>OLQN01001542.1_pt1 | contig 17258 bp, 9 predicted proteins | sample 1673181 | NCBI WGS metagenome assembly OLQN01 (sample SAMEA3136763, study PRJEB25190) | human gut metagenome | biome: human gut; feature: human-associated habitat; material: faeces | place: Austria | collected 2013
GGCATCGATCATCAGATCGAGCAAAGTACTGATGATACGGAAACCGGCAAGCTCGATGTCCAGTACATCCCGTGAGCGATAGATTTTCTTTAACGAAATATCTGCACTGTGCTTATAGGCACCGGCTGGCAATTCGGAAATATGCTTGATGAGGCTTCCTTCAAATTCCCCCTCCAATATATTTTCCTCATTATTCAGAAAAGCCTGGGTACATTCCTGAATCAGCAGTCCTATGACGCAGGAACGCAGATAGGCAATCTGCTCATTGACATCGCTGACAAGCTTCAGCGTTTTGAGCATATGCGTTTTACGCTCTTCGGGGAAATAGGAAAGAAGTAAATCTTGTGTTTCCTGTGTAGTAAGTATCTTCAGTTTGTGTGCGTCTTCAATATCCATCATCTGGTAGCAGATGTCGTCCGCCGCCTCTACCAGATAGACCAATGGATGACGGGCATATTTCAGCGGAGCGTCATTCAGCTTTTTCATACCCAGTTCTTCGGCTATCCGGCGGAAACTATCTTCCTCTGTGGTGAAGAAGCCGAACTTCGATTTCTTACCCGCTAAACTCGATGAAAAGGGGTATTTTACGATGCTGGCCAGGGTGGAATAGGTTAATACGAAGCCTCCTTTGCGTCTTCCTTCAAACTGGTGGGTAAGTAACCTGAAAGCATTGGCATTTCCTTCGAAGTGTGTCAGGTCCTCCCATTGCTCTGCGGGCAGTTGTCCTTTCAGAGTCATGCCTTTTCCTTCGGAGAAGAAAGTGGAGATGGCACGCTCACCGGAGTGGCCGAATTTCCCAAGTCGTGTGCCAGGCAGGCTGCCGATACGATAGAACCTATTTCGGGTAAATACGAATCTTTCAATTCAGGCTGACGGGTAAGAATGGCTTTAGCGACATCATTTCCCAACGAGCGGCCTACGCAGGAAACTTCCAGGCTATGCGTCAGACGGTTGTGTACGAAGATACTACCCGGCAAGGGAAAAACTTGTGTTTTGTTCTGCAAGCGGCGGAAGGGGGCGGAGAAGACGAGACGGTCATAATCCCGCTGAAATTCCGAACGGTTTTCGTGACGCTCCTGGTGAAACTCTTCCAGCCCGAAACGTTTGGCAGATATGAGGGTATTCCAATTCATGGCGATAATTACGAATTATGAATTACAAATTATAAATGGCAAAAGATAGGGGGACATTTGCCCTTTGTTATTATTTAACTGCAAATGTATCACTATTTTGCTTTAAAAGCTGTATTTTCGCCCAATTAAAAAAAGAAGAACTGCTCTTAAATACTGAATAGCGGCAGTTCGTAATTTATAATTCGTAATTTGTAATTATTGTCATGAACGTACAAATCATTAATAAATCGAAACATCCGCTTCCGGCTTATGCCACCGAATTGTCTGCAGGAATGGACATCCGTGCTAATCTTTCAGAACCTGTTTCTTTAGCTCCAATGCAGCGTTGCCTGGTGCCTACAGGATTATATATTGCCCTGCCACCGGGGTTTGAGGCACAAGTGCGCCCTCGCAGTGGTCTGGCTATTAAGAAAGGTATCACGGTACTGAACTCTCCGGGAACGATTGATGCCGATTATCGTGGAGAGGTTTGCATTATCCTTGTAAATCTTTCGTCGGAGACTTTCGTGATAGAAGACGGAGAACGCATTGCGCAGATGGTAATAGCACGCCACGAACAAGCTACATGGCAGGAAGTGGAAGTGCTGGATGATACGGAGCGTGGTGCAGGCGGCTTCGGCCATACAGGAAAGAGTTGAGGAGTTAAAAATCAAAGAATTAAAAACTAAAAGGGGCTGAGTTCTACTAACTGACTGAATGAAAATGAAATTTAAAATAGTATCTCTTTTCGTATTGTGCGCGATACTTATATCGTGTGGTACTTCCCGTCAGGGAGGAAAAAAACAGCGGAAAGGAACCAAGGCGCAGGTTGTGCTTACGCCCGAGCAACAGCGTAAATACGATTACTTCTTCCTGGAAGCTTCCCGCTTGAAGATGAAAGACGATTATAGTGCCGCCTTTGACTTATTGCAGCATTGTCTGACCATTAATCCGAATGCTTCATCGGCTTTGTACGAGATTTCGCAGTATTACATGTACCTTAAACAAGTTCCGCAAGGACAGGCAGCATTGGAAAAGGCTGTGGAAAATGATCCGGATAATTACTGGTATAGCCAGGGATTGGCCAGCTTGTATCAGCAACAGAATGAGATGCAGAAAGCTACGAATCTGCTGGAAAGCATGGCAACCCGTTTCTCGGATAGGATGGACCCTCTGTACAGCTTGCTGGATATATACAACCGTCTGGAAGAGTACGACAACGTGATTACCACCTTGAACCGTTTGGAAGAAAAGATGGGAAAGAACGAGCAACTCAGTATGGAGAAATTCCGTATCTATTTGCAGAAGAAGGATAATCAGAGTGCTTTCCGTGAGATAGAGAGTCTGGTGGAAGAGTATCCGATGGATATGCGATATCAGGTGATACTGGGCGATGTTTATATGCAGAATGACAAGAAGGATGAAGCCTATAACATATACAAGAAAGTGCTTGCCACCGAACCGGATAATGCCATGGCGATGTATTCATTGGCCTCTTATTACGAACAAACCGGACAGAAAGAACTCTACGAGCAACAACTGGATACCCTTTTACTAAATAAGAAAGTGCCCTCTGATACAAAGTTGAACGTGATGCGTCAGTTTGTGGTTGAAAATGAACGAGCAGGTAGAGACAGTACCCGCGTGATCAACCTTTTCGACCGTATTATGGAACAAGATCAGGATGATGCACAGATGCCGATGCTTTATGCCCAATATCTCCTTGCTAAGAAAATGAATAAAGAGACCATGCCCGTACTGGAACGAGTGCTGGACATTGATCCGACGAATACGGCTGCACGCATGACACTTCTCGGTGAAGCAATACGGAAAGAAGATTATAAAGAAGTAATCCGTCTTTGCGAGGCCGGTATCGAGTCTAATCCCGATATGCTGGAGTTCTATTTCTATCTTTCCATAGCTTATAACCAGGCTGACCGCACAGATGATGCACTTGCCATTTGCAAGAAAGGATTGGAAAACATCCCGGAAAAGAGTGATAAAGAATTCGTTTCGAACTTTTATGCCATCATGGGCGATATCTATCATACCAAGAAAATGAATACGGAAGCCTATGCGGCATACGACTCTGCATTGGTTTACAATTCGGCAAATCTGGGAGCATTGAATAACTATGCCTATTACCTCTCACTGGAACGTCGTGACTTGGACAAAGCGGAGGAAATGAGTTATAAAACGGTGAAATCCGAACCGAAGAACTCCACTTATTTGGATACCTATGCTTGGATTCTGTTTGAGAAAGGCAATTATGCCGAAGCCCGCCTCTACATAGACGATGCAATAAAGAATGATAAAGACCAAAGTGATACCATTCTTGAACATGGGGGTGATATCTATTATATGACCGGTGATGTGGATGGTGCTTTGAAGTATTGGAAGCAAGCTCAGGAAATGGGTAGTGAGTCCAAGACATTGAAAAAGAAGATCGAGAAAAAGAAATATATACCCGAATGAGAACGTTACACAGCAAATACAGAATGGTAGGCAGTATTCGTATGCTGCCTCTCTTGCTTCTCCTGACTCTGGTAGTAGGTCTTTCTGGTTGTAAGACTTCCCGGAAAGTGACTTCTTCGTTGGGAGAACCGCGCTTTTTATCTTCTAAAGTACAGTTGACCATTCCTAACAAGGGAGGCACGATTACAGTGAACGGTACCATGAAGCTTGTAAGCGGTGAACGTATGCAGCTTTCCCTTCTGATGCCTATCCTCCGCAGTGAAGTGGCACGATTGGAGATTACTCCTGACGATGTGTTGGTAGTGGATCGCATGGGAAAACGTTATGTACAGGCTACCCGTAAGGAATTGAAAGACGTTTTGCCCAAGAAGGCCGACTTTGCCCATTTGGAGAAGATGCTTTTTGAGGTAGCCAAACCCGGTGGCAAAGCTTCTTTGACAGGTAAGGAGCTGGGTATTCCTTCTTTGGAGAAAGGAAAAATCGTTCTTACTGACTTCTCGGACAAAGAGATATCACTGACTCCGACTCAGGTGTCTTCCAGATATACTAAGGTTGAATGGACTGAACTTTTAGAGATGCTGGCCAAGTTATGAGACAGTTTCTTTGTATTTTCATAGGTTGTTTCTGTCTGGCTCTGCCACTTTGCGCCCAATCCAACAAGATGATTAAGGAGTTGGAAAGTAAACGGGGTGCTTTGCAAAAGCAGATAGCTGAGTCGGAAACACTTCTGAACACTACAAAGAAAGATGTCGGTAGCCAGTTGAACGGACTTGCCGCCCTTACCGGGCAGATTGAAGAACGGAAACGGTATATCCTCGCCATCAATAATGATATGGAGACTATAGATCGTGAACTCTCCAAACTGGAGCGCCAGTTAGTCCGCCTTGAAAATGACCTGAAGGATAAGAAGAAAAAATATGAGTCTTCTGTTCAGTATCTATATAAGAATCGTTCCGTTCAGGACAAACTTCTGTTTATCCTTTCCGCCAAGACATTGTCACAAACTTATCGCCGCTTGCGCTATGTGCGTGAATATGCCGACTATCAGCGCTTGCAAGGTGAAGAGATCCTGAAGAAACAAGAGCAGGTCAATCAAAAGAAGACGGAACTTCAACAGGTAAAGAAAGCCAAAGCCGGTTTGTTGAAAGAGCGTGAAGTGGAAAAAGAGAAGTTGGAAGACCAGGAAAAGGAGAAGAAAAGCTTGATTGCCAACTTACAGAAGAAACAGCGTGGTCTGCAAAACGAACTGAACAAGAAACGCAAGGAAGCCAATCAACTGAATGCCCGTATCGACCGTCTGATAGCCGAAGAAATAGAGAAAACCCGTAAACGTGCTGCAGAAGAGGCACGTAAGGAAGCTGCTGCCCGTAAGAAGGCTGCTGCAAAAGAAACGAAACCGGCTACAACTTCTTCTTCCGAAGCGACGCCAAGAAAGCGGCACCTCTTGAAACCTATACAATGGATAAGGCAGACCGGGAATTGTCCGGTAGCTTTGCGGGCAACCGTGGTAAATTGCCAATACCTATTACCGGGCCGTATATCATTACCAGCCGCTACGGTCAGTATTCCGTAGAGGGGCTTCGCAATGTGAAACTGGATAATAAAGGGATAGACATTCAAGGTAAGCCCGGTGCACAGGCACGTGCTATCTTTGATGGAAAGGTAGCTGCCGTATTCCAACTGAACGGACTTTTCAACATTCTTATCCGCCATGGAAATTACATTTCCGTTTATTGTAACCTGGCTTCTGCTTCAGTGAAGACGGGGGATACCGTTACTACCCGGCAAGCCCTCGGACAAGTATTCTCGGATGGTGCGGACAATGGGCGCACGGTGCTGCACTTCCAGTTACGCAAAGAAAAGGAGAAACTGAATCCGGAGCCGTGGCTGAATCGATGATTTGTAAATTCCCTTTTGAAAGATTATTGCTTCACTTCAACAGGCTCCACCTTGTATCCTTTCTTCTGCAAGAGGGTAGCTAGTCCATTCTTTCCCAGCAAATGTTGCACGTCTATACCGTGAAGGTGGGCTTGCTGCAATACTTGTCGTTGATATATGGCTGTTTTTTCTTTATGATTGTATTTGGATAAATTCTCCTATAAAAATGAAAAAAAATCCAAGTATAAATGGTTGTTATTCGCTATTCTTGCACCCAAAATAAAACGTTTCATCTAAATTTAATAACTATTAAAAACAGCATTATGGATTTTAGAAAGACTACTCAAAGGGTATTTGTACTTTTATTATTAAGTACAATCTGCTCAATTGCTTTTGCGCAGAGCCATCAACTAAAGGGAACGGTTCTTGACAATGCCGGAGAACCAATAATTGGTGCAAATATTTTAATTGTCGGTACAACAAATGGGGTTATTACAGACCTTGAAGGTAATTTCACTTTGCAAGATGTACCTTTAAATGCAAAAATGCAGATTTCTTTTATTGGGTATATTACTCAAGTTGTTACAGTTGGGGAACAATCCTATATCAAAGTTACTTTGAAAGAAGATGCCCAGGCTCTGGAAGAGGTTGTGGTAGTTGGCTATGGTGTACAGAAGAAATCAGATTTAACAGGTGCTATTGGTAGTGTGGATAATACTAAACTGACATCCAAAGGAGCTACTACTGTTATGGAGTCTTTACAGGGGCAAGTTGTAGGGGTGGATATTAGCCAATCATCCAGTCGTGTAGGTGAGAGTTTCAATATTTCCATTCGCGGTAAAAGTACATTAGGAAGTAGTACCCAACCTTTATTTGTAGTAGATGGTATTATTTGTGATGATATTAATTTTCTCAATCCTTCAGATATTGAAAAAATAGACATATTGAAAGACGCCTCTTCCACAGCTATTTATGGTTCGCGTGCTACCAATGGTGTTGTCATTGTTACTACTAAGCAAGCCAAAGCAGGAGAAGACATGAAAGTGTCTGTCACATATGATGGCTATGCTGGATATAAAACTGTTGCGCGGATGCCTGACTTTATGGACCCGATTGAATGGATTAATTACCGTTATATGAGATATGCTACACCTGTTGAGAATGCAGCGATTATTAATGGACGGTTACCTCTTGAAATAACAACAACAAATATGAAAGCTTGTTGGAATAAAAATGCTCCTAAAATGCAAGAGCAGTTTTTGAACCATGATTTTACAGACTGGACTGATCTCATGCTTAAAGATGGTACACAGCAGAATCATTTCATCCAAGTGTCAGGTGCTGGGAAAAAAGTTTCCTATCGTGTAGGTACTGGTTATCAACAAGAGGATGGGGTAATGGGTGATGGACTGAGACGCTATAATCTGAAATTAGCAATTGATGGTAAGATAAATAGGCAATTGGCCATGGGGGCAACAGCTAATCTGGTCGCTTTTGAGTATAATTATGGTTCGAGAAGAGCAGTACAGACATCTTTTCGCTCTAATGGCTTTTGGCTTCCTTACAATACTGCAACTGGAGAACTGAATTATATGCCAGGTAAAGATTTGGTAGCTGGACAAGAGAAAAGTGAGGCGTATCCGGCAGGGTTTACTTCTACAGTTTCGCCTTTAGTTGATGCAATGAATTCGGAGGATAAAACTAAAGGATATCGCGTATTGACAACGATGTATTTGCAATATCAGCCGATAGAAGAAATATTGGTTAAAACAACATTCTCTCCAACAATGTCTACTAAACGAAGAGGAGAATACTATGGTGGGCTTTCTGAAGAACAAGCAGGGACTTACAATGCTAAAGACAATCCTACCGGTGATGCTAAAGCGACTATAGCTAAAGATGAATATTTTTCTTATACATGGGATACACAAGTGAATTACATTAAGACATTCGGTGAAAGTCATACTTTGAATGCTATGGCTTTGATGAGTGTTTATAGCACAGAAGCTGAAAAATATGAGTTAACAGGAAATAATGTTACTTCTGAAACTTTGTGGTATAATTTGGGTTCGGCTGCTTCGGGCTATAGCGATGTGAAGAGTTCTTATGGGAAATCGACAATGCTTTCATATGCTTTACGTGTAAATTATGGTTATAAAGGGAAATATCTGGCTACTTTGTCTACTCGTTGGGATGGTTCTTCAAAATTCAAAGAAGGTCATCGCTGGGGAATGTTTCCTTCAGCGGCATTAGCGTGGCGTATTAGTGAAGAGAATTTTGTTAAAAGCAGTATGTCGTGGATTAATAATCTGAAATTACGTGTTAGCTATGGTGCTACGGGAAATAATGCTTCTGTAGGAAATTATGAAACTTCATTTCTTGCCAATCAGCTTTATTATTCTGGCTTCGGTAAAGGATTTGGTCCTGGTATTATGAATGAATTATTAAGTTGGGAAACTACCACGGAATTTAATACAGGTCTGGATTTTGCTTTCTTGGGAGGACGAGTTTCTGGTACATTTGATTGGTATACAAAAACATCCAAAGATCTGCTTATGGATATGAAATTATTATTAGAACAAGGTTCCTATAATGGAAGTATGACTGCGAATGTAGGTAAAGTGCGTAATAGCGGAGTGGAATTGATGTTGAAAGGAATATTATTTCAATCAAAGGATTTTTATTGGGATATAACGGCCTCATTCGCTAAGAATAAAAATGAAATTCTTGAACTACAAGGTAAGAAAGAAGACATGCGTGCCGAGCGTTGGTTTATCGGGCAACCCATTGATGTTGCTTATGATTTGAAACAATTGGGAATATGTACTCAAGCAAAAGCGAATGAGTTAGTAACGATTAATGGGGTGACAAAGACCAATTCTGAATGGTATGGCTATTTTGAAGGATGTATGACTTATGAAGACGCAAATAAAGATGGGAAACTGAATGATGATGATCGGCAGATATTGGGGCATGCTTTACCGAAATGGACTGGAAACTTGTCTACCACTTTGTCATATAAGAATTGGGATTTTTCTATGAGTATAAATACGAAGCAAGGGCATTTGTTATATAGTCCCTTTATGGAAGAATTTACAAATTATAGTGACCGTGGACGAACTAAATTGAATATGGATTTTTATATTCCGGAGGGTGCTCCAATATTCAATTATACGTGGGATGGAAAAACAACGACCTCACTTACATCCAATCCTAATATAGTGGCTGACCATACAACCGTAGGCTCTTATCCGTATCCGTTTGATGGGGCAGCTTATAATTATGGCGGTGGAAATGGTTGGTATACTAGTAAGAATAAAGAATTTGAATCTAATAATTATGTGGATGCTTCTTATTGGAAAATTAAAAATATAACAGTTGGATATACTTTTTCTAAAAAACTGATAAAGAAAATAGGTCTTGAGAATTTGCGTATTTACGCTAATATATTGAATCCTTTCACTTTCACAGATTATAAAGGATTTGATCCGGAATGGGCTGATGCTAAAATTTCAGATGGAACAGGAGGACCGAGTTCTGTTACTTATCAATTAGGATTAAATGTTAAATTTTAATAGTAGAAATATGATTATGAAAAAGTTATATACAGTTGTGACAGTCTTTTTATTTGCAATATTAGCTGGATGTTCTGATTTCTTGGAACAGGATAATAAATCGAATGTACCGGGAGCTGATTACTATAACACATCAGCTGGGTTTGAAAGTTTGTGTAATGCTGCTTATGGCTCATTAAGAACTATATATAGTGATGCTCCTTGGCTGTTTGAGGGAGGAACTGATCTTTTTGCAAGTGGACGTACTTCTGTGCAAGTTTGTAACTTGTATGGTCAGAACTATTCAAGTGCCGAAGAAAATGTGACAACATTTTATAAGGAACACTACAAGGCTATTTCTTTAGCGAATGAAGTGATTTATTGGGGAGGTGAAGATGATAGCCGTGCCGAGCGCGTTGCTGAAGCACGTGGTTTACGTGCATTTTATTATTTGAATTTAGTACAGCAGTTCGGTGGAGTTCCTTTAGTGACCACACGTACTACTTCTCCTATTGCAAGTGTACAGCGAGAGAGTGCGGAATCTATTTTCCAATTTATTATTGATGAATTGACAGAGTTGGCTTCTTCTTCATCTGTGCTTGCTGAGAAATCAAGCGACGGTCGTTTTACAAAAGTCGCTGCTAAACATTATTTGGCAAAAGCTTATTTATGCAAAGGATACCTCACTCATGATGAGAAAGATTTTAATGCAGCCGTTACATCAGCTAAAAGTGCAGGAGCAGGTGCTCCTTTGACCACTCCATTTACAACTTTGTTCAGTAACCAAGGGGAAAGGAATGAGGAGATTCTATTTTTTATTGATTACAATGTAGCAACTGTAGCTGATGTACAGAAAGATGGAAACAGACAACAAGCTGATTACGGACCTTATTTAAAAGGTGCAGAAGCTGGTCATAAATATACCTCCTCTACATTAACTCCCACATTATGGATGCATGAAGTATTTAATACAAATACGGATAATCCGGCTCAAGATGAACGATATGAAGGAACTTTTATGCTTGAGTTGCGTCAAAGTTATTGGGACTATTATGATGAGAAAAAGAAAAATACGAGTGAAGTGATTTATTATTATTGTCCTTCTTGGGAGATTGCAAACATAGCAAGTTGGCGCTCGGCTCTTGACAGTCGTAAAAATGCAATTATAGTGGAAATGCTTCCGGAAGGAAATAATATTAGCAATGAACAAACCTCTTATCAAGCTAAAATGTCTGCAGATATCTGTGGAGTAGCTCCATTTCGTAAGTTTGATGATATAGAGAATGGAAAACAGTATTTTAAGATTACTTCTTCTATGCGTGACATCTATTTAGCTCGTTTAGCAGAGACAAATCTGATAGCTGCGGAAGCTTATATTAAGTTGAATAAACCGGAAGAAGCGGTCTCTTATATTAATATTGTACGTAATCGTGCTAAAGCAACACCTGCGGTCGCATCTGAGATGAACATTGATTATATTTTGAATGAACGTGCCCGCGAATTGGCTGGGGAGTACCATCGTTGGACAGACCTGACTAGAACGGGGAAATTAGCAGAATATGTGGAAGCGCACAATCCGGATATTCCTGTGGGGAGGATTACCACCAAATTTTATCTGCGCCCTATACCTTTGGCTGCAATAGAATTGAATTTAGCGCTGAAGGGGTATCAAAATGAAGGTTGGGATTAACTTTTAATCGATATAGAATGAAAAATCAGTTATTAATTTTTCTATTTATAATTATGTCCTTTTCAAGTATGAAATTGCAAGCAAAGGATATGAAAGACATTTATCGTGATTTACCGTTTGAAATGCCTGTTATTGAGCGGCCTGTAATCCCTGATTTAAATATCTGCTTAACAGATTTTGGCGGTTCTGGTGATGGAGTGACACTCAATAGTGAAGCTTTTGAGAAAGCCATTCAATATCTTGCTTCAAAGGGAGGGGGACGTTTGATTGTGCCCCAAGGGGTGTGGCTGACCGGACCAATTGAATTGGAAAACAATGTGGAATTACATCTGTCAGACAATTCGATAGTGGTTTTCAGCCAAGACAAGTCTCTCTATCCCATTGTCGAAACCGTGTTTGAGGGGTGTAAGACGTTCCGTTGCAAGCCTCAGCTTTCGGCTGTGAGAAAGAGCAATGTAGCTGTTACTGGCAAGGGAATCATAGATGGTGCAGGTGATATTTGGCGCCTTGGAAAGAAGAATGAAATGCCACCTATGGTATGGAATGAATGTATACAAAGTGGAGGAATACTTAGTGAGGATGGTGAGTTGTGGTATCCTACGGAAAGTTACTATCGCGGTGCCAAAGATGCCATTCAAAACATTGTTCCCTGGGCTAAGACAATGGAGGATTTTGAAAGCGTTCGTGACTTTTTGCGACCTGTAATGGTGAATTTCAGAGAATGTGATGGAGTTTTGCTGGAAGGAATTGTGTTCCAAAATTCTCCTTGTTGGAATGTACACCTCTCTCTTAGCCGTGATATTATTGTTCACAATATCGCTGTGCGTTGTCCGTGGTATGCCAAGAATGGTGATGGAATAGATATTGAGTCATGTACCAATTTGCTTCTTACCGACAGTTGGTTTGATGTAGGTGATGATGCTATCTGTATTAAAAGTGGCAAAGATGAAGAGGGACGTCGTCGTGGTATACCGGCTTCTAATATTATTGTGGACAACTGCGTTTGCTATCATGGACATGGAGGCTTTGTTGTGGGCAGCGAGATGAGTGGGGGAGTAAAGAACATTGCCGTATCCAATTGTCGCTTTTCGGGTACGGATGTAGGCCTGAGATTCAAGAGTAAACGTGGACGTGGAGGTGTTGTAGAGAACATTTACATTAAAAATATCATGATGAATGATATCGTTTCGGAAGCTTTACTATTTGACTTGTTCTATGGGAAACGGGTGAGCGTGAAACTACCGGAACAAGACGAGGACATGATTGCTTTTGATGCAGATGAGACTACGCCACAATTCAAGGATATATATATATCGCAGGTAACCTGTCACGGAGCAAAACGGGCAATGCTTTTCAACGGACTGCCGGAGATGAATGTCCGGAATGTATTTATAGAAGATTGTCACATATACGCTGACGAAGGTGCAAAGATACACGAAGCTACCAATGTAAACCTGCGTAATGTGATGGTTACTCCAAAAAGTGGTCCGGCATTGATGCTCAATAATGTGAAAGATTTAACTGTTATAGGTTTTCAATGTCGCCGGATAGATGGGAACGCTTTGATAGTAACGGGCAGTCGCAATCGGTTGATTTCAGTTTCTTCTTCTTGTATATCGGAGAGAAACGCTTTTGTTTCAAATAAGGCGGAAGGGAGCGTTGTATATAAATAAGCTAAGATGAAAATATTTATATATTTTTTTCTCGTTATTTTATCGGTAACGGATATTACAGCGAATGCAGGCGATTCACTTTATCAGGCAGATTTTGTCGTATCTGCTGATGGAAGTGGTAATTTTAAAACTTTAAGTGAGGCAATAGTGGCTGTTCCTGATTTTTGCGACCGTGAAACAGTTGTATTTTTAGAGGAAGGAATATATCAAGAGAAAGTTAATATACCTTCGTCAAAGAAAAATCTCAGGATTATTGGTAGGCCGGGAGGGCAAACGGTCATCACTTGGCATGATTCTGCCAGATTACCAGGAAAAACCGGAGTGCGCATTGGCACTCCGGGAACGGCAACTATCATTAATGCTGCTGATTCTTTTGTTGCAGAAAACATTACGATTGAGAATTCGTCGGAACCTGCTGTAGGGCAAGCGGTAGCATTACTTTGTATGGGTGATAGGCAACGTTACATAAATTGCCATATAAAAGGCAATCATGATACGTTGTTCCTATATGGTATCGGAAATCTGAAAGAAGATGAATTATGTAGTCGAAACAAGTGCTATTTGTTTGTAAACTGTCTGATTGAAGGAACCACGGACTTCATTTTCGGAAGTGCGACAGCTTATTTTAAAGAATGCACTATTTTGAGTAAAAAGAACTCTTATATAACAGCTGCATCGACTTGTAAAGGACAACAATATGGATTTATTTTTGATAGCTGTTCCTTGATTGCAGCGAAGAATGTAGATCATGTTTTTCTGGGTCGCCCTTGGAGAATCCATGCTCAAACTGTCTTTTTAAATTGTTTTTTGGGTACTCATATATGTCCGGAAGGTTGGTCAGATTGGAAGAAAGCTATCGTACAGAGCGGAACTGCATTTTATGCCGAATATAATAATAAGGGACCTGGGGCTGGAACTGGTAAAAGAGTAGTATGGAGTCGGCAACTCACATCGGAAGAAATTGAAAAATATAAGCTGAAGGCTGTGTGGGGAGAAGAATAGTTTTATATTTGTTCCAATAAACCCTTTATTTATGAGGAAATTTCTACATATATTGTTTTTCTGCATTTGGATATCTCCAATGACGATATCAGCACAATCTTTACGAGGTACTTTTTCAACGTACACATCGTTAGATGGACTCGTGCATAATAACATTTTAGATATTTATACCGATTCAAGAGGTTTTGTCTGGATATGTACTTGGAATGGGATAAGCCGTTTTGACGGTTACCATTTTAAAAATTATTGCAATGATCCGGATAATCTTCCGGTACAGCATAATCGTTTCACTCAGGTCATGGAGGATGCGAACGGGCATTTATGGTTTCAGACTTACGATGGGCACCTCTATCGCTTTAATCGTTTTACAGAACAATTCGAGAGTATAGATCAACTTGTAGATCAACTTGCTGGGAAATCTTATCGTATAGGAAAAGTCTTATTTTGCCATAAAACAGGGACTGTATGGGTTGAGTTTCAAGATAATGGCGTGGTATGTTTCTCTGGTTCCAAAAACAGCTCCCCTCTGACGGCTCATAGTTTTATTGGAAATAGACAGATAGATTCCGCTGTTTCTTTTATGTGTGAAACAGTTGATGGTGCTGTTTGGCTGGTTTGCGATAGGGGGAGGCGTGTGATAACTATAACACCCGATTTTCAGATTGAGATGCGTATTAAAAGTGATGAACCGATTATTGCAGCAGCCGTTGTAGGTGAAGGAATTGCTTTCGCTACAAAATATCACTTGATTTCTCGGTTTTTGAAAGGCTACTCTCTACTTTGCTATGATGATATCAAAATAGATGGCATAACGACTCTGGCTAGTGCAGCAGATGGAAGTGAACTATATATCGGTACTTCCTTCAGTGGGGTTAAAGTGCTGAAGAAAAAGATGAATGCTTTGGAAGATAAAATGCCGTCAGGTATTGTGCCACAGCATATATGCCACATGACAGTTGATTCTCACAATACTGTGTGGATAACCGATTTGTGCCCGGGTATTACACGCTTTGATCCCTCAAGATGTGATTATAAACACTTCAGTCAAGAGTTGAATACTGTTGATTATTTTTCCGATACATTGAGCGTAGTACAAGAATGTAATGATGTTGTATGGATAAAAATGAAACAAGCAGGTTTTGGCTATTATAACCGGGAGAAAGACTTGGTAGAACCTTTCTTTAATGTACCTTCAACCGATTTCAGAATGACAAATGGAGTTACCGCTTTCGAAATAGATGATGATAATGTCATGTGGCTTTCGCCATATTATGAAAAAGGATTAGTGAAAATTGTTATAGAAGATGCCCGGTCGGATATTTTCCAACTTTCAAGTGGACAGGACACGAATTATCCAGATAATATACGCGCTCTCCAATTGGATAGAGATAGTAATCTATGGGTCGGAACAAAGAATGGTAGATTATATTGTTATGATAGTCAATACAATTTAAAACATCTCTATTCTCATTCTGATAATGGAAATCCATTAGGCAAGATATATGCTATTTTTGAGGATTCACTTCGAAATATTTGGGTTGGGACTAAAGGAAACGGGTTGTGGCGTCTTACCCCTGACGGGAAGGAATATAAATTTAATCATTATCTTCATGTAGAAGGAGATATTGGGTCACTTTCTGATAATCATGTTTATGCTATTGACCAGGATTGTTTTGGCAGAATATGGATTGCGACTTTTGAAGGAGGAATAAATCTGTTGTCTGATATCGACTCTGATCGCTTTATAAATATTTATAATAATTTTCCCAATTATCCTAGGGGAGAGGGCAAGCGAGTCAGATATATACTTAGTGATACATTAGATAGAATGTTTATAGCTACGACTGAGGGATTGATGATATGTAATCCTTCAGAATCACCCGAAGAAATGCAATTTACTGTATGTAGACGCTATCCGGGCAGTAAGAATTCTATTGGAGGAAATGATGTCATACATATATTGAAAGATTCCTCCGGACAGATATGGCTATCAACTTATGGAGGAGGATTAAGTTTAATAAAAGGATATTCCGACAATGAGGTACCCATATTTGTGAATTATACGACAGTTAATGGCTTGCTTGACAATATCGTGTTGGCTGCAGCCGAAGATATTGACAAGAATATTTGGATTTCGACCGAGAAAGGAATCATGCGTTTTGAACCTCAGCAGAAAATATTCACTGATTATTCTCTATGGAGCAACTCTACTCCGATATCTTATAATGAAGCATCCGTTGCCACTGACGCTAAAGGCACTATCCTTTTTGGAGGGCTAAATAAACTACAGATGATAAATACTCATAAAGTGCAGTTCTCTCAATATGAATATCGTCTGTCATTCACGGATCTGGAAATACAGGATCAGAAGATCGCAAATCCTTTTTTGGAGACTGATATAACAAAGAATGAGATAGAATTACCATATAATTATTTACTCTTCCGGGTAGAGTTTGCATCACTTAATTTCCGATTGCAAGACAAAGTAAATTATATGTATTATTTGGAAGGGTATGATAATACTTGGACTATTTCGCGAAAAGTAAACAGTGCCTATTATTCAAAAGTTCCTCATGGGCATTATACTTTTCATGTCAAAGCTTTTGTTGGCAATGAGTTGATGAACAGTCCGGAGATTACGATGAAGATTCACATTGCTACTCCTCCATGGCTCAGCTGGTATGCTTATTGTATATATAGTATTCTGTTTTTAGCTGTATTATGGCTTGTAATGCGCACACTTTATATAATGACAAAGCTTCGTGCAGAAACAAGGATGGAACAACACATGTCGGAAATGAAAATAAGATTCTTTACTAATATTTCACATGAATTGCGCACTCCTTTGACCCTTATTATTGGAGGATTGGAGGATTTGCAAAAACGGGAAACATTGTCAAAAAGAGGACAAGACAGTTTAGGAATGTCATACAAGAATTCCAAACGGATGTTATCTTTAATAAACCAATTACTCGACTTCCGTAAAATAGTTAAAGACAAATTGGAACTTAAAGTACAGAATGCTGATATTATACCCATAGCTCAGAATGTACTTAAAGACTTCAGGGATATGGCTGATGAACGAAAAATCACTCTCTTATTGACAGTTTCTCATAGTTGTATTATGTTATGGATTGATACGGAGCGAATGGAGAGTGTGTTATACAATTTACTTTCCAATGCTTTTAAATTTACTCCGGATAATGGGAGGGTTTCTCTGTCTATAACATGTAAGGAGGCAGAAGATGAAAAGGACTGTGTTTATATATCTGTAGATGATTCCGGAGTGGGAATCTCCAAAGAACACCAGAAACAGATATTTGCCCGTTTCTCACAATTTCGGAAAGCGATAAGGAGAGATATACATGGAAGTGGAATAGGCTTAGCTTTGTGTCGGGAGATTGTGGAATTACATCATGGTACCATTAATGTGGAAAGTACGGTGGGGAAAGGCAGTACCTTCACAATAAAACTCTTGCGGGGTAATCAACATTTCAGTATGGAGCAGATTGATTTTGACACTGTAGCGGATGAAAATAATTATTCGGTGTCGACTGACATGAAAAATATATCAGCGACTTATTCAGAACAGGCTCTTCCAAAGGATGCGCCAACAATTTTGCTTGTTGACGATAATGCAGAAATACGTAAATTTATCTTTAATAACTTGATGGAGAGTTATAGAGTGATTGAAGCTGTGGATGGGGTGGATGCATTGGACAAAATCGCTGTCCATCAACCGGATGTTATCGTGACAGATTTAATCATGCCACGGATGGATGGAATCGAATTGGTGGATAAGCTTCGCCATAACTTTGAGACCAGTCATATTCCTATTATAATGCTTACGGCAAAACAAACTTCGGAAGATAAA
>OLQN01001544.1_pt1 | contig 17257 bp, 12 predicted proteins | sample 1673181 | NCBI WGS metagenome assembly OLQN01 (sample SAMEA3136763, study PRJEB25190) | human gut metagenome | biome: human gut; feature: human-associated habitat; material: faeces | place: Austria | collected 2013
TAGCAAAGAACCAAGAGCGACAAGCTAAAAGCATAGCCTCTCTATCCGAGAAAATCGAAGAAACTCAATCTCCTCCAGAGGTCAAGAAGTACTACCTCTTTGATGTCAAACGTTGGATAGAATGGCTAATCTGGGGAATATCTATCGTACTCATCGCCTGTACTATCGGTTGGGCGGTCTATCTACACAATGCCAATCAAACCCTTGAAAGCTACGCCTTACGATATCGCATCCTACGTATGGAGCACTCAGTCAGTAACACTTCCTTCGCCCAACTCGATAGCATCTTTGAAACTCACCGCTCTAACGAAGCCATTGCCACTCTAGAACAACGTGTCATTAACCACGAAAAGGCAGTTCAGCGACAGGCAGAACTCGCCATCCAGCAGCAACGACTTACGGAGGAGCAAACCTCACTCTCTCATCAACTTCAGCAGTAATCCTTTCCCTTAAAAAACAAGCATTTCCCGCTACGGAAATGACCCTGGTGGGCATCTATCGTCTTTCGCCTATATGTTACTTTAACACGTACCCCTAATTTGGTGGATGGTTACCAACACTGCGATTTAATAAAAAACTATACAACCGACGTCTGTTTATGTAAGTAGACTATAATTCTAGACATCTATAACTAACTCAATCCACAGTAGATTCACTTTTTTGCCACTCATTGGCAATAATGTCCCAGTCTATTTTTCGTTCTTTGAATCCAGTCCAAACATCCCAATAATCGGGATCATTCGATTGTGGACGCTGGCCCTCACGCAATGTTCGCATCTTCACCATAACTGGTAGTTCTGTTGCCCATCCTAATAGCACGGCATACTGTGAGGGGAGTGATGGCATTTCTCGAAGAATTCCTCTCATATTGTCTGGCAGTAAGCGATGAATAAGCTCTTGATCTCGATCATTAGATATACGATGCAATAGGAAGGAGTTGCATTGAGCTAAAACTGTGGGAGACAACTCTGATGGTCTTTGTGATGACAAAACCAATCCTAATCCAAATTTTCGTCCTTCTCGGGCAATCTTCTCAAATATCTTGCAACACTGAATAGTTGGTCCAATATTCTCTCCATCATCATTGTATCGTTTGACGAAGTAATGCGCCTCCTCCATAACTAAAACGGTCGGAAGACATTGCTTATTCAGTTTGAGATAACGTTGTTGTGTTTCAAATATCATACGAGCTATGACCGCTGTAATAATACTCGTTACATCTGATGGAAGTAGGGATAAGTCTATGATTGTCAGCGATTCTTTATTATTAGCCCCTATATAATCATTCAGCCAATCACTTAATTTGAGAGTATTATTATCAATGACCTTCTTGACACGTACATCTGTTAGTAATGTTTTGATACGAGGCATTAGAGTCACAATGTAGTCTGTTGTTTTTAATATCTCTGCATTAGCCTCTATAGAACGAACAAAATTCTCACCAGTAAATGGGATAGGACTATCCTCGTCTGTAGGTAAAAACTCCTCTTCTTGACCGCCAGCTTTCTTATAGACCTCTCTTAACAGTTTAATCAATGAATCAACATCATCTCTTGTATAATTATAATGCGAATATTTCTCTGACCTCTTATTTATCAACTGTTGAATTAATTGCTGAAATTCTTGAATTGCCTCATTTAGTTCTTGTGAGTATTCTTGTTTCCCAATAATTCCACTTGCCCATTTTTCTACAGATAGGTGAAAATTCTTTGGACGAGGAAATGTTCCCCATGGATCACCAGATGCTTTATGAATTTCAATAGTATCAATTACAGTGCGAATATAACAAGCCAAATCTCGCTCTTTGGTCTGCCCCTCAAAGGCATTACCTCTTCTTACCGATTTTAGGGCATGGACAATGGTTGTCCTATGTGTTTTTGGCGATGCTTTGGTGAATCCACACCACTCGTCTGTATTCCAAAACCATAGCGGGACTTCAAGTTGTTTTTCAGAATTCCCTTCTACATTTACCGTATAGATATTTGCATTTGGTTTGTCCGCAAAGGCTTTGCTATACTCCCCATTCGGATCTAATACAATGAAGCGACTATTTACAGTATCGTTTCCATCAGCAAGCTTCTCTCTGGCACTTTCAATCGACCATCGAATCAAGCCTGCCACAGAACATGACTTTCCACTACCTGTATTTCCGAGTACAGCTAGATGCCTTCCAAATAGGCGATCTGGGTCAATCATTACTTTGGCGTTGCCAACTAAAGGGCTAGTACCTATATAAACTCTTCTATTCTCTCCCGATTCTATTATGGCTCGTAACTGTGAATCAGTGGGCAATATAACGACATCGCCAACTGATGGAAAGGATTCAAGACCACGCCTAAATTTATAGCCTTCTTCTATAGAGCGGAGAGTTCCCACAGGTTGAAGCTCCATTTTCCTTAGAGGAAAAGGCAAGTCAATCAACCCAAAATCTTGAAAGCCACTCCGCTTAGGGTAAGGAGAGCGTTGGATGGTGATCCATGACACCTGCCCAACGACAAAACCGAGATCCACAGGAATCATAACATAACTATTGATACGCGGGAAGTTTCGAGGTGTTCCTGTATTCAGCGCAACACTCTCTGGAGACTCTATGTCAAGTTGTACTTCTATTCTGTCTGGTGATATATATTCTACTGTGCCTATGCGGAGTGAGGCAAGATATTCAATGGATGTTGTTGCCATAGACTATGCTATTAATATTCCATTTAGTTTATTCTTCTGAAGTAGGCACATCTGCTATAATAGGCACTTGTGTAGCTGTAGCCTGCTTGTCTAAACTCGAAGTAGCTCCCATACGATGCTGCAACAGTTCTGCCATTCTAATTGTAGCTCTATCAATGGCTGATTTAGGTAGGTAGTCATTGGTAAGGTTGGTAATATCGCCCAAATTTCTTCCCATTAATATAGACATTTGAGCTTTATGTGCAGACTCAGAATAAAACTTTAAAATGCGACCTATTGGATCATCATACGAAATAATGACTAGGTGAGTTGAAGGAATGGTGAGCATATCATAGATGACTCTATTTATATGCTCATCTGCAAAGCCATAGCCATAGGTGACTAAAGTGCTATTAGGTCTGCAAATGGAGGCTGCAAAATCTCGGAATAACTCTACATACGGGTACTCTGCTGTCTCACGATCCTTAGCGGAGTTTGGATAAATCATTAATTGCAAAACGTCAGCTCCATATAAACCTGGTGCCTGCAAATAGGGGGCAATACTATTTGCACCAAACGGAAGTCCAATCCGACGGATTTCCCCACCATTCTGCACCCAATCAACCGACCCATGAAGTTTTGTGAGACGTGCTACACCCTCCAAATAGCGGGGCTCTCCTCTAATACCAGGGGGATTGTAGTGAATGTCAAGATTGAGTCTCGAGGAACGGAATATAGGCATCATAGTCCCTACGAATCTATCCATTAGGTGAATTCCAGCCAATTCTGCACCTACTTCGATAAGGCGATCGTAATTGGTTGTGAAAATGTTGAGCCTTTCTTTGTTCCCTGTGCGACTCGCAAAACTTAGGAGGAAATTAACTAGTACTCGATATGCGTTCTCTCTTTTATCTTCCTCAGAAGCTGCTATTCCATTTTCTGAGTTTAGTATTGAGTTTGCAAAATTTGAGATGATTGAGTTTAGATCCTGCTCTAATTTTGTGGCTTTATCGTTTTCCTGCAAGATCTTCAGTCCTCGAAGCAAATCGTTGGCTACTCTTATTTGATCTTCAATATTACCTTTCTCGCGACCACTGGCTTTAGCTGATTCTTGAGATGCAAATTTAATCTCATCTTGGTAGCTAGAAAATGTAGTTTCATCCATTGTCGTGCCCGTATTCCCTCTTGCGAGGAAACTGATGGCATTGGTTATACCAGACCCACACAAAATCGATAAGTGTTCAGACTGAAAAAGTGACGTTAGCCAAGGTTCTATACGAGAGCGAAAAACGTTGTTGTTCACAACAGAATTCTCGTCATCAAGACACCAACTACAATCTTCTGTATTAAGTATTTTCCCATCTTGGTCTATGACAATCAATTTGCGATCATCCCTTGTCTTAATCACATTACCACCGTTCTTTAAAACCGCCTTAATTTCCTTCTCGTTCATATGCATATAAGTTAATGTTGTAAACAAAATCAGATCTTTAGATCAAAAACGCTTCCGATGTTTAATGCGATTCTTCGGAATACTTCTTAAAGTTCTCCGCCTGCTCAAAGATCTCTTTGTACACCTCATCGTGAGTTACAGGAGGATAGCCATACTTACTAAGGACTAGTATGAGGTCCATCTTTAGCTCTGCTTTGATATCAGAGCGATTCTCCCAGTCGATGTACTTCGACTTATCGTCCACGATCACCCTGATCTCAGCAGCCAATGCGAGAAACTTCTCCTCTGGGTATTCAAAGCCAAACTTCGTGGAGATAGCTTTAAGGATGTCGTAAAACGCCTTCTCCTCATAGGATATCCCCAGCTCTTTATACGAAGCCTTCTCCTTATTAATATCCGTGAGCAGCTGCGCCATCTGGTCAGCCACCTCGTTGATCACATCATTGGCAAAGACAGCGTCATCCTTACGGCTATTGTATTTCTGCACCAGTGCGTTTAGGCGCTCCGTGAAGTCCACCCCCTTGATTTTATTTACCTTCTTAAAGTCCGTGATCACCATCTTCAGGAGTCGCTCCATCAGCTTCACCTTCATATTAGGCAGCTTCAGCTTTTGCAAGCGTCCCATATACTGCTCGCTCAGTAGGTCCAGGTGCTCCGTCTTGCTATCCACTTGGATAATCTCCTCTACACCCTCAGACAGGATCGCTTCCTCGATCATCTTATTGACCCGTGCATTCATCTGAGAGAGGTCTGGAGTATCTCCTTTAGTCAGCTTATATATGATAGAGCGCACCCCAGAGAAGAAGTGTATATCCTCACGCTCCTCGTAGCTGATCTCCTCCCTATTGGAGCAGAGACTATAGGCAGACTTCATCTTACGTACGTGACCCATGAAGCGAGTCTCCAGCTCCTTCGTCGCCTGTATATGCTCCGCACCCATCTTGAGACATTCTAGCTGCTCCAGAGGCTGACCATGTGTAAAAGGTGAGCGGTCAAAGCCGTGGAACATACGACGGAGGATGTCCAACTCATCCTTGACCATAGTAATAGACTCCTCCACCATCTCCACGCCATCCATCTCATCGCCACTCGAGGCGTACTTGCTGAGGGCAGCATTCATATTCTTCTTGATGCCGATGTAGTCCACCACCAGTCCCTTCTCCTTACCCGGATATAGGCGGTTGACCCTCGAGATAGTCTGTATCAGTGTGTGCTGCTGTAGCGGCTTGTCTATGTACATTGTATCTAAACAGGGGACGTCAAATCCCGTCATCCACATATCCACCACAATCACCACCTTAAAGTTCGAGTCAGGATTTCTAAACTCCTTAGCCAGCCCCGCTCGCTCCTCATCACTGCCCAATAGGTCGTACAGCTCCTTGTTGTCATCCTTATTGCGCGTCATCACCAGCTTGATCCGTTCTATTGGCTTCGACTCCTCACCATACGGAGCCAGCTCCTCGGCCACATGCATACGGTAGCTAAGCTCCTCCTCTTGCTCGCTCTTCTTAGCTTGCGGCGCCCGCTTCTCTAACCACTCTGGGCGGAGAGCTACAATCCGCTTATAGAGGTCAAAGGCTATAGACCTGTTAGAGCAGACGATCATCGCCTTACCACACACGGTGCTACCCTCGGCGATACGTCCCTCGTAGTGCTTGAGGAAGTCCTCTGCCATCGCTTGTAACCTATCGGGACTGCCGAGGATACACTCCATACGTGTCACCGCCTTCTTGCTCTCCTCTATCTGATACTCATTGGCACCCTCCACAGCACACTGCTCATAGTAGTGCTCTATCTCATCCAGCTTTTTGTGGTCGAGCAATACCTTAGCTGCTCTACCCTCATAGACTATGCGGCGCGTGATACCATCCTCCACCGCCTCCGTCATCGTGTAGGCATCCACCACCTTGCCGAAGACATCGATCGTCGCATCAATAGGCGTACCAGTGAAGCCCACGTATGTCGCATTGGGTAGCGATTCGTGCAGATACTTAGCAAAGCCAAAGCTACGCTTCACCCCCTCCTCCGTCTGCACCACTTGCTCTTGCAGATTGATCTGCGAGCGGTGAGCCTCGTCCGAGATACAGATGATATTGGCACGATCAGAGAGCAAGCCACACTCCTTGGTAAACTTGTGAATCGTCGTGAGCAGTACGCCACCGCTCGGCCTAGCTCGTAGCTCATCTCCTAGATCCTCTCGGCTCTCCACCTGTTTTACATAGGCGTCACCGATGAACTTCTTCCCATTGACAAAGAGCTCAGAGAGTTGGTCGTCCAGATCCGTGCGGTCCGTGATCAGTACGATCGTAGGACTGGCAAAAGCTTTACTCCGCACCAGTAAGCGGGTGAGGAAGAGCATCGTCAAGCTCTTACCGCTGCCCGTAGCGCCGAAGTAAGTACCACCCTTGCCGTCACCCTCGCCATGGATGCGTGAGCGCTCTAAGATATTATTGTAAAGCTTGCGAGCTGCAAAGTACTGAGGATAGCGACAGACGATCTTCACCTCTTTCTTGCTGTTCTCCGGGAAAAAAATAAAGTTGTGGATCACATCTAGTAGTCGCTCCTTGGGGAATAGTCCGTGCATCATAGACATAAGCGACTCCACCCCCTCTCTTGGCGCCTCATCGGGATGTACCTTGCGCCAAGCGTAGAAGTAGTCATAAGGGGCAAAGAGCGAGCCATACTTACTATTGACCCCATCGCTAATGACTACAAAAGCGTTGTACCTAAACAGCTCCGGTATATCTCTCCGATAGCGCACCGTCAGCTGTGTATAGGCATCGCGTATGGTAGCGCTCTCCTTGACAGCACTCTTAAACTCCAGCACGACCACCGGCAGTCCATTGATATAGACCACCCCATCAGGTATTCGGCGCTCTTGCCCCACGACCTCCAGCTGATTGACAATCCTAAAGATGTTCTTAGAGACACACTCGAAGTCTATCGGTCGTATATGGATATTGGGCTTGCTGCTATCCTCCCGCTCTATACTAAACCCATCGCTTATCAGGCGCATTATACGCGCATTCTCCCTATAGAGCGATAGCCCCGTGTGAGCCGTGAGCTTCAGTATGACACGCTTCAGCTCTAGGTCCGAGAGATCAGGGTACTGGCTCTTCAGGTAGAGCATCAGGTCATCACGTAGCAGCACATCTGACGCCTCCTTCTGAATGGTGTCTCCACTACTATAGGTATACCCTTCCTCCTGGAAGAGCTCCATAATCCCCTGCTCTAAAGCGTGTTCATTGAAGTGTGGCATAGTTCTTCTACATTGGCACTAGTTATTTAATGCAAGCTTGAATAAATAGTCTCCCAAAAGGCGTTACTTGATAGTACGATTCTATAACCTCAATAGACTTATAAGTCATTGGAACAGACTCCTCTGTCAACTCTTCAATATGATACTTCTCCCTAATTCTATTATATTGAGTTTTATCCGTTATGGATATTCCTTCCTTATCACAAAGAATTCCAAGACTCACAAAATTCGCTAGGTATACATTGGTATTCTGCGGATAGTTCAATGGAACATCAACGTCAAGTACTGTTACATGCTCATAAAGACATACAAAATCAGGACCATCTTTTAGGTATGCATTAATGTCACAATACTGAATCTCCTTTTTATCTTTGAGATATTCCAAAACTCTCGCTTCATCTGGGGACATTCTTTCGATCATTGAAATAAATGCAGGATGAGCTGTATTGACTGTATCAATACTAGATGCACTTGCCAGTAAGTTGGTAAACAAATCGGCTATCTCATCACAAGTGGTGTAAGTGAGTTTTTCAATGATAGGTAAACCAATTTGAGGGTGGACCTCGCACCTCTTATCTTCAGGTATAGAATGTAGCTTTTGAGCATACTCATCGAGTCGTTTTTCAAGGTTTAATTTGACCTTATCGTTTTGTAATTGCAGAGCCATGAATGGGGTACTTACAAACTCAAGGACAGCCTTAAGAGACTTTCCTATAACCTGCGCACTTGGTCGTAATAGGTCCTTATATACTAACGCTAGTAGTCCTTTCTCTTCCTTCAACATACCTTGTAAGCTGTTTAATCGCTATTGATCTCTTCTTTCAATTGCTTCTCGTGTAGATTTTGGCAGTAAGCCATAGACTTCCTCCAACTCTTTAGGCTCTGTTATCATCCTCTCTACTATCATATTCAGTAGACGCATAAGCATCTTTGCTGTATTTACATCATCCACATCTATTGCTATTTGTCCAGGATGCACAGCTTTATTCCCCACTACTCGAACTGTGTCCAGAGCTTTTTGAATACTTGGCGGAAGTCCTTTTTGTACTAGAGCCGCTATATTCTTGTTAATGTCTCTATCTACTTGTCCAAGCTCTTGACATAAGTTCTCAACAGCAAGTCGTAATAATGCACAAGCAGCCCGTGGCGATTTGTTGTAAATGAGTCCTGCTTCTTCATACAGCCTTCTTACCGATTCAGGCATGTCTGGGTTAGCTTCCTCTGCAATAATATCAGGGTAGATATACTCATTGTCAATCCACAAGATTTTATTCCCGCAGCATTGACACCTATGAACTATTACATAGCTCTTGCAAGAGAGTGTACCCGCTGGAGATACAAACACATCTCCTTGCATATTGAATTTCTCAACTTCAACTTGGGCTAAAGTGTTACAGTGAGGACATGTGTATGCCTTTAGATCTATCCTAGGTGCTATATAGTCCTTTGACATAATCTGCTGAGTTATAATTTAGAAAGGAGCAAGCCCTTGACATTATCTAAAACTCTATTTGTCATTAGAGCATTCTTAATCTTACTATCGATTGCCTTAGCTGTTGTTTCAAACTCTTTAACTAGGACCTCTGTTGGAATAACAATAGGCATACCACTTAGGGTCTCCTTATTGATGCTGCCAAAGATCGTTCCGTCATCATTTAAGGAACCAAAGTACCCCTCATAGTACTTCAAGGTATATAGCAAGAAAGAAGTATTGCTCTCTTTGCTTCTAATTGAAGCTAACCCTCTACCAATGCAGCATTTATAGAGAGATATATTCAAATCACCCACAGGAGCTCTTACACTAATCAGAATGTCATTTTCCAATGCCATCCTTGTTGGTTGAGTTGTATACATTCGGATTGAAGGGAATCTGAACCCAAAGTCCGTTCTACCTTGAAAGAATATAACACCCTCTTCGAGCTCATTATAAGTGCTACCATCTGGAGATTGCCCCATTACAATTTTCGCTATTTCATCTAGGGTCCCCATTCTCCAGCCGTCGGGGAGGTTGTCGGGGTCGATGCCTTGGACGAACATCTTGTTGTAGAGAGCTTGGGCGGTTTCTTCGAGGTTGGCGCAGATGCGTTCATTTAGGACGATACGACGAGTGATTGCTTCGTATTGAGCCACGATCTCTCGCTGCTCCTCAATATCTGGAATAGGCAGTCGGACTTCACACATCTCCTCCCAGTCAAAGATCTCTCGAGCACTACCGTGGGACTTAAAGCGCGCATAGCGATCAAACTCAGGTCGTCTGAACCACATCATTAAGTAGTCGGGTAGGAGCTCTGACTTATCCACCACTTCAAAGACAGTATAAGCTTGGGATACGATCGCTTCTTCCTCTTCCATTAAAGCGATAGAAATCTTATCTCCTCGACGAGATGTGTCAGAGATATAAACAAACTGCCCTTTCGTTATGACTTTGTAATTGGACATATCTGTGCCAATCGTATTGGCAATGGATGGCATAAACACCTTCGCATTGCTTACCCCCAACAGAGTCTCCACTTTGCGCTCTTTATTGCGGATGTCCACAGGTTGAATATAGTCACCCAACCTCTTATAGCTTGATCGACCCATTACGCCTTTCTTTTGGTTAGCTTTGACATTAGGGTGATCAGCTCCTTACGTGAGGCTACCTCTTCCTCTAGTAGTTGCATCAGCTCGGCATTAAGCTCGTGGAGTCGCTCATTGTAGTCGATACCCTCATCACGATCGACAAACTCGATGTACTTGCTAGGCACTAGCGAGTAGCCAGTCTCAGCTATCTCCTCAATGGTGGCGGAGTAGCAGTACTCAGGCACATCGTGGTACGGCTTGCCACCCTCCTGCTGCCACGTGTGGAAGTCATTGGCTATCTCAGCAATCTGCTCAGGCGAGAACTGGATGTACTTCTTCTCAAAGGGCTCTCCCCTCTGGCGCAGATCCATAAAGAGTACCTCTCGCTCCCGATCGCGATACTTGACCAGCGCCCCATTTTGATTGATGGTGCGTGCCTTCTTATTCCTATTCAATATCCACAGGGTGACACTGATATCTGTGGAGTAAAACATATTGCGGGGCAGTATCACGATCGCCTCTACCAGCTTATTCTCTATCAGCTGCTTGCGGATCGCCTGCTCTGTACCCTCACCGCTGAGCGCTCCATTGGCGAGGAGGAAGCCCGCCACACCATTGACCGAGAGCTTAGAGACAATGTTGAGGATCCAGCCGTAATTGGCATTGCTCGTAGGGGGTACCTCGTAGCCAGCCCAGCGTGGATCGTCGACCAGTTCGTTTTTGGCACGCCACGACTTCTGATTGAAGGGTGGATTGGCCATGATGAAGTCCGCCTTGAGGTCTTTGTGCTGATCATTGTGAAAGGTGTCAGCAGCCACTGCGCCCAGGTTGGAGGCGATACCACGTATGGCGAGGTTCATCTTCGCCAGCTTGTAGGTCGTATTGGTATACTCCTGACCGTAGACCGAGATATTCTTCTTATTGCCGTGGTGTGCCTCGATAAACTTCATGCTCTGCACAAACATACCGCCCGAGCCACAGCAAGGGTCGTATATCTTCCCCTCGTAAGGCTGTATCATCTCGGCAATCAGATTGACGATGCTCTTCGGGGTGTAGTACTCCCCCTTGCCCTTACCCTCGGCGATGGCGAACTTGCTGAGGAAATACTCGTAGACACGTCCTATCAGGTCGTGCTCGCGATCCTTGAGCGTGTCGATCTTATTGATCTCGTCCAGGAGTGCCGAGAGCTTGGTCTGATCGAGTCCGAGACTGGAGTAGTAGTTGGAGGGGAGGGCACCTTTGAGGGTTTCATTCTCTCGCTCCACCTCAGAGAGTGCCGCGTCGATCTTGATGGCGATATCGGGCTGCTTGGCATGCTCCATCAGATAGTTCCAGCGGCTATGCTCGGTGAGGTAGAAGACATTCTTAGCCGTGTAAAAGGCTGCTTCGTCTACATACCTTTCCTCGCCCTTAGCTATGAGTTGAGCCCTGCGCTCGATGAAGCAGTCATTGGCATACTTGAGGAATATAAGACTCAGCACCACGTGCTTGTACTCCGAGGGCTCTACCGAGCCGCGCAGTTTATTGGCCGACTCCCATAGAGACTCCTCGATACTCTTCTCCTTTTTGCCTTGTTTCTTCGCCATACGATGTTTCAATGGTGTCTATACATATTGTAGCTACAAACTTACTGAAATTCTCAGATCCCGCCAATCTAGCTTAATTCAAATAGTAGATCGCGGTTTGCCCTCCCCGGCTAGAGACTCTAGATAGACATTGAAAAGGATAAAACCATCGAAGTTGCTGAGTCAAATATTCCGACCAGTGATTTTTTTGGGTGCGAAAAAGGGTGTAAACCACGTAACACGTTGATTTACACCCTTTACTGCGGAAGCGGGGGGATTCGAACCCCCGGTACGGTTGCCCGTACGTCAGTTTAGCAAACTGGTGGTTTCAGCCACTCACCCACACTTCCAATCAAGTGCAAAGATAACAATTATTTCGTTACAGCCAAAGGATTTGAGCACAAAAGTGATTTCGTAGATTCAAATTACGCCTCATCCGATATTCTACGTGATGGAGAGATTGTAACATCTTGAGGCTACTGCGTCAGCCTGTATACACCAATCATCTTGCGGGATGAAATCTGCAAGATATGGGCGACGGAGTCTTTTTTCTCCTTGTAAATTTGAAAAAAAACTAGAAATCCATTATAATTGAGCGAATTATCCACTAAACGCTTAATTACACAATGGATACCAGTTTTCTACGACATGTATATGGTCTTGTTGGAGTCAAATGTACTGCTACACACTACAAAACTAACAAAATAGTTTTAGATATAGAGTCTTCTAAAACAAAAAAGAGGGGCCCGTGCTGTGGGGAATACACTCTCGTGAAGAATGGTACCGGTATCGTAATATCCATGCACTACCAATTGGTTCCACCAAAACCATATTGCACATGAAAGTACAAAGATACAAATGCAAAGAATGCGGGAACGATGATTACGAGAGAGTCAGCTTTGTTAAAGGCAATAGGTCGTACTCTAATCGCTTTGCCAAGTACGTGGTTGACTTGCTAAGGACAATGACTATTCAGGAGGCTTCAAAAAGGTTGGGTGTTAGTTGGGATATAGTGAAGGATATTCACACGACCTACCTTAAGAGACACTACAGCAAGCCCTCTTTACAAGGGGTGCAGTGCATAGGTATTGATGAGTTTGCTGTCCGAAAAGGACATGTTTATAAGACAATCGTAGTGGATCTAATCTCTGGAAGAATCTTTCATGTTGGCGACGGAAAGGGGGCGGATGCCCTTACAACGTTCTGGAAAAGAGTAAGGAAGAAGAAAGTTCAGATAAAGTATGTGGCGACAGATATGTCATCAAGCTAATGAATGACACCCTTGATAAAGTGCGAAGAGAGTTAGTGGCAAAAGAGGTGGACGAGGGAAAGAAAAAACTAATCAAGGGAACAAGATACCTCCTACTTGCCAACGGGGAAAAGATGATTGATGAGAAAGGGAGAACGAAGCTCCAGAAAGCACTCGCAATGAACGAACCCCTCTCTCAAGCCTATTACCTCAAGGAGGACCCGAGAGAAATATATAATCAACGAACCATTAATGAGGCAGAGGAAAGATTAAATAGCTGGGTCTCAATGGCATTAGAAACACCTTCAAAACATCTAATGTCATTAGCAAATACAATCAATGCAGCTAAAAAGGAAATACTCGCATGGTATTATGGACGGCAATCAACGGCCAAAGAGGAGGGTATAAACAATAAAATTAAAGTGATGAAGAGAATCGCTTACGGATATAGAGATGATGACTATTTCAAACTTAGACTTTTTGCACTACATGACTGCCGTATCACACGAAATGTCGGATGAACCCCAATTATTGGGTTTCACTTGCTGAGACCTATCTGAAGTAACAGTCTGTCACATATAAAGAGACTATTGCACGAAGGCGATCTGCGGCGTTGCTTTCGGGATTCGGTCTCGGTCACGTACACTAGTACGTTCCCAGCACCCTCACCCTCAGCGCCTATTTAGGTACCTTGGCACCCTAACGGTTGCCTAGCATCTCATCCTTCGTGCAATATTCTCATAAGAGAGAAGTCCCCTGTGCCAAAGGTGCAAGGGACTTCTCTTCTTAATGCTATTTGTGCCCCATTGTGTTTACTTCAAGTGTATCTATTCTTTTTTGTACCTTTGTGAATAAGCCATATAGAGAATAGAAATGAGAGACTTTATAAAGACAGATGCAGCTACTGATCGCGCCTACCTTGTGGGCCTCGTGACCCCCGATGTGTCGGAGCAAGAGGTCAATGAGTACCTAGAGGAATTGGCCTTTTTAGCGCATACCGCACAGATACAGGCAGTGGAGAGCTTTACGCAAAGGCTAGAGCACCCCAACGGAGCTACATTTATAGGAAGTGGCAAGCTCCAGGAGATTGCCGATAAAATAGAGGAGGACGAGATAGGAACCGTGATATTCGACGACGAACTATCCCCCAATCAGATGCGTAATATCGAGCAAAAGCTCAAGGTGCGCGTGCTAGACCGCACCTCCCTTATCCTAGATATCTTCGCCTCCAGAGCACGCACAGCTCACGCCAAGACACAGGTGGAGCTGGCCCAATACAATTATCTCCTTCCACGACTAACGAGGTTGTGGAGCCACTTGGATAGACAGCGAGGCGGAGGTACCTTGATGCGTGGACCTGGTGAGACTCAGCTAGAGACCGACCGACGAATAGTATTGGATAAGATTGCCAAGCTCAAAGAGGAGCTAGATAAGATCGCCAAGCAGAAAGTGGTACAACGCAAGAATAGAGTTAAGATGGTGCGAGTGGCACTAGTCGGCTATACGAATGTGGGGAAGTCTACCATCCTCAATCTCCTAGCCAAGAGCGAAGTATTTGCCGAGAACAAACTCTTCGCTACCCTCGATACCACCGTCCGCAAGGTGGTGGTAAAGAACCTGCCATTCCTTCTCTCCGATACGGTTGGGTTTATCCGTAAGCTACCAACCGAGCTGATAGAGTCCTTCAAGTCGACACTCGACGAGGTCAAGGAGTCCGATATACTTATCCATGTAGTTGATGTGTCGCATCCCGCATTTGAGGAGCAGATAGCAGTGGTCAATCAAACCCTCAGTGAAATACTCGACGGAGAGAAAAAGCCCACAATCCTTATCTTTAATAAGGTTGATGCCTTTACCTTTGAACCCAAAGATGAGGACGACCTCACGCCAGCCACCAAAGAAAATATCTCGTTGGAGGAGCTGAAAAAGACCTGGATGGCCAAGCAGGGTGAGGAGGACGTACTATTCATTTCGGCCAAAGAGGGGATAGGGATTGAAGAGCTAAAAGAGCGTCTCTACGAGAGAGTAAAGGAGATTCACGTTACACGCTTCCCTTACGACGACTTCCTCTTTAGCTATTACGATGAGACCGGTGAGGAGATGTCTCACTAGCCCATCTTTTTATTATTGAATTGAGAACGATGTGAGTAACTATGTTGGGTATTTTTGTAGATAGTTTTCCACCCGCGATAGATGGGGTAGGGGTTGGGCAGTATTATACGGCACTAGAGTTACATAAAGCCGGTGTAGATCTGTCGGTGGTGACTGCCAATGCGGAGGGCGAGCCCTTTCAGGAGCCCTTTGACGTAAAGCGATTGCCCACTATATTATTGCGTAACCGCAAGCCCTATGGCTATGCCTTTTCCACACTTCCTAGCCCTGTGCTCTCGGAGGTGAAGGGAATGGACTTTGATATTGTCCACTGTCATAGCCCATTCTCTGTAGGTCTACTGGGCAGAAAGATAGCCCGAAAGAATAAGGTCCCCTTCATCGCTACATTTCACTCTAAGTATTGGGATGATATCTACCAAGCCACCAAAAGTGAAGGGATTACCGAGCTAGTGGTAGAGAAGATCGTAAAGTTTTATACCAGTGCCGATGAGGTGTGGATCGCCGACCCTTCTATCGAAAAGACACTGATTGAGTATGGTTACTACGGCCCAGTTGAGATCGTGCCAATGGGCATTGAGACCGCTGGAGTGGATTGGAAGTCTGCAAGGGTTTCATGTCGCCATGAGCTAGACCTGGCAGATGATATGCCCCTTTTCCTATTCGTAGGCCAGCACATTGTACATAAGAATATCGACCTCATTTTGGATAGCTTGGCTCTGCTTGATGACCTCCCATTTCGAATGCTCTTTGTGGGGACTGGCAATGCCAAAGAACAGTTTGAGGAGAAGACAATCGCCCTCGGGCTAGGGGAGAAGGTGAAGTTTGCTGGTTTGGTATCAGACCGCGTACAATTGATGAGCTACTACGCTGCTGCCGACCTCTTCCTCTTCCCCTCACTCTATGATACCTTTGGCAATGTGATTCGAGAAGCCGCTGCCATGCACACCCCCTCATTACTGCTACGTGAGAGTACCTGTGCCACCTTTGTGGAGGAGGGTGTGAATGGCTTTACCTCTGAGAGTACCCCACAAGCCTACGCCGATAAGATTCGTGAACTTGTGAATAACCGCCAACACCTTGATAAGGTTGCCGACCACGTCTCCCAACAGCTTGGCTCCTCCTGGGCAGAAGTGGTACGAGACGAGATTATCCCCCGCTATGAAGTACTAAGGGAGAAAAAGCTCATTGGCCACAACGGAAAATAACCCTTGCCCCCTAATAATAGTGTCGCTTATGGATGAGAAGATCTATACCCTTTCCGAAGAAGATATAAAGCTAAAGTATATCACCCCACAGATATGCTCCAAAGGGTGGTCCCTAGATGATATCTCTATGGAGTACAAGGTACAGTTTACCGATGGCAAGATCAACCTCAAAGGCAATCTTGTCTCACGGAGCACCCCTAAGTACGCCGATTACCTCCTTTTTTATAATAGCACCACCCCCATCGCCATTATAGAAGCTAAGGTGGCCAAATTCTCCGTTAGCCACGGTATGCAACAAGCCAAGACCTACGCCGAGATGATGCGGATTCCCTTCGCATATAGCTCCAATGGTCAGGGTTTTCACGAGTACGACTTCCTCACCGGCAAGGAGCGTCACCTCACCATGGACGAGTTCCCCACCAAGGAGGAGCTTTACCAGAGATTTCTCACCGAGAGCAACAAAGGCAATGGACTATCGGAGGCAGAGTTACAGCTTATCGACCAACCCTACTGTACAGGGAAAGATATCTATCCCCCACGCTACTACCAGCGAAATGCCGTCAATCTCACCCTCAATGCCTTCGCTCAGGGCAAGAAGCGGATGTTACTTGTGATGGCAACGGGTACCGGCAAGACCTATACCGCCTTCCAGATTGTCTACCGCTTGCTCAAAGCCCAAAAGGTAAAGAAAGTCCTTTACCTCGCCGACCGCAATATATTGGTAGATCAATCAATACAGCAAGACTTCCAGCCACTCGCCAATACCACCCACAAGGTCAATTATCAGCAAGATGTCAAGAACCCCGGCAGGACAGCCTACGAAGTCTACTTCGCCCTCTATCAGCAGATGATAGGAGAGAATAATAAGCCACAGTACCAAGAGCTCTTCAAGCCCGACTTCTTCGACCTGGTCATCGTCGATGAGTGCCATAGAGGCAGTGCTCGCGATGATAGCTCGTGGAAAGTGATCCTCGAGTACTTCCAAGGGGCAGCACAACTTGGTATGACCGCCACCCCCAAAGAGACACAGTACCAATCCTCTATTACCTACTTTGGCGAGCCGATCTATACCTATAGCCTCAAGGAGGGCATCGATGATGGCTTCCTCGCCCCCTTCAGGGTGATCAACGTCACCACTGTGGTTTCCTGAAAAAGGTTGACTCGGTTAATGTTACGTTGTTATTAATCCTG
>OLQN01001561.1_pt1 | contig 17149 bp, 12 predicted proteins | sample 1673181 | NCBI WGS metagenome assembly OLQN01 (sample SAMEA3136763, study PRJEB25190) | human gut metagenome | biome: human gut; feature: human-associated habitat; material: faeces | place: Austria | collected 2013
GGATCCCTACGTGTGCAGCCTTTCCAGCCGTACCATTGTATATAAGGGCATGTTCCTGGTCAAGGAGCTGCGCCTGTTCTATCTTGATCTGCAGGACCCGGATTACAAGTCCGCCATCGGCATGGTGCACAGCCGCTTCTCCACCAACACGGCCCCCAGCTGGAATCGTGCCCACCCCAACCGCTTTATCCTGCATAACGGCGAGATCAATACCATCCGCGGCAACGTGGATACCATGCTGGCCCGTGAGGAGACCATTGGCTCCAACTATCTGAAAAATGACATGACCAAGGTACTGCCCATCGTCAACCAGGGCGGTTCCGACTCGGCCCAGCTGGATAACACGCTGGAGTTCATGGTCATGAACGGTATGGACCTGCCCCTGGCCGTAATGGTAACTATCCCCGAGCCGTGGAGCAATAACAAGTCCATGGACCCGAAAAAGCGGGACTTCTACCAGTATTATGCCACAATGCTGGAGCCGTGGGACGGCCCCGCCAGCATCCTGTTCAGCGATGGCGATGTGATGGGCGCGGTGCTGGACCGCAACGGTCTGCGCCCCAGCCGCTACTATATCACCAAAGACGGCCGTCTGATCCTTTCCAGTGAGGTAGGCGTGCTGGACATCCCGGCCAAGGATGTTGTCCGCAAGGACCGCCTGCGCCCCGGCAAGATGCTGCTGGTGGATACCGTTAAGGGCGAACTGGTGGACGACGATAAGCTGAAAGCCGACTACGCCAGCCGTCAGCCCTACGGTGAGTGGCTGGACCGCAACCTGGTCAACCTGCGCGATCTGAAGGTCCCCAACAAGAAGGTGCCTGACCATACCAAAGAGGAACTGGTGCAGCTGCAAAAGGCCTTCGGCTATCGGTACGAGGATGTGTCCTCTATCATCCTGCCGATGGCCAAAAACGGCGGTGAGCCTGCCGGTGCCATGGGCAGCGACACCCCACTGGCCGTGCTGAGCCACACCCATCCCCTGCTGTTTGAGTACTTCAAGCAGATGTTCGCTCAGGTTACCAACCCTCCCATCGACGCCCTGCGCGAGAAGGTCGTCACCTCCACCACCGTCTATGTCGGTGCCCAGGGCAACCTGCTGGAGGAGGATGCCGAGAACTGCAAGGTGCTTAAAATCGAAAACCCCATCCTGACCGATACTGACCTTTTGAAGATCAAAGCCATGGACGTGCCCGGCTTCAAGGTCGAGACGCTCTCCATTTGCTACTACAAAAATACCGATCTGGAGAAGGCCATCGACCGCCTGTTTGTGGATGTCGACCGCGCCTACCGCGACGGTGCCAACATATTGATTTTGTCCGACCGCGATATTGACGAGTACCATGTCGCCATCCCCAGCCTGCTGGCGGTGGGCGCTGTCAGCAAGTATCTGGTGCGCACCCGCAAGCGCACCTCTATGGCGCTGATCCTGGAAAGCGGCGAGCCGCGCCTCGTACACGACTTTGCCACCCTGCTGGGCTACGGTGCTTCGGCCATCAACCCCTATCTGGCGCAGGAGACCATCGGCAGCCTCATCAGTGAGGGGCTGCTGGACAAGGACTACTACGCCGCCGTCGAAGATTACAACAAAGCCGTGCTGGCGGGCATCGTAAAGATTGCCTCCAAGATGGGCATCTCCACCATCCAGTCCTACGCAGGCAGCCAGATCTTTGAGGCGCTGGGCCTGAGCCAGGAAGTAGTCGACAAGTACTTTACCAATACTGTTTCCCGCGTGGGCGGCATCACCATCCACGATATTCAGAACGACCTGGAAGCCCGCCATCAGGAAGCCTTTGACCCCCTGGGCCTGGACATCAACCGTGAGCTGCCCAGCCTGGGCGCCCACAAGTTCCGCAGCGGCCCCGCTGCCGAGCAGCACCTGTACAACCCGCAGACCATCCACCTGCTGCAACAGGCCTGCTGGACCGGCAATTATGACACCTTTAAGCAGTACACCGCCGCTGCCGCCAACGAGGGCGGTGACGCGATGCACCTGCGCAGCCTGCTGGACTTCAATTACCCCGAGGTCGGCGTGCCGCTGGACGAAGTGGAGAGCGTGGACTCCATCGTGAAGCGCTTCAAGACCGCTGCCATGAGCTACGGCGCGTTGTCCGAGGAAGCCCACGAGTGCATGGCCATTGCAATGAACCGCCTGGGCGGCAAGTCCAACACCGGCGAGGGCGGCGAAGCCGAGGACCGTTTTGGCACCGAGCGCAACTCCGCCATCAAGCAGGTGGCCTCCGCCCGCTTCGGCGTGACCAGCAAGTATCTGGTCTCCGCCAGCGAAATTCAGATCAAGATGGCCCAGGGCGCTAAGCCTGGCGAGGGTGGCCAGCTGCCTGGCGGCAAGGTCTACCCCTGGGTTGCCAAGACCCGCAACTCCACCACCGGCGTGGGCCTCATCTCTCCTCCGCCGCATCACGACATTTACTCCATTGAGGACCTGGCCCAGCTGATCTATGACCTGAAATGCGCCAACCGCAAGGCGGCCATCAACGTCAAGCTGGTCAGCGAGGCCGGTGTCGGCACGATTGCCGCCGGTGTTGCCAAGGCCGGCGCCGAAGTCATCCTGATCTCCGGCTTTGACGGCGGCACGGGCGCGGCGCCGCGCAACTCCATCCACAACGCAGGCCTGCCCTGGGAGCTGGGCATTGCCGAGGCACACCAGTGCTTAATTATGAACGGCCTGCGCAGCCGCGTGCGCATTGAAGCGGACAGCAAACTGATGAGCGGCCGCGACGTGGCCATCGCCGCCCTGCTGGGTGCCGAGGAATTCGGCTTTGGCACCGGCCCGCTGGTGGCCATGGGCTGCGTGATGATGCGCGTCTGCAACCTGGACACCTGCCCCATGGGCATCTGCACCCAGAACCCCGAACTGCGCAAGCGGTTCAAGGGCAAGCCCGAGTACATCATGAACTTTATGCGCTTTATGGCTGAGGACCTGCGCGAGTACATGGCCAAGCTGGGCGTGCGCACCGTTGACGAACTGGTGGGCCGCACCGACCTGCTGAAGGTCAAGCCTGCCCCGGCAGGCTCCCGCGCCAGCGAGATGGACCTGACGGCGCTTTTGCAGAACCCGCTGATCGAGAACAGCAGCGTGCACTTTGACCAGAAGGATGTCTACAACTTCCAGCTGGAAAAGACGCCTGACATGAAGGTGCTGATGAAGAAGTTCAAGAAGGACTTTGACACAGCCGAGCCAAAGCCCATGACCGTTACGCTGGATGTGGGCAACACCGACCGTGCTTTTGGCACGATTTTTGGCAGCGAGATCACCGCCAAGTTCGGCAACACCCTGCCGGAGGATACCTTCCATGTGGTATGCCACGGCTATGGCGGCCAGAGCTTTGGCGCCTTTATCCCCAGCGGCCTGACGCTGGAACTGGTGGGTGACGCTAACGACTATCTCGGCAAGGGCTTGTCCGGCGGCGAGATCGTCGTGTATCCGCCCAAGGAAGTCACCTTTGACCGCAGCGAGAATATCGTTATCGGCAACGTGGCGCTGTACGGCGCTACCGGCGGCAAGGCCTTTATCAACGGCGTGGCGGGCGAGCGCTTCTGCGTGCGCAACTCCGGCGCTGTGGCCGTTGTCGAGGGCGTGGGCGACCACGGCTGCGAGTATATGACCGGCGGCACGGTGGTCGTACTGGGCAAGACCGGCAAGAACTTTGCAGCCGGTATGAGCGGCGGCATCGCCTATGTGCTGGACGAGGATTGGGACTTCTACCAGCGTGTGAACAAGGATATGGTCAGCCTGGAACCCGTGGAGCACAAGTACGACGTGGCTTTGCTGAAAGACCTGATCCGCGAACATGTAGAAAAGACCGGTTCGCCCCGCGGCAAGGAGATTTTGGACAACTTCGGCGAGTATCTGCCCAAGTTCAAGAAGGTACTGCCGCACGATTACGACAAGATGCTGCGCTTGATCGCCCAGATGGAAGAAAAGGGCGAGGACAGCGAGCAGGCGCAGATCGAAGCATTTTACGCGATGAAGAACACGAAGTAAGGGAGGCAGAGTATCATGGGTAAACCGACAGGCTTTATGGAGATCAAACGGCAGACCAGCATGGAACTGCCGCCCGAGGAACGCATCCAGAACTTTAACGAATTTCATGTGCCGCTGCACACCGACGAGCAGCAGGCCCAAGGTGCCCGCTGCATGGACTGCGGCGTGCCCTTCTGCCAGAGCGGTATGCTGCTGGGCGGCATGTACAGCGGCTGCCCGCTGAATAACCTGATCCCGGAGTGGAACGATCTGGTGTATCAGGGCAAGTGGGATCTGGCCGTACACCGGCTGATCGCTACCAACCGCTACCCGGAGTTTACCAGCCGGGTCTGCCCCGCTTTGTGCGAGGCCGCCTGCACCTGCGGCATGGCCACCGGCGACCCGGTGACCGTGAAAGAGAACGAACGCGCCATCGTAGAATACGGCTACGAGAGCGGCGCTATCCACGCCGTGCCGCCGCCGGCCCGCACCGGCAAGACGGTTGCGGTCATTGGTGCAGGCCCTGCGGGGCTTTCGGTGGCCGACCTGCTGAACAAGCGCGGCCACAAGGTGACTATTTATGAGCGCGAGGACCGCCCGGGCGGCCTGCTGATGTACGGCATCCCCAACATGAAGCTGGAAAAGTGGGTCATCGACCGCCGCGTGAAGATCTTGCAGGATGAAGGCATTGAATTTGTGATGAACGCCGATGTGGGCGGCAACGTCAGTGCTGAGGAATTGCAGGACAAGTATGACGCCGTAGTGCTGTGCTGCGGTGCCAAGCAGGCCCGTGACATCACCGCCCCCGGCCGCGATGCACAGGGCATCTACTTCGCCGTGGATTACCTGACCAGCGTGACCCGCAGTTTGCTGGATTCCAACTTTGCGGATGGTAAGGCGGTTTCGGCCGCAGGCAAAAAGGTGCTGGTCATTGGCGGCGGCGACACCGGCAACGACTGCGTGGGCACGGCCATCCGCCAGGGCTGCGAGAGCGTGATGCAGCTGGAAATGATGCCCTGCCCCCCTGCTGAGCGTACCGCAAACAACGCCTGGCCGGAGTGGCCCCGCGTGTTGAAGACCGACTACGGCCAGCAGGAAGCCATTGCCAAGTTTGGCAATGACCCGCGCGTTTACCAGACCACCGTGAAGGAGTTTTACAAGAACGAAGCCGGGCAGGTCTGCGGCGCGTTAATTGCCAAGCTGGAAAGCCGGGTAGTGGATGGCCGCCGCCAAATGGTGCCTACCGGTGAGGAGTTTGCCGTGGAGTGCGATCTGGTGCTGATTGCCGCTGGTTTCACCGGCTGCCAGCCCTATGTGGCCGAAGCCTTTGGCGTAGACCTGACCAAGCGCGGCACTGTGGCCGATACCAAGTATGCCACCAATGTGCCCAAGGTGTTCGCCTGCGGCGATATGCGCCGCGGCCAGAGCCTTGTGGTATGGGCCCTGCGTGAGGGCCGCGACACGGCAGCTGTGGTGGATGAGAGCCTGATGGGGTACACCAACCTGTAACCTGCTTTGCAAAGAAAGCAGGAAAGAAATTCTAATATTTCCCAGAAAAACAGACAGCAAAAGAGGATGTGACCGATTCCCGTCACATCCTCTTTTTGTGATGCTATATTAAAAGTTTCTTTGCTTACTTTCTTTTCAAAGAAAGTAAGTTACTGCCCGCATGGCAGCGTAAACACGAAGCGGCACCATTTGCCTTCCTCGCTTTCGGCGTGGATCTGACCGCCGGAAAGGTTGATGAGGATCTTGCAGATATGCAGGCCCAGGCCGCTGCCGCGGGTATTCATGCCGCGGGAACGGTCCTCTTTGTAGAAGCGCTCAAATACAAAAGGCAGGGCTTCGGGGGCGATGCCTGCGCCGGTATTCTCGATGCGGACCTCCACCATGCTGCCGTGCTTCTCGGCGGCAAAGCTGATAACGCCGCCTGCCGGGGTGAACTTGATGGCGTTGTCTACGATGTTGTACACGACCTGATGCACAAAATCCGGGTCGGCGCAGATCATCAGCGGCGGGCCGCCAAGGCCCTGGATGTCGATCTTGCCATCCTCGATGCGCTGCTCGTCCGAGAGGACGACATCGGTCACGGTCTGCCACAGGTCGTAGTTTTTTGCGTGGATGGGCACCTCGCCGGCTTCCAGCTTGGTGATGTCCAGCATGTTCTGCACCAGGCGGGCCAGGCGGCCGGTCTCCTGGGAGACAATGGCCAGGTAACGCTGGTTTTCCTCGGGCGGGATGGTGCCGTCCAGCATGCCGTCGATAAAGCCCTTGATGGTGGTCATGGGCGTGCGCAGCTCGTGGGCGATGTTGCCCATGAACTGGCCGCGGGAGTTATCGATGGTCTGCAGGCGGGCAGCCATGTTATTGAAGGTGGTGGCAAAGTCGGCCAACTCCACACAGCCGTCCACCGGGGCACGGGCGGTAAAGTCGCCGCTGCCCAGGCGGCGGGCGGCCTCGCTGATGTCCTCGATGGGGCCGGTGATGCGCTTGGCCAGCACCCAGCACAGCAGGCTGCACAGCAGCAGGATGGCCGCGGCCGAGATGCCGAACATGGCCAGCATATCCCTCATATAACTGGCCAGTGCCGTCATGGGGCTGGCGGCAAACAGGTAGCCGGTGTAACCGCCTACCTCAACACGGCGGCCCGCGGTATAGTATTTGCCGCTGTAGACGCCGCCCAGAGTGCCGGTTTTAAAAATGTTGTCGCCGGTGTCCATCTCGGCCAGCATGTCGGCGGGGATGGGCTGCTCGGTAAAATCTTCGCTGCCGGTGTGCAGCAGAATGTCGCCGTTTTCGTCGGCCACGAACACCACCGCGCCGGCGGAAGTGGTGAACAGGTCAAAGCCGTTGCGGGCGTTTTCCCTGGCCTGCTCATTATCCAGCGGGCGGGTCAGAACAGAGCCATCCTCAGCGAATTTCTCGCAGAGTTTCGATGCACCGTTCAATATATCGTTCAGGGCGGTGCAGCGCTCCTGCACAAAGTAGGCGGCGGAGAGTGCTGTCTGGATGGCGCACATGACGCTCAGGCCCAGCACCAGCACTACGGCAATGGTCGAGAAGAACTCCCGGCTGATGGTGTTGCGGCGGCTCATTCCTTGACCTCGAACTTATAGCCGACGCCCCATACAGTCTTGAGGTTCCACTGCTCGGAGGCGCCTTCCAGCTTCTCGCGCAGACGCTTGACGTGGACGTCGATGGTACGGGAGTCGCCGTAATACTCAAAGCCCCAGACCTCATCCAACAGCTGGTCACGGGTGTAAACGCGGTTGGGGTGGCCCGCCAGGCAGGCCAGCAGCTCCAACTCCTTGGGCGGGGCCTCGACGACTTTGCCCTTGACTTTCAGCTCGTAGCGGTTCATATCCAGGTGCAGGTTGTCGAAGTCGTAGACGCCCTTGTTGGTGTCCTCTTTGGCGGCGGTGCGGCGCAGCACGGCCTTGATGCGGGCGGTGACTTCCTTGGCGTCAAAGGGCTTGACGATGTAGTCGTCGGCGCCCAGCTCCAGACCCAGCACCTTATCGTAGGTCTCGCCCTTGGCTGTCAGCATGATAATGGGGGTGTTGTCCTTGGCGCGGATCTTGCGGCAGACTTCCCATCCGTCCATTACCGGCATCATAACGTCCAGCAGGACCAGGTCGGGATGCAGTTTGTCAAAGTCGGTCAGGGCTGCTTCGCCGTCATGGGCCATCGTGACCGAGTAGCCCTCCTTGACCAGGTAAAGACGCAGCAGTTCGCAGATATTTTTATCGTCATCGACAACGAGGATCTTTTCGTTTGCCATAATGATTCCATCCTTTCGGCGGGGTTCTCATGCCACCCCAGTATATTATTATAGTATAGCGCAAAATTATGGACAAAGAAAGAACAGAATATAGTTTTTTGCGAATTTTTCCGGATTTTACTTGATTCACAGCCGCCTGCTGAACAGCCCGTCCCAGTTACAGTAGGTGTAGACCGTGCCGTGGCCGCGCTTTTTGAAGCGGACCGTGATGTCCTGCTATGGTCTTATCACTGATGCAGAGCTTTTCGGCCAGTTGCTTTTGGGTCAGGGCCTTGCGCTCCCGCAGGGCGCGGATGATTTCGTTTTGTACATAGCTCATGGTTTGTACCCTCACTTTCCGGTGCCCAGTATACGGCAAAACGGGTTTGGCGGCAACCTACGCTGCGTAGAGTTCGTCATTTTGCCGGATATTGGGTGCCGATTTTGTCGTAACGTCAAATTTTATAGGCCGGATTGCAGTTTTTTGTACATGATGTTAAACTGTTATCATCGAGAAATGATAAGGAGCAGCCCATGGACACTGTAAAAATTCTGGAAGTGAAGCAGAGCATCTTTGCTTCCAACGACGAGCAGGCCGAAGCCCTGCGCAAGGAACTGAAAAAGAAAAAGGTATTTTTGCTGAATCTGATGAGCGCACCCGGCTCCGGCAAGACCACTACCCTGCGCCGCACCATTGCCGCACTGAAGGACGAGCTGCGCATCGGCGTGATGGAGGCGGATATTGACTCCGACGTCGACGCTCGTGCCATAGCCGAGACCGGGGCGAATGCCATCCAGCTGCATACCGGCGGCATGTGCCACCTGGACGCCGAGATGACCCGGCAGGGGTTGGAGGGCTTAGGCGAGGACGGGCTGGATTTGGTAGTGCTGGAAAATGTGGGTAACCTTGTCTGCCCGGCCGAGTTTGACACGGGCGCGGTGAAGAATGCGATGATTTTGTCAGTACCCGAGGGCCACGACAAGCCGCTGAAATACCCGCTGATGTTTCAGGTGTGCGATGTGGTGCTGGTCAACAAAATCGACGTGCTGCCGTACTTTGATTTTGACATGGACAAATGCCGGGAGTATGTGGCAATGCGCAACCCGCAAGCGAAGGTCATTCCCATCTGCGCACGCACCGGCGAAGGCATGGATGAATGGACCTCCTGGCTGAAAGAGCAGGTCAGCCAGTGGCAGGCGTAAACTGGGCAAATAAACGGACTACGGATAAAGGAGCAAGGTATGAGCAAACCGACTGCGTTCCCGCTGGATGAGAGCAAGCTGCCTTTTGAGATACCGAAAGACGCCGTGCTGCGGGAAAAAATCGTAAAACTGGGGCAGATGATCACCGACCGCATCCCCGCCAAGAATCGCCCCCTGACGGCGGAGGACCCCGAGTATTGGGGCCTGGCCAGCATCGTGACCGACGAGATGGCTGACGTTGCCTTAAAAATGAAGGTGCGCAAGCCGATGACCCTGCCGGAGATCGTAAAGGCCACCGGCAAAACTGCCGAAGAACTGGAACCGCTTTTGTACAAAATGTCCTGCGTGGGCTTGCTGGAGTATAACTGGGAGAACCCGCGCCGGGAGAAACAGTACGTACTGCCGATGTTTGTGCCCGGCAGCGCTGAGTTTTTTAACATGAATAAGCAGCAGATTGCCGAACACCCGGAAGTGACGGCGTTCTTTGAGCGGATGACTTTTTTGCCGCTGGAGCATATCACCGCCATGGTGCCGCCGGGCGGTGCAGGCATCGGCATGCACGTCATCCCCGTGGAAAAAGCCATCGAGACCGAGAACCAATCGCTGGACATTGAGCATATCTCCCACTGGCTGAAAAAGTACGAGGGCAAGTATGCGGCGGGGCCCTGTTCCTGCCGGATGTCCCGCGCGGCCATGGGAGAGGGCTGCGGCGACGACCCTGACGACTGGTGCATCGGCGTGGGCGACATGGCGGATTATCTGGTGGAGACCCACAAGGGCCACTATATCACCTACGACGAAGTAATGCAGATCCTGCAGAAGGCCGAGGACAACGGCTTTGTGCACCAGATCACCAACATTGACGGCGAGAACAAGATTTTTGCCATCTGCAACTGCAATGTCAACGTCTGCAACGCGCTGCGCACCAGCCAGCTGTTCAACACGCCCAACATGAGCCGCTCGGCCTATGTAGCCAAGGTGGAAAAGGAAAACTGCGTGGCCTGTGGGCGCTGCGTGGAGTACTGCCCCGCCGGTGCGGTGAAGCTGGGCCAAAAACTGTGTACCAAGAGCGGGCCGATCGTTTACCCGCGGCAGGAATTGCCCGACGCCGCCAAGTGGGGGCCGGAGAAGTGGGCCATCGACTACCGCGACAAGAACCGCATCAACTGCTACGACACCGGCACGGCCCCCTGCAAGACGGCCTGCCCCGCCCACATTGCGGTGCAGGGCTACCTGAAGATGGCCGCCCAGGGCCGCTACCGCGACGCGCTGGCGCTGATCAAAAAGGAGAACCCATTCCCCGCCGTGTGCGGGTGCATCTGCAACCGCCGGTGTGAGGATGCCTGTACCCGCGGCACCATCGACCAGGCCGTGGCCATTGACGCTGTGAAAAAGTTCATTGCCCAGCAGGACTTGAACGCCGAGAGCCGCTATGTGCCGCCGGTGGTGCAGCCCTCACTGCAGGGGCTGTGGAAACAGAAAATTGCCATCATCGGCGGTGGCCCTGCGGGTTTGAGCTGTGCATACTTTTTGGCGCTGCAGGGCTACAAGCCCACCGTGTTTGAGAAAAATCCCCATCCGGGCGGCATGCTGCGGTATGGCATCCCCTCGTTTAAATTGGAGAAGGACGTTATCGATGCCGAAATTGAGATTTTGAAAGAACTGGGCGTCGAGATCCGCTGCGGCGTGGAGGTCGGCAAGGAAGTAACGCTGGCTGACTTGCGCGCAGACGGGTACAAGGCGTTCTATCTGGCCATCGGCTGCCAGGGCGGCCGCAAGGCCGGTGTACCCGGCGAGGAAGCCGCGGGTATCCAGACCGCCGTGAACCTGCTGCGCACCGTGGGCGACGACGAGAACTATAAGATGAGCGGCAGGACCGTAGTCATCGGCGGCGGCAACGTGGCTATTGATGCGGCGCGTGTCTCGCTGCGGTGCGGCGCGGACGCGGTAACGATGGTCTGCCTGGAGCCCCGGGACGGCATGCCGGCTTCGGCCGAAGAAATTGCCGAGGCCGAGGAGGAAGGCACCGCCATCCGCTGCGGCTACGGCCCCAAAGAGTTCGTGACGGAGAACGGCCATGTGACCGCCGTGGTGCTGAAAAAATGCACGGGTCTTTACAATCCAGAGGGACGCTTTGCGCCTACCTACGACGAAAACGATACCATTACCCTGCCCTGCGACAATGTGGTGCTGAGCATTGGCCAGTGCATCGAATGGGGCGATCTGCTGGACGGTGAAGCCGTAGAGCTGGGCCGCGGCCAGGGCGCTGTGGCCGACCCTGTGACCTACCAGACCGCCCAGCCGGACGTGTTTGTGGGCGGCGACGTCTACACCGGCCCGCGCTTTGCCATTGACGCCATCGCCGCCGGCAAGCAGGGCGCGGTATCCATCCACCGCTTTGTGCAGCCCAACACCAGCATGACCATCGGCCGTAACCGGCGGGAATTCTTTGAGCTGGACAAGGGCAACCTTTCCATTGGTGAATACGACCATACGCCCCGCCAGCAGGCCGCCGTAGATGAGCACATCGACATTCATCGTTCGTTCCGGGATGCCCACCTGACGCTGACCGAAACGCAGGTACGGGCCGAGACCGCCCGCTGCCTGGGCTGCGGCGCCAGTGTAGTGGACCCCAACAAGTGCATCGGCTGCGGCGTTTGCACCACCAAGTGCGAGTTTGACGCCATCCACCTGCATCGTGACCTGCCCCAGTGCAGCAAGATGGTGAAGAGCGAGGACAAGTTCAAGGCAATTTTGCCCTACATGGCCAAGCGGGAGATCAAGATCCGCTTTGCCAAAAAGGGAAAGTGAGCCGTTATGCATGAACTGGGAATCGTTTTCCATATCATACGCACAGTGGAAAATGTGGCAAAACAGAACGATGTAACGCGCATACGACGTGTAACGCTGCAATTGGGCGAGGTGAGCGGCGTGGTGGAGAGCTACCTGCAGGATTGCTGGAAGTGGGCTGCTGCCAAAACGGACCTGCTGCCCGGCGCGGTGCTGACGGTGGAGACCATCCCGGCCGTCACCCAATGCCAAGCCTGCGGCCGGCAGTACGAGACCGTGCGCTACGGCCGAACCTGCCCCCATTGCCAAAGCCCGGATACCTACCTGGTGCAGGGCAGCGAGATGATGATAAAAGAAATTGAAGCGGTGGAAGCGGACGACGCGGCCACCTGAATACGGGCAAAGGCACCCGGTATCCACGCCGGGGCCTTTGTGTTTTTATATTTCGTTTTGGAACTGTTGGAGCAGGCACGGCGGGCCGTACTGCGATCGCGGCTATAAGAAAAAGCGGTGTTGAAGTGAAACGTGCCTGAATTATTACTTGCATCTTCGCGCCAAAACGGATAGAATTGACCTTAATAAAGTAAAGGCAACACCGCACAATTCCCGCCTAGCGGCTTAAGCACCGCTCCGGCGGCTGCGGCACGGCAACTGCGTTGCCAAAATGCTCGATAATACACAAAGTATTATCTGCGCTTTTGGCTTAGCATCTGCCGCACCTCGCTCGCCGTATCGGCACTTAGAATTATGCGGTATTGCCTAAAAAAGAAGGTGCAGAGATGACTGCAAGTGAAATCGAGGCGTTGGGCGGCTACTATGGGGCCACGCCGAAGCCCGCGGACTTTGAGGCGTTCTGGCAGGCGCGCATGGCCGAGGCAGACGCGGTGCCGCTGGACTATACCGTCACCCAGGCCAAAGAGGTGCCCAGCTGGGACGGCTGCGACTTTTTGGACCTGTGGTTTACCGGCATGGCAGGTGCGCGTATCTACGCCAAATATCTGCGGCCGCACAGCGATAAGCCCGTGCCGCTGGTGCTGCAGTTCCACGGCTACCCCGGTGCGTCCCGCTCCTTTGCCGAGCAGGCCTCCTTTGCCGGGATGGGCATGGCGCTGATCGCCATGGATTGCCCCGGCCAGGCCGGGTACAGCGTGGACGCCGGCGGCTTTTTGGGCACCACCGTGTCCGGGCACATCGTCGCCGGGCTGGACGGTCCGGCCGAGGGCATGTACTATGTACGGCTGCATCAGGACATCCGCATTTTGTGCCGTATCGTGCGCCAGCTGCAGGAGATCGACCTGCGGCGGGTGTTCGTCAACGGCGGCTCCCAGGGCGGCGGGCTGGGGCTGGCCTGCTGTGCGCTGAACCCCGGCCTCATCAACCGCGCCGCCATCCTCTACCCGTTTTTGAGCGACTTCAAGCTCGTGTGGGACTTGGGCGCGGACGAGATCGCCTACGAGGGCATCCGCTACTACGCCCGCTGGTTTGACGCCGACGAGCACCAGCAGGACCGCTGGTTCCGCCAGCTGGGCTATATCGACAGCAAAAACTTTGCCACCCTGGTGCAGTGCCCGGTGCTGTTTGGCACGGGACTGGAGGATGTCATCTGCCCGCCCCAGACCCAGTGCGCCGTCTACAACAATTTGCACTGCAAAAAAAAGCGGTATCTTTTCCCCGGTTACGGGCACGAGGAGATTGCAGAATTTGACGATATGCTGTTAGACTTTTTCTGTAAAGAGGAGGCTGTGCTATGACTATCACCGAACAGAAAGCCTTTTTGCAGACTTACACCGGCAAGGCGCAGGCCCCGGCACATCCGGCCCAGGATTGGGCAGACGCCGTGAAGGAACTGCATTTTGAAGCGCAGACTGCCCCAGTGGAATTTGCCAACACTTACGGTATGTATGAGCGGCTGACAATCACCTACGAAGGCCGCACCGTCACGGCGCGTGTCATCCGCCCGGCTTCAGCGGGGCAGCATCCCCTGCTTTTGATGTACCACGATCTGAACCGCGGCGTGCGCGGCTGGCACCACATGACGCGGTTTTTGGCGCTGGGCTTTGGTACGGTGGCGCTGGAGGCCGAGCCTTACAAGGGCGATTGGCTGGCTGACCCCGCGCAGGCAGAGTTCCGCACGCGGTATAAGGACGCGCTGGCCGTGGCCAAGGCCGCGCTGGCGCTGCCCTGGGTGGACGCGGAACGGGTGTATGCTTTTGGAGAGGGCTTCGGCGGCGGACTGGCACTGCTGACGGCCTGCCTGCTGCCCGAGGTGAAGCGCTGTGCGGTGCTGAATCCCCTGCCCGGCGATTTTGCCGGAGCGGGCGTGGCCGGACAGGACGACCTCGACCTTGCCAATTTTGCGCCCCTTTGCCGCGCCGAGGTGCTGTTGGGCAGCTGCCTGATGGACACCTACGCGCCGCCCCAGGGGCAGGCGGCCATCTACAACCGGCTGGGCGGCCCCAAGCAGTGGAAGATGTACCCCAAGTATGTACATGAACGTGTCAACTTTTTCGAGAATCAGATGCTGTTTTTCTTCAAGAATGGCATCGCGGAGTAAGCCCTGACGCAAAACTTTATAGCGAAAAAATGCGCCGCAGTTTATACGCTGCGGCGCTGTTTATTTCTGGTTGGCGGCGTTTTTTGCCAGCATATTGCCTACGGTGCGGCGCGGGGCCAGGGCGCGAATGTTCTCCCCAGCCACAGGCGCCGGAGCGGTGCTTAAGCCGCTAGGCGGGAATTGTGTGGTGTTGCCTATAGTCAAATCTACCACAGGGCAGTCATCGGCATCAATCAGAATCGTTACTTTACCGTTTACCTTCCATAACCCAAGCAAATGCCCTTGCGGTCCGTAGGTCGGCATCTTTGAAGTGACCGCCCGCATTCCATTCCAGCGTGCAGGCTTTGCCGCGCTGGAGTAAGGCGCTGTGCAAAGCACGAATGTTATCGCCCACCGCCGCCATCGTCTGATTTTTGGTATGTTCCTCGCGGTCACCAAGGCTGAGGTAAACACGCTGCGCTTTGATAGGGTGTGCCGCTTCGTATTCTGACCAGCCGGGAAACCATACGGACGGCGAAGCCGCCGCCACGCCATACAGCGCATCTGTCTGTGTTGCCGCCCACAGTGCAAACAACCCGGCCAGTGAGTAGCCGCCCAAAATAGCCTTGCCATCTTCCTTTATAGAATACTGTCGGCGGATGCGCGGCACAGCCTGTTCCAGCCATGCAAGCGTGTCCGCTGCCCTGCCGCCGAAGCCCTGCTTGCCCCACACAGGCGGCGCAGGCCAAGGCGACAAATCATCGTTCCAGTTTTCGACTTGGACAGCGGCCAGCAAAAATGGTTGTGTGGTTTGCCGATGTATGGTTTCAACTTCTCGTTCCATCCCTGCAAGGTCATGTTCATCCACCATTTGCAGCAGCAGGTATTCGGCACCGGTATCGCCGTAGATGCGGCAGCTTCTGTTTTGTATCTGCAATAACTGATTATCCATAAAATTGATTTCGTATTATCATCCGATGGCGGTGCCTTTGGCCGCACATACAATCGTTGTCATGGAGCCGGCCTCGATCTCACAGGCAATAAGGCTGCCCTTGATGCGCAGTGTGACCGGCATACATTGTTCCGTTCGGTTCAGCAGCACAACTGCCAATGTGCCGTCGGGATTCACGAAAGACACTGTCTCCAGCTTGTCCGTGTAGCAGGTTGCCGCAATCCGTTTTGCTCCCGGCAATACATAATGGCTGAACTGTGCAATGTAGTAGTACGATAACTTATACTCAACTTCCTTTGTATTGGGATTGCACATGATCGGCGCATCGCAAAGATTGGAAACGTGGTTCGGGCCGCCCTTTTCATCCAGCACGATGTTCCAATCAAAGAACAGATTCATACCGGCGTTAAAATTTCCAATCATATCATGTGCGTAAATCTGCGCATTTTTTAGCTGATCTTTATCCCGAAAAGAATATTCAATGCATCCTTCCGTAAAAATCAACCGTTTATCAGGATATTGCTCGCGCACAAGGCGTACTGCATCGAAGTGGTCACCGCTGTACCAATGGAAGGCGAAACCGTCAATCATTGCATTGGTGCTTGCGGTAACACAAGTGCTTGCACATTCGAACAAACGCTCTTTGTTGTGGTCCCACAGATTGATTTTGATTTTTTCCAATCCGGCTTTCTGCAATGCAGGGTACAGATGCTTTTCAAGAAATTCGCGTTCTTCCTCATGCGTGTAGCGGCAGCTATCCCATAGCTGTGTGGCATGGGGTTCATTCTGCACAGTCAAAAATTCTACCGTGATGCCACGGTTTTCATATTCCTGAATATAGCGGCAGATATAGTTTGCCCACGCATCGGCATACTCCGGCAGGAGCTTTCCGCCGTGGTTGCGGTCGTTGTTGGTTTTCATAAACGCAGGCGGAGACCACGGCGTAAGCATTACACCGATTTTATGACCGGCATACTGCTCTGCCAACCGGATATAGGGCAGAATGTATTTTTCGTCTCGTGCCAGCGAAAAGGTCTTGAATTCTTTATCCTGTGGATCCGTCACAGCAGAATAATTTCCCAGCGAGAAATCACAGCTGTCAAGATGGGTGCGAACAAAACTGTACCGCAGTCCCTCCGGTCCGAAATATCCCCGCAGAATTTTTTCTGCTGTTTCTTCCGGCATCTGCCGCAGCACCGAACCGGCAGCTTCGGTAATGGCGCCGCCGAAACCGTCAATCGTCTGATAGCGAATGTCCGGGTAGAGATTCAGCAGCTGGACTTCTTGTGTATCATCGTCTGCCACAACTTGCAGCGGGGTAGTGACCTGCTTCACGACGCCGCCATCAAATAATGTGGTATGCTTATTTGCAGTCATAGGTGTATATTCAACGCCATGCAAACGAAGATTTTCTTTTGCAGCGCTGGGTGTTCCCGTCTGCCGAACCGACTCCGGGGTCGAATCTCGCCATTGAATCTCTTTCATAAAACGCACCTCTTATTTTTCTGAATCCACGGTCAAACCGTTAATGACTTTTCAGAAATGTCTCTTTCCTCTGCGCCCGGTAATTTTGCCTTCACTCATTGGCAGCATCTGCCACACGCATTGCCCGTTTACGTTGTGCTATTTTCTGTGGTGCCATGGGATACTCCCTGCGATGTATTTAATAAAATTGTACCATATTACGTCATTAAGTTCAAGTTTATCCGCTTTTATTTTCAGCCAAGCAAAAACCTTCTATCTGCGCGGCAATACCGCATAGATTGGAGGTTGCCGTTGATGCCATGCTCAAACAGCCCCACTGCCCTTTTGTGTTGTATGTGGGGTCAAAGAAATGGGTCAAACGCAAGGAATTTGAAGCCTGCATCCGCAGCAAGCTGATCATTTAAGAGAGGCAATGCCGTTGAAAATAGGGATTTCATGTGCTAT
>OLQN01001567.1_pt1 | contig 17092 bp, 16 predicted proteins | sample 1673181 | NCBI WGS metagenome assembly OLQN01 (sample SAMEA3136763, study PRJEB25190) | human gut metagenome | biome: human gut; feature: human-associated habitat; material: faeces | place: Austria | collected 2013
CCCTCATCAGTCAGCGGGCGGGGCCGCTGACAGCTTCCCCCAAGGGGGAAGCCGCTCGACGGAAAAATCTGCAAAAACCCTATTGACACGCCCCTGCTTTTATGATAAACTATCTCTTGTAAAAAAAGCAGCAACCGGCAGTAGGCCGTCGGCTCACCTTGAGGGTTTGCAAAAGCCCCGGGTCATACTATGATTACGCACAACAGGTGCGCAACTTCGTATGTTCGGCGGCTGCTTTCAATGGCAGCCGCTTTTGTCATTATCATACACTTGTGGGAGGTGTGTTACAATCGCCAGCAACAGCAAATCCAACGAACTGGAGATCAATGAGCAGATCCGCGACAAAGAAATCCGCCTGATCGGGGCAGATGGCGCGCAGATGGGCATTATGAGCCCGCGCGACGCACTGAAGATGGCTATCGACAAGGACCTTGACCTCGTCAAGGTCGCGCCGCAGGCCAAGCCGCCGGTGTGCAAAATTCTTGATTACGGTAAATACCGGTTCGAGATGCAGAAAAAGGAAAAGGAAGCCAAGAAGAACCAGAAAGTGGTTGAACTCAAGGAAATCCGCCTTTCTCTGAACATCGACACCAACGACTTCAACACCAAGGTGAACCAGGCTGCCAAATTCCTGCAGCAGGGTCACAAGCTCAAGGTGAGCATCCGGTTCCGCGGCCGTGAGATGGCACATACCAGCCTGGGTCTGGATGTCCACAAGCGTTTTGCCGAGGCGTTGGAGGGCAAGGCCGTCATCGACAAGCAGCCCAAGCTTGAGGGCCGCAGCATGATGATGTTCATGTCCCCCGTTCCCAACAAGTAAGAAAGTAAACTCTCTAGGAGGAAACAACAATGGCTAAAATGAAGCTCAAGACCCTTTCCGGCGCCAAGAAGCGCTTCAAGATGACTGCTTCCGGCAAGATCAAGCGCAATGCGTCCAAGCGCCGTCACATCCTGACCAAAAAGACCACCAAGCTCACCCGCGGCCTGCGTATGCCCAAGTACGTCGACAAGACCAACGAGGCTGCCGTCAAGAAAATGATGCCCTACGGTGGCTAATCACTAAGACATTTAAAGGTCAGTTACTACCAGTTACAGACAAAGGAGATATAAAACATGGCTCGTATTAAAGGCGCTACCATGACGCACAAGCGTCGTGCTAAGACTCTCAAGCTCGCAAAGGGTTACTACGGTGCTAAGTCCAAGCACTTCCGCATGGCCAAGCAGGCCGTTATGAAGAGCGGCAACTACGCTTTCGTCGGCCGTAAGCAGAAGAAGCGCCAGTTCCGCAACCTGTGGATCACCCGCATCAACAACGCTGTTCGTGCTCAGGGTATGAACTACTCCACCTTCATGAACGGCCTGAAGAAGGCCGGCGTCGAGCTGAACCGCAAGATGCTGTCTGAGATGGCCATCCACGATCCCGCCAGCTTCAACGCTCTGGTCGAGACCGCCAAGAAGGCTCTGTAATAGCTTGCATAAAAGACTCGCGCACACGCGCGAGTCCTTTTGTGTTTAAAGGGGGAAATGGCAAAAAAGCGGGCAACCAAGGAAAGCTCTCCCCTCATCCGGCCTGCGGGCCACCTTCTCCCCCAAGGGGAGAAGGCTTGAGGCTGTGGAGCCTTCCCCTTCGGGGGAAGGTGTCGGCGGCCCCGACCGCCGACGGATGAGGGACGGCCTTCCGGCAGACTGCCGTTTCCCTTTATTCATACAAATCAGTTGATTTTATCCAAAAGGGGCGCTACAATGGAAACGATCACAAGCCGCGAAAACGCTAAGATCAAATACGCCTGCGCGGTGCGCGACTCAGAAAAGCAGCGCGCCGCCGACGGGCTTTTCTTTGCCGAGGGGCCGAAGCTCTGCCTGGAGCTGGCCAAAAGCTGTACACCGCGTGCGATGTACGCCACGGCGGCGGCGCTGGCAAAAACGCCCGAGCTGGCCCAATTCGACCCCGCCGAGATCGCGCCCCATGTGGCCGAAAAATTAAGCGGCACCAAATCCAATCAGGGCGTGTTTGCCTTGTTTGAAACGCCCGTGCCGCCCGCGGACACGCTGGACACGGCCCGCCGCATTTTGATACTGGAGGGCGTGCAGGACCCCGGCAACGTGGGTACGCTGCTGCGCAGCGCTGCCGCGTTCGGCTTTGATGCCGTCGTGCTGGGGCCGGGCTGCGCGTCGCCGCTGTCGCCCAAGACGCTGCGGTCCTCGATGGGCGCGGCGGGGCGGCTGCCGACGCTGCACAGCGACGATCTGCCCGCCGCGTTGGCCGCGTTGCGTGCCCGCGGCGTGACGACGCTGGCGACGGCGCTCTACCGCGTCCGCTGGACGAGGCCGGGAACGATTTCCCGGGTGGACTGTGCGTCGTCATCGGCAGCGAGGGGCAGGGCCTGACGGACAGGACCGTCGAGGCCTGCGACATGGCCGTCCGCATCCCGATGACAGACCGCGTCGAGAGTTTGAACGCGGCAGTGGCGGGCAGCGTGCTGCTGTGGCATTTCAGGGGTGTGTAACGCATTCCCGGCCCCCTCCGGGAGCGGGTGGGGGAGAGAACCTTGCCATTGCCGGAAAATTTCGGGTTGAGATGAAGTTCTCTCCCTCAGTCGCCTGCGGGCGACAGCTCCCTCGCAGAGGGAGCCAAGGAGTTGCCCATGGACAAAACACTTGCCTGGCTCTGGCTGGCGGATGCCGTCGGCTCGGGCTGTCAATATGCGCAGGAGCTGCTGACGCTCTACCCCGACCCGGTCGAGCTGTACGATGCCCTGCGTGCCGGGACCGAGGCCCCGCCCGCCTGCCTGACGCCCCACGCGCTGGCACGGCTGCGGGACACGACGCCCTTTGATTATGAGGAACGGCTCGACCACTGCCTGCTGTCGGGCATCGACGTGCTGACGCCCGACGAGGGCGTATACCCGGACCGTTTGCGGGACCTGCCCGACCTGCCGCTTGCGCTCTACGTGACCGGCGACATCGCCTGCCTGAACGGGCGGCGGTACGCGGGCATGGTGGGCACGCGGCGGCCCAGCACCTACGGGCGGCAGGCCGCGTTTGACCTGTCACTGGCGATGGCGCGGGCGGGCGTCGTGCTCGTCAGCGGCCTGGCCGACGGGCTGGACAGCGAGGCACACCGCGCCGCCGTGCAGGCTGATGTGCCGACGGTGGCCTTTCTGGGCACGGCCATCGACAAGACCTACCCGGCCTCCAACGCGAAGCTGCGCACCGCCATTGAGAAGGGCGGCGGCGCGGTCTGCAGCGAGTATCCGCCCGGCTACAGCGGGCGCACGACGGGCACTTTTCTGGCCCGCAACCGGCTCATTGCCGCACAGAGCGAGGCGCTCTGCGTCGCCGAGGCCCGCACCCGCAGCGGCACGCTGAACACCGTCGGCCACGCCGAACGGCTGGGCCGCCCCGTGCTGGCCGTGCCGGGCAGCATCTACAGCGCTTTGAGCGAGGGCACAAACGAGCTGCTGCGCACCCACCGCGCCGAGCCGCTCTGCAAAGCTGCGGACGCGCTGGATATACTGGGTATTGGCGCGGAGACCGCCGCCCCGGCGCAGCAACGGTTTGACCCGACCACGGTCAGCGCCGATGCGCAGGCCGTCTACGCCGTGTTAAAGCCCACGCCCCAAAGCATCGACGCCCTGTGCGCCGCCGCAAGGCTGCCCGCCGGACGGGTGCTGGCGGCGTGTACCGAGCTGGAGCTGATGGGCGGAGCCCAGGCGCAGCCGGGGAGAAGATATATTGCAGTATAATAGATGAAGGCAGTGGCAAGGTGCCCGGGCGGATATGGAATCCGCCCCTACGGCTGTAGGGGTCGGCGTCCTCGACGACCCGGGGCGTTTGTGGCGGCGATAAGCTGGCGGGCGAACAATGTTCGCCCCTACAGGCAACGCTCGGAAGTATGCGTGTCATCTAAATTTAAACATTGAGGTAACTTATGCCAAAATTAGTCATCGTGGAATCCCCTGCCAAGGCCAAGACCATTGGCAAGTATCTGGGCCGCGGCTACAAGGTCACGGCCAGTATGGGCCATGTGCGCGACCTGCCCGCCAGCACGCTGGGCATTGATGTCGAAAATGGCTATACACCGAAATATATCACCATCAAGGGCAAGCAGAAGCTCGTCAAGGAGCTGAAGGCCGAGGCCAAAAAGTGCGACGGCGTCCTGCTGGCAACCGACCCGGACCGCGAGGGCGAGGCCATCAGCTGGCATCTGGCGAACATTCTGGGGCTGGACCCCAGCGCACCCAACCGCGTGACCTTTGACGAGATCACGAAGAAGGGCGTCAAGGAGGGCATGGCCCACCCGCGCGCCATCAATATCGACCTGTTCAACGCCCAGCAGGCCCGGCGTGAGCTGGACCGTCTGGTCGGCTACAAATTGAGCCCGTTCCTGTGGAAAAAGGTCCGCCGCGGCCTGTCCGCGGGCCGCGTGCAGAGCGTGGCCGTGCGGCTGATCCGGGACCGTGAGCTGGAAATTGAAAACTTCAAGCCCGACGAATACTGGAACATCGACGCGCTGCTGAACCCGCAGGGCGAGAAGGGCGAGTTCACGGCCCGCCTGGCCGCCACCGCCGACGGCAAAAAGCTGACCGTCACCAATAAGCAGCAGGCCGACGGCATCCTGGCCGCGCTGGACGGCAGGGACTATACCATCACGAAGATCGAAAAGGGCAAGCGCCGCCGCCAGCCCTCGCCGCCCTTCATCACGTCCACCTTGCAGCAGGACGCGAGCCGCGCGTTCGGCTTCTCGGCCACCCGCACGATGCGCGCCGCCCAGACGCTGTATGAAGGCGTGGACATTGCGGGCCACGGCACGGTGGGTCTTATCACCTATATGCGTACCGACTCGCTGCGCATTGCCGCCGAGGCTCAGGCCGCGGCCAAGACCTTTATTGCGGAGCGCTGGGGCGACAACTACGTCTGCAAGACCGCCCGCAAGTGGAAAAGCCGCTCCGCCACCGCCGCGCAGGACGCCCACGAGGCCATCCGCCCGTCTATGCCCGAGCTGACCCCCGACGAGGTCGAGCAGAGCATCAGCGGCGACACCGCAAAGCTCTACCGCCTGATCTGGAGCCGCTTTATGGCCAGCCAGATGGCCGACTGCATTCAGGACACCGTCTCCGCGTCCATCACGGCAGGGGACTACCTGTTCCGTGCGTCGGGCTTCCGCGTCTCGTTCGACGGCTTCACCGCGCTGTATGAGGAATCCACCGACGACGCCAAAAAGAAGGAGACTGCTCTGCCCCCGCTGGAGGAGGGCCAGACCCTTAAACTCAAAAAGCTGACGGCGGACCAGAAGTTCACCCAGCCGCCGCCGCTTTACACCGAGGCCACGCTGATCCACGCGCTGGAGGAAAACGGCATCGGACGCCCGTCCACTTATGCGCCCATCATCACGACCATCGTGGACCGCGGCTATGTGGAGAAGGACCAGAAGAAGCTGAAAACCACCCCGCTCGGCCAGGCCGTCAACACGGTCATGATGGAGCAGTTCCCTGACATCGTCAACGTGAAATTCAGCGCTGACATGGAGAAAAAGCTCGACGTTGTCGAAGCCGGCCAGGCGGACTGGGTCAAGACCATCGACGACTTTTACCAGGGCTTTGAAAAGAGCCTGGAGCAGGCCGAGAAGAATATGGAGGGCAAGCGCATCAAGGTCGAGGACATCCCCACGGATGAGATCTGCGAAAAATGCGGGCGGCCCATGGTCATCAAATCTGGCCGCTACGGCAAGTTTGTGGCGTGCTCGGGCTTCCCGGAGTGCCGCAACGCCCACCCGCTGGTCAAGGACACGGGCGGCCTCTGCCCGCTGGACGGCGGCCACATGCTGGTGCGCAAGAGCGCCAAGGGCCGCGTCTACTACGGCTGCAGCAACTACCCCAAGTGCAACTATATGACCTGGGACGAGCCGGTGCCCGAAAAGTGCCCCCAGTGCGGCAGCACCCTCTTTAAAAAGAAGGGCCAGCTGTACTGCGCCAAAGAGGGGTGCGGGTTTGTGAAGGCGATTGAGAAGAAATGACCGCTTTCGGCACTTCTGTAGGGGTCGATGCCTGCATCGACCCGCGGACAGGCTGCCGACTTGCGGGCGGATGCGCGTATCCGCCCCTACAACCTGCGGAAAACAGAGACGTTACGGAGAAACTATGCAAGTGAAAATCATCGGTGCCGGTCTGGCCGGCTGCGAGGCGGCGCTTTGGCTGGCGGATCGCGGCGTGCAGGTCGAGCTGTACGAGCAGAAGCCCGCAAAATATTCCCCGGCCCATAAAAGCGCGGGCTTCGCGGAGCTGATCTGCTCCAACTCGCTCAAGGCCGAGCGCCCCGACTCCGCGTCGGGACTTTTGAAAATTGAGATGAAGATGATGGGCAGCCATCTGTTGGACGCCGCCGAGACCGCCCGCGTGGCGGCGGGCGGTGCGCTGGCCGTGGACCGCGATGTGTTTTCCACCGCCGTGACCGAAATGGTGGAAAACCACCCCAACATCACGGTCCGGCGCGAGGAGGTCACGGCGCTGGACGAGAGCGCACCCGTGCTCGTCGCCAGCGGCCCGCTGACCGAGGGCGCACTGGCTCAGGCCGTCGCCGCGCTGACCGGCGACCATCGGCTGAGCTTTTATGACGCTGTCGCGCCCATCGTGACCGCCGAGAGCCTTGACTATGACAAGGTTTTTGCCGCGTCCCGCTATGGCCGCGGCGAGGCGGACTACCTGAACTGCCCGTTCAATAAAGAGGAATACGAGGCGTTCCACGCGGCGCTCATTGCCGCCGAGCGCGCGCCGCTCCACGACTTTGACGGCGACCTGACCGTCTACGAGGGCTGTATGCCGATTGAGGTCATGGCCGCCCGCGGCGCGGATACGATCCGGTTCGGCCCCCTGCGCCCCGTCGGTCTGCGCGACCCGCGCACCGGCCACCGCCCCTGGGCCGCCGTCCAGCTGCGCGCCGAGAACACGGCCCGCACGCTCTACAACCTCGTCGGCTTCCAGACCAACCTGAAATGGGGCGAACAGAAACGGGTGTTCAGCATGATCCCCGGCCTGGAGCACGCCGAATTTGTGCGGTACGGCGTCATGCACCGCAACACCTTTTTGGAGAGCCCGAAAGTTTTGACGAAGCAGCAGTTCTTGAAAGAACATCCCAACGTGTTTTTTGCAGGGCAGATCACCGGCTTTGAGGGCTATATGGAGAGCGCGGCGTCCGGCTTGCTGGCGGCGCACCAGATGCTTGCACGGCTCAAGGACCGTGAGCTGCCGCCGCCCCCGGCGGCAACGATGTGCGGCGCGCTGCTGGACTACATCACGACGCCGAACAAGGACTTCCAGCCGATGGGTGCGAACATGGGCATCCTGCCCCGCACCGAGGAGATCAACACCATCCGCGACAAGCGGGAGCGCTACATGGCGCTTTCGCAGGCCGCGCAGGACGCCATGCAGGCGTGGGTAAAGGAGTACGAAGCATGAAAATTTTAGTGGATGCCATGGGCGGCGACAACGCCCCGCTGTGCGTTTTGCAGGGCGTGAGCCAGGCCGCGGCGGAGTTCGGCGACGGCATGGAGCTGGTGTTGCTGGGTGAGGAAAAAGCCATCCGCGACTGCGCAAAAGAGAATAAAATCGACCTTGCACCGTTTGAGATCCTCAACTGCACCGAGACCATCGACATGCACGATGACCCGGTCAAGGCCGTGCGCCACAAAAAGGATTCCAGCCTTGTGAAGGGTCTGACCATGCTGAAGAACGGCGAGGCCGATGCCTTTGTCAGTGCCGGCTCCACCGGTGCGCTGCACGTCGGCACCAGTCTCATCGTGCGCACGGTCAAGGGTGTCAAGCGCCCGGCGCTGGCCACCCCGATGCCCGGCGCCAAGCAGAATTTCCTGCTGCTGGACTGCGGTGCGAACGTCGAGTGCCGCCCCGAAATGCTGAACGCCTTCGGCACGATGGGCAGCGTCTACGCCGAGAAGGTCATGGGCCGCGAAACGCCGAAGGTCGCGCTTGTCAACAACGGCGCGGAGGACACGAAGGGCACGCCGACCTACCGCGAGGCCCACAAGCTGCTGAAGGCAAACCCCTGCATCCACTTTGCGGGCAACATCGAGCCGCGCTACATCATGGACGGTGACGTGGACGTCGTCGTCTGCGACGGCTTTGTCGGCAACGTCGTGCTGAAATTGACCGAGGGCGTCGCCAAAACGCTGCTGGGGATGCTGAAAAAAATCTTCTTGCAGAACCTGATCACCAAGCTCAGCTATCTGGGCATCAAGGGCGGTCTGGGCGAGCTGAAGCGTATGATGGACTCCGAGGAGGTCGGCGGCGCACCGCTGCTGGGCGCCGCAAAGCCGGTCATCAAGGCGCACGGTTCCAGCCACGCCAAGGGCATCAAGAACGCCATCCGTCAGGCCAAGCTCTGCGTCGCCAACGACCTGTGCGGCACGATGGAGAAGGCACTGGCAGAGGTGGCCGCACAGAAGGAAGAAGCAGACGCTTAAAAGGTAAGCTGCCCTGTAGGGGCCGGACATGTCCGGCCCGCGGCATAAAAAATACCGCCCGTAAAAGGGCAATCGAGATAAGGTTGAGGGCCGGGCATGCCCGGCCCCTACGGACTAGCCGGAAAGGTGAAAGAATATGGCTCACAAACCGGAAGAACTGCAGGAGGTCCTGCACTATACATTCAAAAATCCTGCGCTGCTGCGCATTGCGCTGACCCATACCAGCTATGCCAACGAGAGCAAGGTCGCCACGACCCACAACGAGCGGCTGGAATTTCTGGGCGACAGCGTGCTGTCCGTCGTTGTAGCGGACTACCTGTTCCACCAGTCGGGCCGCCCCGAGGGCGAGCTGACCCGTATGCGCGCCAGCCTCGTCAGCGAGGATGCACTGTTCCAGTTCGCACAGGAAATTCAGCTGGGTGAGTATCTGCGCCTTGGCCACGGCGAGGACCTTGGCGGCGGACGCAGCCGCCCGAGCGTTGTCTCCGATGCGTTCGAGGCGGTCATTGCCGCGCTGTATCTGGACGGCGGCATGGAGGCCGCGCGCAATTTCATCCTGCCCTTCATCACCGAGGGCAAGACCGCCGAGGACGACTACAAGACCCGTCTGCAGGAGGTCGTTCAGCAGGACCCGTCCGCCGTGCTGAAATATGAGGTCACCGGCGAGACCGGCCCCGACCACAACAAGCAGTTTACGGTCTGCGTCTGGCGCAACGGCGAGCTGCTGGCCGAGGGCCGTGGCCGCAGCAAAAAAGCCGCCGAGCAGCACGCAGCAAAGGTGGCGCTGGAAAAATTGCAATAAGTGACGCCCTGTAGGGGCCGGGCATGCCCGGCCCGCGGCATAGAAATCGCGACCCGTTTACGGGTACATAAGGCGAGGTTGAGGGCCGGGCATGCCCGGCCCCTACGACCATTTTAAGAATTTTGAAAGGTACCCATGGAATGCGCCTGAAAGAACTGGAAATCCAAGGCTTCAAATCCTTCCCCGATAAGACAAAGATCGAGATCGGCGAGGGCATTACCGGCGTTGTCGGGCCGAACGGCTCGGGCAAGTCGAACATCTCCGACTCCATCCGCTGGGTTCTGGGCGAGACCAGCTCCAAGCAGCTGCGCGGCAGCGGCAAGATGGAGGACGTCATCTTCGGCGGCACCCAGTCCCGCGGTGCCATGGGCTATGCCTCCGTCGCACTGACCATCGACAACAGCGACCACGGTCTGGACATGGACGCCGACGAGGTCACGATCGGCCGCCGGTACTACCGCAGCGGCGAGAGTGAATACTCCATCAACGGCCAGAACGTCCGCTTAAAGGACGTGTACGAGCTGCTGCTCGACACTGGCATTGGCCGCGACGGCTATGCCATCGTCGGGCAGGGCCGCATTGCCGAGATCGTCGGTGCAAAATCCGCGGAGCGCCGCGAAATTTTTGAGGAAGCGTCCGGCATCGCCAAGTACCGCTACCGCAAAAACGAGGCCGAGCGCCGCCTGGACGCCGCCGAGGGCAACTTAGAGCGCCTGCGGGACATTCTGGGTGAGTTGGAAAAGCGCGTCGGCCCCCTGAAACGCGACAGCGAGAAGGCCCAGCAGTTTCTGGAATTGAGCGAGAAGCGCAAGACGCTGGAGATCACACTCTGGGTTGATGCCATCCGCCGCGCCAACGACTCGCTGCGCGACCAGCAGCGCAAGTACGAGGCCGCCCAGGCCGACTATGACCGCCTGAGCCGCCAGCTGGACGAGTTTGACGAAAAAAGCGCGTCCCTGCGTGCCGAGGCCCAGCAGCTGGTGCTGGCCGTCGAGCAGGCCAACGCCGACATCCGCGCCATCACCGAGGCAAACGCCGGCAGCGAGAGCGAGATCGCCGTCCTGAAAAACGAGAGCGAGCACAGCCGGTTCCGCATCGACGATGCTACGTCCGAATTGGAGCGCGCCGGGCAGGGCCGCGAGAGCATCGAGCGCGAGGCCGCGGACCACCGCGCCGCCATCGAGACGCTGAAAAGCGGCATGGCCGGGCTGGACGCCCGCGTGGCCGAGCTGCGCGAGGCCCTGCGTGCTCTTGAGGAAAAGGCCGCTGCAAGCGGCGAGCGCCGCGACGTCATTGACGCCGCCATGGCCCGCCTGCAGGACACCGCCACCGCCGCCAGGGTCAGCGCCGCGTCGGCGCAGTCGGCAGGGGAGGCTGCGGCCAACCGCCTGGCCGAGGCACAGCGCCAGGCCGAGGAGCTGAAAGCCGGCGCCGCCGCCACCGATGAGGAACGCCGCCGCGCCGAGCGCCGCTTTAAGGACGCCGAGGAGGCCGTGACCCGCAACGACAACATCAAGGCGGGCCTGAAGCTGAAATTGGACAGCCGCCGCCGTCAGCAGGCCGAGGCTGCCGACAACCTGCAGAAGGCGGACCGAGAAAGGTCTGCCGCCGCCCAGCGCATCCACATTCTGGAAGATCTGGAGCGCAACATGGACGGCTACCAGCAGAGCGTCAAGGCCGTCATGCGCGCGGCGGGCGGCGGGCGGCTGCGGGGCATCATCGGCCCCGTGGCAGGCATCATCACCGTCGAAAAGGGCTACGAGACCGCCATTGAGACAGCGCTCGGCTTTGCGCTGCAGAACATCGTCGTCGAGGACCAAGGCTGTGCCTGCGCCGCCATCGGCTTTTTGAAGGACGAGCGCGCAGGCCGCGCTACGTTTTTGCCGCTGGACACCGTGCAGGGCTCCCGCTTCACGGGCCGCCTGACCGGCACAGCGGAGGTCGCCGCCGACCTGGTCAGGACAGACCCGAAATATCAGCATATCATCGACAATCTGCTGGGCCGCATCATCGTGGTCGAGGACCTGACCGAGGCGTCCGCCGTGGCGCGGAACCTCGGCTACCGGAACCGCATCGTCACGCTGGACGGCCAGGTCATCAACGCGGGCGGCTCGTTCACCGGCGGCTCCACCGCCCGCAGCGTCGGCGTGTTCAGCCGCAAGCAGGAGCTGGACGAGCTGCGCAGCAAGCTGACGAAGCTCGAGCAGAAACGCACCGAGGCGGAAAAGGAATTGGCCGCCCGCAAGGCCGAGGTGGACAACCTCTCGGCCCAGCTGGCCGGTGCCGAGGGCGAGGGCATGAACGCTGCGACGGAGCACGTCCGCGCGAACCTCGAGCTCGAGCGCCTGACGAAGGCCGCCGCCCAGTACGACGAGACGGCCCGGAGCATCGAGGCCGAGATCGCCGCCCAGCAGGCCGCCGTGACCCGGAACGAGACCGCGCGCACCGAGGCCGAAAAGGCCCGGACCGACGCCGAGGCCGAGCTGGCGCAGTACACCGCCGAGTTGGCCGCCTTGGGCGAGAGCACGGGCAGCCTGACGGCAGAACGCGAAAAAATCACCGGTGAGCTGTCCGAAAAGCAGCTGCAGCGCCTGGCGGACGAGAAGGACGTCGGCCTGCATGAGGCCGCGTTGGAGGGCTTGCGGAGCCGTACCGGCGAGGCCGACGCCCGCGCCCGTGAGCTGCAGACGGCGATTGAGGCCGCCAAGGCAAAAATCGAGGCCAACGCGCTGAAAATCGCCGAGATGGAGCGCGTGCGCGGCGACAACCAGCAGAAAATTGCCGCCGCGGAGGAAACGATTCGATCTGCCAACGCGGCCCGCCTCGAAAAGGAGGCTGCGATCTCGAAGCTGGGGCAGGACAACCGCGCCCTGACCGACGAGCGCGAGCGGATGAGCGGCGAGATGGCCCGCCTGGCCGAGCGCCGCACCGCCGCCGAGACCGAGCTGAACGACACCAACAGCAAGCTGTGGGAGGAATACCAGCTGACCGAGAGCGAGGCCCGCAGCCAGTGCGTGCCGTTTGAGAGCCTGACCGAGCTGCGCCGCAGCGTGACCGAGGTCCGCGGCAAGATCCGCGCCTTGGGCAACGTCAACGTCGGCGCGATTGACGAATATAAAGAGGTCAGGGAGCGCTATGACTTCATGAAGGCGCAGGTCACCGACGTCGAAAAGGCGAAGGCCGAGCTGACGAAGATGATCGCCGAGCTGTGCAGCGAGATGCAGGAGCTGTTCACGGCGAGCTTTAAGCAGATCAACGCGAACTTCCAGCAGATCTTCAAGGAGCTGTTCGGCGGCGGTCATGCGCGGCTGTACCTGTCGGATGAAGCGAACGTGCTGGAATCCGGCATTGAAATTGAAGTCTCGCCCCCGGGCAAGGTCATCAAGAACCTGTCCGCGCTTTCCGGCGGCGAGCAGGCGCTGGTCGCTATCTCGATCTATTTCGCCATCCTGCGCGTCAACCCCGCGCCGTTCTGCTTCCTCGATGAGATCGAGGCCGCGCTGGACGACGTGAACGTCGCGCGCTATGCGCAGTATCTGCGCCGCATGACGGACCGCACCCAGTTCATTGTCATCACCCACCGCCGCGGCACGATGGAGGCCGCCGACGTCCTCTACGGCGTCACGATGCAGGAGGACGGCGTGTCGAAGATTTTGCGCTTGGATCTGGATAATGTGAGCGCGGACCTTATTACCTGATGGCATGTAGGGGCCGGGCATGCCCGCCACATAAATACGACCACCCGCCAATGGGAAGCCACACAAACCCGCAGGGCGGCAAATCAAAAGTAAGGAGGGCCACGATGGGCTTTTTCAACTTTTTCAAACGCGATATTTCCGAGGAGGAATTTCAGGAGCAGCAAAAGGTCAAGCGCGGGCTGGAAAAGACCCGCACGGGCTTTTTCCAGAGAATCGTCAATACGCTGACCAACGCGCAGATCGACGATGATCTGTACGACCAGCTCGAGGAACAGCTCATTCTGGCCGACGTCGGCCCCGCCTGCGCCGTGCGTCTGGTGGACGAGCTGCACGATGAGGTCGAGGAAAAACACCTGAAAACCGGTCAGGAGGCGCTGGACGCGCTGCGCGGCATCATCTGCCAGGAGCTGACCCCCCGCTACCCGATGGAGCTGGACGGCAAGCCCGCCGTCATTCTGGTCATCGGCGTCAACGGCGTCGGCAAGACCACGACGATTGCCAAGCTGGCCGGCCTGTACAAAAAGCAGGGCCGCCGCGTCATGCTGGCAGCGGGCGATACCTTCCGCGCCGCCGCCAGTGAGCAGCTGGAGCTCTGGGCCGAGCGCGCCGATGTACCGCTGGTCCAGGCCGGCATGGGCGCAGACCCGGCGGCGGTCATCTTCGACGCCGTCAAGAGCGCCAACGCCCGCGGCTACGACATGGTCATTGCCGACACCGCCGGACGTCTGCACAACAAGAAGGGCCTGATGGACGAGCTGTCCAAAATCTCCCGCAGCGTCAAGAAGGCCAGCCCCGAGGCGAGCCTTGAGGTGCTGCTGGTGCTCGACGCCATCACGGGCCAGAACGCCATCAGCCAGGCCGAGGAGTTCTGCAAGGCCGCCAACGCCACCGGCGTGGTGCTGACCAAGCTCGACGGCACGCCCCGCGGCGGCTGCGCGGTCTCTGTGTGGGAGAACCTCGGTCTGCCCATCCGCTTCATCGGCGTCGGCGAGAAGATCGACGACCTGATGGAATTTGACGCACAGACCTTCGTCGAAAGCCTGCTGCCGGAATCCGCCCTGCAGAAGGACGGAAAAAAAGAGGAAGGGGAGAGCGAAGCATGATCATTTGCGCCGCCAGCAACAACGCGGGCAAGCTGAAGGAATTGCGCCGCATTCTGGAACGCATGGGCCATGAGGTCAAGAGCCTGCGGGAGCTGGGAATCGACCTTGACCCCGAGGAAACCGGCACGACATTTGCCGAGAACGCCCGCATCAAAGCCGAGGCGTTCTGCAAGGCCAGCGGCCTGCCCACCGTGGCCGATGACTCCGGCCTCTGCACCGACGCGCTGCACGGTGCGCCCGGCGTCTACAGCGCCCGCTACGCCGGGCATCACGGCGACGACGACGCGAACAACGCAAAGCTGCTGCGGGAGCTGGCCGACGTGCCGGAGGAACAGCGCGGCGCAAAGTTCGTGTCGGCGGTCTGCTTCATGCTGCCGGACGGACGCGCACTGGAGGTCGAGGGCGAGTGCCCGGGCCGCATTGCGTTTACATTGCAGAACGGCGACTACGGCTTCGGCTATGACCCGCTGTTCATCCCCGACGAGTACGGCGCACCCGACGGCAAGCGCCCGAACACCGAACGCCGCAGCTACGCACAGCTCACCCCCGACGAGAAGGACGCCATCAGCCATAGAGGCCGTGCAATGGAGAAGCTGGCAGAAAAGCTGCCCGAATTTTTTGGATAAAAGCCTTCCCCTTTGGGGGAAGGTGGCCGAGGCCCCGCCCGAGGCCGGATGAGGGGCAGCCTTGCGGCGGGAAGCTGCCGTGGACTCTGCCCTCATCAGTCGCCTGCGGGCGACAGCTTCCCCCTCGGGGGAAGCCTTTGTAGGGGCCGGGCATGCCCGGCCCGCAGCATAAAAGCAGCAACCCGTTTAAAAGGAAACCACACAGACTAGAGGGCCGGGCATGCCCGGCCCCTACCGAGATATATACAATAAAAAGGAGATAATTTATGGCACTTACCAGCAAACAGCGCGCGGCTCTGCGCAGCGCGGCGAACACGATGGACCCCGTTTACCAGATCGGCAAGGGCGAGATCGACGACACCCTCAAGCAGGGCATCGCCGACTGCATCGCCGCACGCGAGCTTATCAAAGTAAAGGTGCTGGAAAACAGCGAATATTCCGCCCGCGAGGCCGCCGACATCCTGTGCGAGGCGCTGGACTGCGAGTGCGTGCAGGTCATTGGCCGCAAATTTGTGCTGTTCAAGCAGAAGAAAAAGGAAAGCGCCTACACCGCCGTGCTGGCAAAATGAAAACACTGCTCTACGGCGGGACGTTTGACCCGCCCCACAACGGCCACATGAACAACCTGTGCGCCGCGCTGGCACTGGTACAGCCGGACCGCGCCCTCGTTATGCCCGCGGGCACGCCGCCCCACAAGCACGCCAGCGCCACCCCGGCAGAGCTGCGCCTGCAGATGTGTGCCTGCTTTACAGCGCTGTCCCCGGCGGTGCAGGTCAGCGATTGGGAGATGCGCCGGGGCGGGCGCAGCTACACCGTGCACACGCTGGAATGGCTGCGCGGCCAAGACCCGGACGGCGCGCTGTACCTCTGCGTCGGCAGCGACATGCTGCTGACGTTTCAGGAATGGTACCGCTGGCAGGATATGCTGAAAATGGCTGCCCTCGTCGTCGAGAGCCGCACCGGCACCGATGAGGCCGCCCTGCACGCCGCCGCCGCAGAACTGAAAAAGGCCGGGGGCCGCGTCCTTTTTGCCCGCGCCGAGAGCTACCCCTGCGCGTCGAGCGACATCCGCAGCGGGAAGATCCCGCGGGAGCAGTGGCCGGAGGTGCTGCCGCCGGAGGTGCTGGCAGTGATAAAGGAGCATCGGCTGTACGGTAGCCTGTAGGGCGGCCTGCCCCCAGGCCGCCGCGGCGGGGGGAGGGCACCCCGCCCTACGCATGACCCGAAAAGGCTGCTCTGTAGGGGCCGGGCATGCCCGGCCCGCAGCATAAAAATACACCACCCGTTCAAGGGCAATCATGGCAAAGTGGAGGGCCGGACATGTCCGGCCCCTACAGCCAGTCAGGAGAAGGAAAAACGCCATGGAGTACTCCGAAGCCAAGAAGTTGGTCAAGGCCCGCCTGAGCGAAAAGCGCTGGACGCACACGAAAAATGTAAAAAAAATGGCTGTAAAACTTGCCAGGCGCTGGGGCACAGACCCGGAAAAGGCCGCTATGGCGGCAATTTTGCACGATTCCGCCAAGGAACTGCCCAAGCAGGAGTTGTTGCAGATTTTTGCCGATAATGCTATAATAGCAGAAAATGCCCCCGCGCGTCCGTTGCCGGTCTGGCACGGCATCGCCGCCGCCATCCTGGCCGAAACGCAATGGGGCATCACCGACCCGGAAATTTTGTCTGCCATCCGCTGCCATACTACCGGCAAGCCGGGAATGTCCAAGCTCGATAAGATCATCTATTTGGCCGATATGACCAGCGCCGAGCGCGACTGGCCCGGCGTAGACGACCTGCGCGCGCTGGAAATGCAGGATCTGGACCGGGCTCTTTGCGACGCACTCAAGCGCAGCATTGATTTTGTGGAAGAAAAGGGCGGCTCGCTGGACCCTGAAAGCGTCGCCGCTTATGAGTATGCAAAAGCACACCTTGAATAAAAACACTCCACAGAGCAGGGAGGAAATGTAATGAGCGAACCGCGTAAGCTGTATACCGGCAGTGCATCGGGCGGGCTGGATCAAGAGCAGTATGAGGCTGCCCGCCGCCGCGCCCAACAGCTGGCTGAACAGAATGCCCGCCGCCGCACCGTGCAGCAGCCCATGCGCACGGCCCAGGGACGGCATATCAGCCAGCGCCCCGTTGTGACCGAGCAGCCGGCCCCCGCACCTGAGCCGCCGGTACAGGAACGTGCCCAGCAGGCTGCGCCCGCACCGGAAAAGCCCCGTGAGCTGACCTACGCCCAGCGGCAGGCCATGGCCTACCGCGCCGCAGCCGAGCGCAAATACGGCGATACCTTGCAGTTCCAGGTGCAGCGCCCCCGCCGTACCGTGAACCGCCCGCAGGCAGCCCAGACGGCGGCCCCGCAGCAGGCACAGCAGGCCGCAAACCGCCTGTAC
>OLQN01001580.1_pt1 | contig 16968 bp, 17 predicted proteins | sample 1673181 | NCBI WGS metagenome assembly OLQN01 (sample SAMEA3136763, study PRJEB25190) | human gut metagenome | biome: human gut; feature: human-associated habitat; material: faeces | place: Austria | collected 2013
TTAGTAATTTTTATATCCGACTTCCTGTAATCTTGCGTCTTTTGCTTCCACCTGTTCTTTTAATTCCTGGCTGTAAGCCTTTAATTTTGCAAGAAGTTCCTCATCTGATGTTGCAAGTATCTTAGCTGCCAGAAGTCCTGCGTTTGCGCCTCCGTTGATAGCGACTGTTGCAACCGGGATTCCTGACGGCATCTGTACGATAGAATAAAGGGAATCTCTTCCTCCCAGAGAAGTGGTGTGCATAGGAATTCCGATAACCGGCATCGGGAAGATTGCTGCGCACATTCCCGGCAGATGAGCTGCCATTCCTGCACCTGCAATGATTACTTTAAAGCCTTTTTCCTCTGCTGTTTTTGCATATTCAAAAAAGACATCCGGTTCCCTGTGTGCGGAAATGATCTTTATCTCGTAATCAATTCCCAGTTTCTCCAGAATGTCTGCTGCTTTGCTCATGATCGGCATATCTGAGTCGCTGCCCATCACAATTCCTACTTTTGCCATGATTATTCTCCTTTTCTTCTCAAGTATTCTCAGACAGACCAGATTTTATCTGTCCGGGACTTTGTTTTTATTTTATTGATAAAAAAAGTACGGTCAGAAAAGATTTTATCAAAACCCTCTCTAACCGTAGATTCTACTAAGATTCCCTTTTTCTGTCAATAAAATTAATGCAAAGAAATATTTTAACGAACTAATAAATTTTTTTGTATTCCGAACTTAATAGGAAAATGCCTTTATTCCCCCAAACGGCTCGTTCAGAGCTTCCGTACCCGGAAGGACAAATCTTCCATCTTCAATAATAGAGATCATATCCCCCTCATCATCAATCGTACGGATGCTTCCCAGTTCGTCATATGGGATCGTAATATCTGTGTGACATCCATAATAAGCAAGGCTGACGTCTTCTTTTCGCATCTCGGAAATCTCATTGTCTCTTGCGATGATCTCTTTACCATCCGGATTATAGACCGGAGTATCTTCTGACCAACTGTAACAGGTATCACCAACTGCAAAATGCGGTCCCATTTTCTCCGCGATCAGAATCGGAAGTTTGTCTGCGATATTATATTTCTGCGCTGCCACATAAGCTGTTGTATTAGTTCCGATTGCAAATTCTCCCATTGCAAGTTTCGGATGATGGAACAGAATATTATCTTCAATATATTTACGGTTCTCTTCCTCTGTCTCAAAATTAGAACAGCTGTAATCGATCACCTGTCCGCAGTCAAACACAAGCTTCAGGTCACAAAACTGCAGTCCGTTAAGATATACTTTTGAAACATGAAGCATTCCGCCTGTTCCTGCAAGCACCGGTGAAGTAAATACTTCACCCAGAGGAATATTTACATCTGCCACACAGTTCTCAAAATTTGTCTGTGTTTTCGCATCTGTTAATGTATGAAGATGAATGAGCAGATCTGTCTCATTCTCTCCCTTTCCCTTGATTTCCACCCATTCACAGGTATCAAGAGTATCTATGATCGTCTGCTGGATCTTCTGATATTTCTTATAATCCAATGTATTGATCTTTACGATCTCGCGGAAAATTTCCGGAAAATCCTCTCCGATCTCAGGTATCGGATAAGCAATGATCGTAAAACTTCTTTCCTCACCTTTGATATAACGATTTGTGATTTGACCGGATTCATTGTCCAGTTCCAGCTGAAGCTTCTGCTGTGCTTCTGTAAACGCCCAGCTTTCCGGTTTACTTACCGGTGAAAACGGCTTCTCTCCAAATGTCTCGATCACAGCCGGTCCGCCATGTACATCTGCCAGATCTGCATATTCATCATAAGAAGTCTGCATGGCACGAAGTTTACGCTTTACAAAATCCGGATTCAGAAACAGCGCACTGTCCTGTCTGTGGTCATAATCAAACTGCGGATTTGCAATTCCTCCTGTAAATCCATTTCTGAACTGATTCCGTCTGTTCACCGCATGAAGTGCATGGCGGTAAATAACCGTCTGCAGCCCCATCTCCCGGAACTGAAGAACAGCCGCTTTTACCATACGCTCAAAGCCAAGATGATAACGTATATTAACCGTTTTCTTCTTTGTAATATCTTTTCTTCCTGTGATGAATCCCATCCGATAGCCTTCTGTATAAGTACGTGCCATCTCATCAATTTCCCTCTGGGAAAGTGAATTCATAAATTCTGCTGTTTTCAGTTCATTTTCCGATACATATTCGCCGGACTGATACAGATAACTCAGATCGCTCAGATCAGAATCCATGATCATTTCAACCACAAAATTATTCTCAGGATCAATCGCCTCTCTGATCCGATTTTCCACCATATCCTGGCAGTAGTCATTCACATAGGAAACGAGAATTTCTTTCACCTGTTTCTCAGCAGGAATTTCTTCCTGCGTAAATGCAGAATAGATTTCCAGAAACAATTCAAGTACAACCGTAAGATCCCATGCTTTTTTTTCAAACGCATAAGCAATCGTGCCATGAAGCTCTGTATAAAGAAAGGTAAATACTTTTCCGTATTCTCCCAGCATTTTCTGTGCATATGCAGGATTTCCATAAGAATTTTCATAATTTTCGGGCAGAATATCCTGATATAATTCATGATTCTGTTCCTGAAGTTCTTCAAGATTTTTCCCCGCAATTCCATGGTCCATCACATGAATCACCTGCTGTAAAAACATTGCTTCCTTTGTAAAAAAATCGCAGTACGGTTCTTCTGCCATTTTCTCGTCCGGTATCTGAGCGATTCTTTCTTTCGCCAGTTCATACCGTTCCATAACCCATTCGTCCAAACTATATTTCTCCTTTTTCTATCAGACTTCCCTGTTAATCAGCCGGAAATTCCCATCAGAAAGATTCCCAGCCATCCGATCATTATGATTCCGTTTGCAATAGAGCCGATCATACCTGCTTTGTGTGTCCGGTTTTCTTCTGAAAAGCTTTTCAGTCCCATCGCAAATCCATATACAGACAGAAGCATTGCGCAAAGACTGATCCCGCCTACAATATATCCGTATTGTCCCTGCAAAAAAAATGCCAGCAAAACTGCAGTCACAAATAAAACCAGTGAAACAGCCGCCAGCACTGCTGACAGTTTTCCCTGCTGTGCCTCTCTTTTCTTTGCAAACGCATATCTATATCTTTTTGCCATAAATTTTTCTCCTCAGGTGATCGCAGATAAAAAAAAGCAGATATCCAAGAGCCGCCCCTGCTGTATTCAATATCATATCATCTACGTCAAAGCACCCAACCTTTGTAATAAGCTGGATGACCTCTACCGTAACACTAAGCCCAAATCCTGCCAGTACGATCAGCCATCCGCTTCTCATTTTGTCCAGAATAACCGGCAGTATAAATCCAAATGGAAGAAAACCAATTACATTTCCAAAAAGATTTGTAACTACCGCCATAAGTCCAAGCTGTTTTCTGTATACCCAGAAACGCCTTATCTCAACAAACGGTATCAGATTATATCTGTACTGTCTTTCTTCCATTGCTGCTCTTCCGTATTCTTCTGAAAAGAACAGAAAATAAATCAGTGCCAGAACATACAGGATAAACAAAATGGTTCCCAGTGTCCGTATGATATGCTTCGTTTCTTTTTTCAATGTTTTCTCCTGTTTCTGAAGCCTTTTATATCAATATCTCTGATTTCTTTTTCAGCAGTCTTGCACCGTTTACGATCATCATGATCCCTGTTACGATTCCCGTTGCCAGTACAATGATCCCGACTGTCAGACTGCAGGCTCCTGTGGAAGACATGGTTTTATAAATTTTTTCGTTCATAATCGTCCTCATCAGTATCATGATCTGCTTTCGCAGATCATGATATCTTATTTATAAATCGCTGTTACCTGTATTTGCTTATTTTGCACCGTACTGCTCATAATATGCGTCGATTGCGGCTTTCAATGTATCGTCAATGATTACTTTTCCTTTATATTCTTTATTATAAAGATGTTCAATGACCTCTCTCATTGTAACAATCGCATTTGTTTCAAACCCATAAAGGTCATGGACTTCGTCAAGGGCACACTTCACGCCGCCTTTTCCGACTTCCATGCGGTCCAGAGAAACCATAAGACCGACGATTTCCACATCAGCCGCACCTTTTACCTTCGGTACTGTCTCTTCCATGGATTTACCGGATGTTGTTACATCTTCGATCATCACTACACGATCGCCGTCTTTTAATTTACTTCCGAGGAAGCTTCCCTTATCTGCACCATGGTCTTTTTCTTCCTTACGGTCTGAACAGTAGCGGATTTCTTTTCCATATAATTCGCTGAATGCAATTGCAGTTACAACACTTAACGGGATTCCCTTATATGCAGGTCCGAAAAGCACATCGAAATCATCGCCATATTTATCATGAATGGCATGTGCGTAGTACTCACCCAGTTTCTTTAACTGAGAACCTGTCACATATCCGCCTGCATTCATAAAAAACGGGGACTTTCTTCCGCTTTTAAGGGTGAATTCTCCGAATTTCAGAACTTCACTGTCTACCATAAATTCAATAAATTCCTGTTTATACTGTTCCATCTTATGTTATGCCTCCTGTATCTGTTTTATTTTACAATACCAACCATCTCTTTTACGGAATTGAATCCATTCTTCTTCATGTACGCTTCAATTCCATCGATCACTTCCAGTGTCACTGCCGGATTGTGGAAATTTGCCGTACCCACAGATACTGCGCTGGCTCCTGCAAGAATAAACTCAATTGCATCCTCTGCGCAGGAAATTCCGCCCATTCCGATGATCGGGATATTGACTGCCTGTGCAACCTGATAAACCATACGGACAGCAATCGGTTTCACGATCGGTCCGGAAACACCACCGGTTTTATTTGCAAGCGCAAAAGTCTTCCTGTTGATATCAATCTTCATTCCTGTCAGTGTATTGATCAGGGATACCGCATCTGCACCGCCTGCTTCCGCACCTTTTGCAATCTCTGTGATATCTGTGACATTCGGTGTTAACTTCATGATCACAGGCTGTTTTGCAATCTTTTTGATCTGAGCGGTAAGTTCCTCTACATGATGTGCATCCTGACCAAATGCAAGGAATCCTGCGTTTACATTCGGGCAGGAAATATTAATCTCCATCATATCAATTGGCTGATCTGCCAAACGTTCCACCACTGCCAGATATTCTTCCGGCGCATGACCGCATACATTTACAATGATCTTTGTATCATACTGTTTCAAAAAAGGAATATCCCTCTCACAGAAAAGATCGATACCAGGATTCTGCAGACCAATCGCATTCATCATGCCTCCGTAAACTTCAGCCACACGCGGAGTCGGATTTCCGGCCCACGGGACATTGGCTACGCCCTTGGTTGTCACTGCTCCCAGCTTATTAATATCTACATAATCAGCAAATTCTGCTCCTGAACCAAAGGTTCCGGATGCCACTGTTACCGGATTTTTCCACTCTACGCCGGCAATATTTACACTCATATCCATCAGATTTCCACCTCCGTAGAAAGAAATACCGGGCCATCCTTGCAGATTCTCTTATTATTCACATTGCTATGTGCATCTTTTTCTCTGGATTTGCACACACAGGCAAGGCAGGCACCGATTCCGCATGCCATACGTTCCTCCAGGGAAATATAACATTCAATCCCATTTTCTTCGGCATATTTCTTGATTGCACGAAGCATCGGAGTTGGTCCGCAGGCATAGATCACATCCGCTTCCAGAGCATTCTCTCTGATAGCATCCATAACATTGCCTTTTGTTCCCACACTGCCATCCTCTGTGGCAATATAAAGTGTTCCCGCCGCCTCAAATTCCTCTCTGAGGAACGTATGACAGTCCCTGTATCCTGCAATGATCTGTTTTTTCTCACATTTCATCTGCTTTGCAAGTTCCAGGATCGGAGGAACACCGATTCCACCACCCATAAGGAAAACTTTTTTCCCCTCAGCCTTCTCTACAGGAAAACCATTTCCCAGAGGTCCCAGTACCGGAATGGTATCTCCGGCTTTCATCTGTGAAAATTCATCGGTTCCGGTTCCCTGTCCGGTCACTCTGTAAACCAGATGAAGACGGCCATTTTCTTTGTCAATCTCACAAAGACTGATCGGTCTGGGAAGAATTTTGGATTTATCATTTGTATAAAGAGATACAAACTGTCCTGGTTTCGCATCTGCTGCAATTCTGTCAGTCTGGATCCACATACTGTAAATGCCTGCACCAATGCTCTCCTGACTTACAACAGTGCAGATTTCTCTTGTCTTTTCGCTCATTTCATGCCTCCTAGCGATTGTTTAAAGCAGTACTGATGTCTTCGATCATATCTTTTACCGCCTGGCGGGATGCATCTGCATAATTTAATTCACCAAAGGAAGCATATTTTTCCTGTTTGTAAGCTGCAATGATTCCTCTGGAAGAGTTGACGATTGCACCAAGTCCGTCTTCATTAAAGAAATGAACAAGATCGGCACCTTTTCCGCCCTGTGCACCATATCCCGGTACCAGGATGAAGGTTTTCGGCATGATCTTACGGAGAGTTTTTCCCATTTCCGGATAGGTTGCACCTACTACAGCACCTACATAGCTGTATTCATTTCCCATATGTGATTCTCCCCACTGGGCAACCTTCTCTCCAACCCACTCATAAAGCGGACGTCCGTCAATGATTCTGTCCTGAAACTCTCCGCTGGACGGATTGGATGTTTTTACGAGTACAAAAAGCCCTTTGTTCTCTTCTTTACATACATCGATAAACGGGTTGACACTGTCAGATCCCATATATGGATTGATTGTCGCAAAATCTTCGTCAAAACCTGCGATTCTGTTACTTCCCACCTGAACTTTACCCAGATGTCCGACTGCATATGCAGCAGATGTGGAACCAATGTCACCTCGTTTGATATCTCCAATAACTACCAGACCTTTTTCTTTGCAATAATCAATGGTGTTCTTATATGCCATTAAGCCCGGAATACCAAACTGCTCATACATTGCGATCTGTGGTTTCACTGCAGGGATCAGATCGCTGATCGCATCAACGATTCCTTTATTATACTGCCAGATAGCTTCTGCTGCTCCCTCTAATGTTTCCCCCAGTTCAGAAAAAGCTTTCTTCTGAATATGCTGCGGGATATAGTTGAGCATCGGATCCAGTCCTACTACGATAGGAGCGTTTGTTTTTTTAATGTTTTCAATAAGTTTGTTGATCATGAGTCTTTCCTCCTGAATATTGATATGGTATTTTTATGCATTCTGGTATACAACTTTTCCATCACAGATTGTATAGAGAATTTTTCCCTTTACTTTCCATCCGTCAAATGGTGTGTTGCGTCCTTTGGAAGCAAATTCATTTTTATCTATTTTATATTCGTGATCAATGTCTGCAATGACAATGTCTGCCGGATGTCCCTTCTGAAGTGTACCTCTGTCACTTCCCAGAATCTGTGCTGGGTTCCAGCTCATTTTCTCAATAAGCTGTGAGATTGTAAGAATTCCAGTTTCTACAAGTGCAGTATAAGACAATGCAAAGCTTGTCTCAATTCCCACAATGCCAAAAGCCGCATTCCGGATAGAGCCTGTCTTCTCCGGCACTGCATGAGGTGCATGATCTGTACTGATCACTTTAAAGGAACCATCCTTCAGTCCTCGGATCAGTGCATCTACATCTTTCTTCGTACGAAGAGGAGGGTTCATCTTATAGTTTGGATCATCACATTTAATATCATCGGAAGTGAGGATAAAATGATGCGGGCAAACCTCTGCTGTGATATTGTCCAATCCCTCTTCCTTCACAATCTCCATCATCTTCGCAACACCTTCTGTGGAACAATGGCACAGATGCAGTCTTGCCCCTGTCTCTCTGGCAAGAAGAATATCTCTCGCTGCGATCACATCCTCAACTGCATTGCAGATACCTGGCAGACCAAGTCTCCGCGCATTCTCATCCTCATTCATACATCCATCACCGCGCAGATCAATATCCTCACAGTGAGCAAAAATCGGAACATTGAATTTCTCTGCCACTTCCATAGCTTCTTTGCAAAGTCTGGTATTCATAACAGATTTGCCGTCTTCAGATAATGCCGGGATTCCCGCTTTTACCATTCCTTCGATATCAGAAAGTTCCTGTCCCTTCTCCCCCTGCGTAATGGCACCTGCCTGGAGCACATGAATGCCGGCAAGCTGTTTTGCCTTATTATGCACATAATTTACACGATCCGGACTGTCAATTACCGGTGTTGTATTCGGCATTGCAACAACCGTTGTCACACCACCTCTTGCAGCAGCCCGGGAACCTGTCTCTATATCCTCTTTCTGTGTCTGTCCCGGATCTCTGAAATGAACGTGAAGATCGATCAGTCCCGGCATTACCAGACATCCCTTCGCATCTATTACTTTGTCGCTTTTATCTTTTATTTTAAGTTTCTCACCGATCTCGGTGATCACGCCATCTTCCAGATAAATATCGCCTTTTTTATCAGTGTCAGTAGCCGCATCTACGATACGTCCTCCCTGAATCAGAATACCCATGCAATTCTCTCCCTTCGTTGTCGTTTGACAATAACTTTCTGATATACATAATACACGAAACTTCTTCTTTTATAAAGCCTTTTTTTACTGATGTGCAGTCTTTTTTGCTTGACAATTCAAAATGCGGGAGATATAATCAGTTCATATCTGGATTATTTAATGTATAGTCACTGGTTTTTAGAGATTATATAACAGTATATAATCTGTAAAATCTGGTGATTTTTTTATTTGCCAGAAACTATATAATTTTTTTATTTTTTATGGAGGTAACAACATGAACAAGGGAACTGTAAAATGGTTCAACGCAGAAAAAGGTTACGGATTTATCACTGGTGAAGACGGTGCAGACGTATTTGTACATTTCTCCGCTATCAATGGTGAAGGATTCAAATCCCTTGAAGAAGGACAGGCTGTAACATACGACTTAACAGAAGGTGCTCGTGGTATGCAGGCTGCAAACGTTACAAAATTATAATTTATAATTTTTGTTAACGCGAGAGGATTGAATTCCGCACTTTTCTATACGGATTAAACCTCAAAAAAATCCCCGGATCATCCGGGGATTTTTTATTGCTTTTCTTCTGTGAATCCATCAGAGATTCAATTTCTATTTAGCATCTGCGCTGTCTGCATCCGTTGTTGAATCTGCTGTTTCTGCAGCTTTATCGTCTGCTACATTTGTATCATCTGCTTCTTCAGATTTATCTGCGGTTTCCGTTTCAGAATCATCTGCGGTTGTGTCTGCTGCATCAGCATCTTCACTGTCTGTATCAGTGGAAGCTGTTGTATCTTCTTCCTCCGCTGTATCTGCATCAGTGCTGTCTGTACCATCGGATGCATCTGTTGACAGATTCGAAATGTAATTGTCAAGTGCAGTAGTATCCATTACTGTATTCTGAACCACATTCTCTTTGGCTCCTGTCACTTTTACATATGCAGAATAACCAATCCATGCAACAATCACAACACAAATGAATGCCCAGGCAAACATTTCCAGTCCAAAAAGTACTTTTTCTTTTCTGTCTGTTTTGTTATGCAGTCCTTTTCTGGCCTTATAAGCATCGACTTTCTTCTGGCTCATGATAGATCTCCTTTGCATCAATATTTCGTATTTTCTGATTATAGCACACTTTACTGCAAAAGAAAACAATTAGTTTATACTGCAACGATCACTCCGCCGTCATTTGCATACATAGAACTTACACCCGCTGTATCAAGGACTACGATCTTTGCAAGTTTCATTCTCTCTTCAAAAGCCTCTTTGAGCACCTGTGCTCTTGCCGGACAATTGCAGTGACTGATGGCAAGAACCTTCTCTGCACTGTCCGGGGTTTTCTCGATTACCTGCTCTACAAGCTTGATCAGAGCACGATTCATGCCTCTTGCCTGATCCAGCTGGCAGATATTTCCATCATCCGTAGAACCCATGACCGGTTTGATTTTCAATGCACTGGCCACTAACGCTTTCACTTTGCTCAGACGGCCGTTCTTTCTCAAAGTATCAAGATTCTCAAGTATAAAAAATGTATGCTGTCCTTCAATATAATGTTCCACAGTTGAAACAACTTCTTCAAAACTCATCCCTGCTTCTTCGCATTCCTGTATCTTCATTCCGATCAGGCTTTCCCCGATGGATGCGGAACGTGAATTAAACACATGTATTTTTTTATCCGGATGGTCTTCCATAATAAGATCTCTGCCAAGTAACGCACTGTTATAGGAACCACTCAGCTCAGAAGACAAAGTCACTGCATAAATATGCTCAGCCTCGCAGTCATATGCTCTCATATATCTCTCAGGTGACGGGCAGGCTGATTTCGGACATTCCGGGCAGGCTGCCACTTTATCAATAAACTCTGCCTGATCAAATGTTTCATCATCTATGATCTGTTCAGCTCCTACCATCAGAGTCAGTGGAATGGATTCAAAACATTCATCTTTCTTCCATTCGTCCAAAAGTTCTCCACAACTATCTATGATAATCTTATATCTCAATTATATCGTCCTCTTTTCCATTATATGTAGTATTCAATACCAGATATATCTTATCACACCGCTTTACGTTTGAAAAGACTTTTTAATAAAAACACTGTTCTTTTTTTCAAAAGTGCTTTATAATAAAAAGACGCTTCCCGCAAAGTGCAGGAAGCGCTGCCTGATCCACAAAATATGTTCAGAAATATGCAGCAATCCAGAAGTCTTTTTTTAATTCTGAACAGCTGTAAATCATGTTATCAGAGAGGTGTTGTATGCTTGCTTTAAAAATTACTGATGTAAAAGATTTTATGAATAAACTCCTGATCGGTGAGGTATTTGACCGTTTTTCTCTTGTCGAGGCATCTGTGACAACCTTCAACACTTTTACCATAAACGGAAAACTTCATTACGATTTCTTTGATACTGACACAAAGGCTGCTTTTGAGGAGAATTCCACAGAATATTCCCTCTGGCATGATGTAAAACCTTATTGTTTTTCTATCATACGCGGCAGACGCACACCTTTGAATTTCAGGATTGTATTTGAACTTTCTCATGATCAGACACAGTCGTTGTTAAAAAATGAACAGCATATTGCAGATATTCCTGTGCAAAGCTTTTATCTGAATATCCGGTACAAGAACCAGTCCCTTTTATGTACAACAGGTGTTTCTTATACTTCATTCAGTCCGGATAAACGTCTGGAACATCTCTGGGATGATTCCATGACTGTTTTTCTCTCCAGTCATCACATTCCCTGTGAGAAATTATGAGTAGATTCTGTTATCAGTCTTTATCCGAATAACGCAGATAATAGACCAGAATATCTATAAACTCACTGTTCGTCGGTTTATCTGCCATTGTACACCCTGCCATTTCTTCCAGTGTATCCTTATGATTCATCCAACATAAGTTTACCAGTGTTCTTATGTTGTGTTCTACATTAGACGGCGTTGATTTATATTTTCTTGCAATGACCGGATAAATATCTTTGGTGACTTTTACCGGTCGCTCATAAATTTTCTGTGCCATTTCTACTGCATCCACAACATAATAATATCCTTTATACTTTGATGTTGCACCCAATTTTCTAATAACTCCATAAACTGCACTCATACATCGTTCCTCCTGTAACTTCCATAATCTGTGTTTTTACAGATTTGGATATCTCATTTATTTACACACATTTCTCTATAAGTAAATGAAAGTCACGATATTGGCTGCCCGGAAGCACCATTGCAGTCACTATTCTCTGTAACCCGTTATATTTTCTGCGGATTCGGCATATTCATTAAAATATCGGCAACTTAATAATAGGAATTCATAAGACATTTGTCAATACCAATGTAATTGTTTTCCACAAAAATAAGGAGCAGAAGTTATTCTCCGCTCCTTATTTGATATTCTGCTATTCTGACAGGCGTATCTGTCCTCTCATTGATCTGCCGGCAAATTGCCTGCTTTCTATCTTATTTTGCAACCATCAGCAAAATTTCATTGCTTCTCTGAACAAATCTGGTCATTTCGTCCGGTGAAAGCTGTTTATGGCTCATCATCGCAAGGTCATACAACTGTTCACAGATAAGCGGAGCCTTGTCAGATTCCTGATTCTCTGCCAGATATTTAACCAATGGATGATTCGCATTCAGAACCAGTGTTTCCTGTCCGCCAAACATATTCGGATCCATTCCATACATATTATACATCTTCATCATATCCTGCATACGGCGGCTCTCTTCGGAAAGAGTCATCATTGCTGATACATTTTCATTTTTCAGATTCTCAACATGTACTTCCAGTTTATCTTTATTAAGGCTCTTGCGGAAAAGTTCTGTCAGTGCTTTGACAGTTGCTTCATCGGCAGTACCCTCACCCTTCATTTCTTCGGTCAGATCAGCATCAATACGCTTAAACTGTACTTCCTGATGTTTCTGCTCAAGACTGGAAATAAATGCACTGTCAATATTATGCTTCAGGATAACGGCATCTTTTCCTGCTTCCTTAAACATATTGATATACTGACTCTGCTGAACTTCATCAGTTACATAGAAAATTACTGTCTTCTCAGGTTCTTTCGCTTCCGCATTGTCTTTGTTTTCAGACTCTGCTGCATCTTCTTTCTTTTCTTCTGTCTGAGCCTCAGTTTCTTCTGTTTCTTTTTTATTCTCTTCAATGCAGTCCTTTAATGTGAGATATTTGCCATCAAGATTCTTAAAGAGTACATAATCTCCCATTTTCTCTGCAAACTTAGCATCTTTAATACAGCCATATTTAATAAACGGGCTGATATCATCCCAGTATTTCTCATAAGATTCTCTGTCAGTCTTGCACATTCCGGTAAGCTTATCTGCCACTTTTTTGGAAATGTATTCAGAAATCTTCTGTACAAATCCGTCATTCTGCAATGCACTTCGTGACACGTTCAATGGAAGATCCGGACAATCGATCACACCTTTCAGAAGAAGCAGGAATTCAGGAATTACTTCCTTGATATTATCTGCGATAAATACCTGATTGTTATAAAGTTTGATCGTTCCTTCAATGGAATCATACTCTGTATTGATCTTCGGGAAGTACAGGATACCTTTTAAATTAAACGGATAATCCATATTCAGATGTATCCAGAATAACGGTTCCTTATAATCCATAAATACCTTGCGGTAAAATTCCTTGTATTCATCATCTGTACATTCATTTGGATGCTTCATCCAGAGCGGATTAATATCACTGATAGAAACCGGACGTTTATTGATCTTTACTTTATCCTTTGCAGGAGAAATTTCAACAATTTCCTTTTCACCTTTATCATTTTCTTTTTCTTCTGTCTTTGCTTCCTCATGAATATGTTCAACAACCACATCATCGTCTCTTAACTCAGATTCATCAATTGTCTCATATTCCTGAGGTGCATTTGCTTTGGAAAGGTAAATATGAACCGGCATGAAGGAACAGTATTTCTCAAGAATCTCACGCATACGGTATTCATTTGCAAATTCCAGGCAGTCTTCATTCAGGAACAGGGTGATTTCTGTACCAATCGTATTCTTGTTACCTTCCTGAATATCATATTCTGTTCCGCCATCGCAGGACCAGTGTACAGACTGTGCACCTTCTGTATAGGAAAGTGTATCAATATGCACTTCATCCGCTACCATAAATGCAGAATAAAATCCAAGTCCAAAATGACCGATCATCTGATCATCTGTAGTTTTGTCTTTATATTTCTCAAGAAACTGAGTTGCACCTGAAAAAGCAATCTGGGTAATGTATTTCTCTACTTCATCAGCAGTCATGCCAATACCATTATCGATGAATTTCAGAGTTTTCTCATCAGGATTAACAATTACCTGAATCTCCGGTTTGTATCCTTCCGGAAAAGTATATTCTCCCATTACTTCCAGTTTTTTCAGTTTAGTGATCGCATCGCATCCATTGGAGACCAGCTCTCTTACAAAAATATCATGATCGGAATATAACCATTTCTTGATGATTGGGAAAATATTTTCACTGTTAATTGATAAATTTCCATGTTTTACAGCCATGCTGTCCACACTCCTTTTTGTTTTTAATCATTTGCCGCAACTTTATCTGTCAATATACTGCATTCTTATCTGCTCTGCCTCCGGAGCCAAAACTATCCTCTCCTGTTTATCCTTTGAAATAGCTTTTGACTCCTGTAAGTTGCTTCTCTGAAAGATATAGTAATACCATTTATTCCAAAAGTCAAGAAAAAATTAGCACTCACCAAAAATGAGTGCTAATAATTTTATATTTTACATATTCCCCTGTATTTTTTCTTCAGATAACTCTTATTTCTTTCGTCTTTTGTATACCACAACTCCCACAATACATCCTGCTGCAATCGCCAGAATAATCACAAACGGTGTGATATTAGTCGTATCTCCTGTCTTTACCGCTGATTTCGCAGTTGCTCCATTCGGCTGCGGAGTCGGAGTTGCGGTTACAGTCTGCGCCTGTGTAATACTGAAATTCACCTGTTTAGTATCCTGCTCCCCTGTATTCTCCCATTCACTTCCATTATACTTCTGACGGTCAAATGTAACTGTCAATGTGTAGGTTCCGGCCTTCGTAATTCCAAATGCAGCAGTATAAGGTGCACTGCTCCAGCTATTTGTATTGATCACTTTCCAGTTATACGGTACATAGCGGACATCTCCCTTTCCCGGACTTTCATTGTCCATACCCGCTCCGACTGCTGTAAATGTAATCTTTGACTGTGTTGTGTATCCATCTGAACTGATTCCTGTAATCTTATTATCTGCCGGATCTGCAATTTTCGCCTTGCGGGCAGCTTTAACCGTAAACTGAACTTTCACTTCTGCACTGATCTGCTGTTCATTATCAATCACAACTGACTCTGTATAGGAGCCGGCCTTTAAACCCTCCTTCGGGCGGATTTTAAATGTACAGCTCTCCCCCGGTGCAAGCTCTGTGGCTGAAAGTTTCCCGATTTTAAAGTTTTTACCTGACGGTGCATTTAAAGTTACATTTGTATTCCCCTTATTCGTCACTGTAACTTTCTGCGCTTCCGGTGCCTCACTATATCCTTCTTTTGCTTTTCCAAAATTCAGTTCTTCCGGTGTTACGGATAATTTATAAATCTTTTTCACTTCCGAAACAGTCGCAGAAGCTTTGATCGTTGTTAATACATCTTCCTGTCCTTCCGAACTGGTCTGGGCTATCTGAATACTATCCAGATAATTGCCGACTTTCAGACCGGTCACCGGTACTGCTGTAAATGCAGCAGAATCTCCCGGCTCCAGCACTGATGCCGAAAGTTCCCCAATATCAAAATACTCTGCATATGGCTGCATCAGCGAAACAGTTGTATTTCCTGTATTGGTAAGTATAATGGTCGTCGCTTCAGGAGTATCATAACCTTCCTTCAGATCATCATAACTGAAAGATTCCGGATCTGCCTTAACTGCTGTGATCTGTTCCTGTTCTGCCTCTTTTACAGATACTTCCGCAGTTACCTGCACTGCTACTTCCGAATCCTCTTCACTTTCAAATATCAGGGTATCACTGTAATCCCCCTTCGTCAGACCGGTTTTTGGCTGTACCATGAACATAAGAGAATCACCTTTTGCAATCTGTATTCCTGATACAGCTTCACTTCCATCTTCGTTCATCACCTCAAAATAATCTGATTTCGGTATCTTTAAAGTGACAGTTCCATCCCCTGTATTTGTTACGGTTACGGACAGTGTCTCATTGGCCTGTGTATAATTTTCTTCGATATCGCTGAAATTAAGACTTCCTGTATTTACATCAAGAGACTGTGCCTCAAGAGATGCATCTGCATTGTCACCTGCCGATGGAGCCTCGCTGTCATCCGGCGTCTCTGTCGGTTCTGCAGAAGGCTCATCCGAAGGCTTCAGATCTTCGTCATCTGATGAATCATCCTCACCTTCAACTGCAATCTTCGCTTCAAAAGAAACCTCAATACCTTCTTCCGTCCGGTATGTGATCATATCATCATATTCACCCGGTTCCAGTCCTTCTCTCGGCTGTATCCATACGCTTACAGATTCACCTGCACTCAGCGGTTCTGTAATATCCTGAACCATAAAATGTTCCGGACTGATCTCCTGAAAATTCAAGTTCTCATTTCCGGTGTTCGTAATCTGCACATACTGTGCTTCCACATCCTCAAGATCACTCTTTACTGTTCCAAAATCACAGATCTGATCTTCGCTGTCCTCTACAGTGGCAGTCGCTTCGTAAGTCTTTTTATCTTTATCATCTTCACCTGCTGCCTGTCCATCTTTCTCTGATCCATCTGTCTGCACATTTCCGTTCTCATCCACCTGCAGCTGATCTTCTGTATAAATTTTCATCTGGGAATCATCAGTACCTTCTGTTGTTTCCTCCGGCTGACCTTCTGTGTTCTGAGATCCATCTTCCTGTTCATTTCCTGCATCCTGCTGTATATCTTCTGTTCTATCTGTGTCCTGATTTTCAGAATCCTGACTGCCTTCTGCATTATCTGCTGTTTCTTCCAACTGTGCATTCTCTGTTCCATCTGCCGTTTCTGCCTGCTGTGTATCCTCTGCTTTCGCCTCTTCTTCAGTTGCAGCTACCTCTAACGTCTTTGCAGTAAGAGTACCTGTCAGTCCGCTTCCATCTACAGGGGTCAGATCAAGCACCAGTCTGCATCCCAAATCATCCTGAGTGATCGTATAGGTCTTCTCAGTACCTACCTGTGTTAACTCCTTCTCCCCGGTCTGTCTTGACCAGGAAAAAGTAAAATCTTCATCCGTAACCCCTTCCGGTGTAACCTTTGCATAATCTGCACTCAACACTACGCCTACAGCTGCAAGTCCCTTAATCTTAAGCTTACCGCCCAATTCTCCTGACGGAGCTGCCGCAAAAACCATGGATGGAATCATTGAAATAACCATCATCACAGTCATTACAACTGCAAGAAATCTCTTTCTCTCCATCTGTAGTCCTCCTTTTCATTTATAATAA
>OLQN01001585.1_pt1 | contig 16913 bp, 24 predicted proteins | sample 1673181 | NCBI WGS metagenome assembly OLQN01 (sample SAMEA3136763, study PRJEB25190) | human gut metagenome | biome: human gut; feature: human-associated habitat; material: faeces | place: Austria | collected 2013
TGGAATCAGAAGATGCCGGAGTATTAATCTCCGGCACTTCGTCACCTGCTTTATACCATTTCCCATTACGCTTCATTGTGTATTCTGCAATCATCAGCACACACCTCCTACGCAACCTTCATAACAACAACGCTGTCCATTCCCTCAAATGTAGGCAGACCAATCATGGATACAACACAATGTGTATTGATTGGATGGTTTGTAGCATATGTGTATACAGAAATACCAGTTTCAACAATAGACAGGTTTCCGTCTGTAAGGCTTCCGCTTCTCTCTTCTGGTGTTTTTCCGAACACATAATCTCCAAGATAGATGCCGCCAGACTGGCAAGATACAATACCTGTAGGAACAAAGTATTTTGTCTTATTGTCTGTTGGGTCGATATACAGTTTGTCGTATACCTCAATCTCGATGCCATATCCACGTAGATACTCAGTTACCTGTGATTGCTGCAAGCGAATACCGCCATTGTAAGCAGTGATTCCGAGAACCTGTTTCTTTGTATCCTCTGCTTTCAGAACATATTCCCATGTTTCTGTATTCATTGTGAATCTGGTCAGTGAATAACCTGTTTTCTTTGCGAAATCACGTCTTGTCTGAATCAAATCATCTAACGGTGTTGCTGTTGCGGATGCGGACCATTTGTCGGTTTCACCTGCGGAAATATCAACAAAGTGATCTTTCTTATGTGCCACGCCATCATCATCGGTGTAATCAATGTAATAACTCTTACCGCCGATTGTTACTGGGACTTTCGGAATACCGTCTGCCGGAGCAAGCAGATTCCAAATCTGTCTCTCTGGTACTGCTAATGCACCCTCAATCATAATCATAGGTTTTTTACTGATTTCTCTAAGAACATCGTTCGCAAGACTGGTGTTCTCGGAACGTCTGTAATCGTCATACATCTGCTCCTCTTCCTCAGTAACCTTATAAGATTCACGATAGAATGGCATGTTGTTCTGAATATCGGAGAAACCTCCAACATCTCTTAACTCTGCCTGTGCGTCAAAGTTGGATGCTTTTAAGGAAACTGGAAGTCCAGATTTTCCTTTAATGAATCTCAGTTTTAATCCTTCCTGTTTTCTTGTTCCAAACTTCTGTCTACCAAGATATGGTGCAGAACCTAATGTTTTCTCATAGTTATCCCACATTACTCCCAGACTTCTGGCAGTAAACGCTTCGCTCAATGGTAATGCTGGCATTGTTTATACCTCTCTTTCATTAATCAAAAAAAGTAACTCGCGGCGTTGCAGCTTTCGCTTCATCCGTTACGGTTACTCCATTTGCTGTCACTTTTGTTTTGTCAATAGAACCCTGATATACATAGGTTCCGGGTGCATCTCCCATAGTTACATCTACATCTTCCAGAATGTAACCAAGGCACTTTGCATCGTTGCTCGGATATGGTGTTCCTGCTTTTACAATTTTCTGACCGTTACCGTCAGCCGCAGATACCATAGACTGAGGAACTACACAAGCAGCTCCCTCATAAGGAAAGTATTTTAAAATACCTTTACTTTGTGAAAAATCTCTTACAATAGGTTTTCCCATGATGTACCTCCTAAATCACATAATGATTTTTAGTTTCGGCAGATGCTGTTGCATTTCCAAATGAAATACTTTCTGCATTTAACACATCTGCTGTTTTTTCTTCGCCACTTCCACTTCCGCTTCCAGAACCTCCGCCTGGATTTGTGCCACCGTCAGCAATTTCTTTTTCTTTTGCCTGTGCGGAAGCTGTTTCTTTATCAGTGATAATTTTTCCAAGAGCCTCATAATCCAGAGTACCATCGTCTTTGACAACTTTTTTTGCCTGTTGTGCATCAATCTTGAAATTGGACATAGCCTGTTCACGCTGATCTCGGATAGCATTTGATTTCTGCATGTCAGCAATGGTTTTGTTGGCTTCCTCTAAAGCTTTGTTAGCCTTTTCGATCTCGGTGAGATTGCCTGTTTCCAGTTCATCAATTTTGGCCTGCAACTCTTTTGCTTTGTCAGCATCGGCTTTATATGCCTTTGATTTATTTTTTTCCTTTTCCAGTTCTGCATTGCTCTGGTTCAGAAGATTTGTAATCTGTTCCTCTGTAGCTTCTGGAAAAAGTTTTAAAACCTGTTCTCTTGTCATAATTACCTCCGTTACTCACGCTTTTGTTATCGCAGGTCGCTCCTGCTGAGTTCTCCCATTTATCGCATGGGTGCATTTTTTTGTATTAAAAAAGCAACTACCTATTTCTAAGTAGTTGCTTTTTTCTTCCTTATTAATATGTTACTCAACCAACGGCATAACATTCTTGAAATACCACCGCAATGCTTCATTCTTCGATTTTCCGGAAGTACCAGCTTTGTACGTCACATCCATCCAGCAATCACTATCATTTTCCACGACCGTAGTTGGCTTGTAACTGTATAACTGTGTGTATTCTACCAATTCGGCGGATGTAAGATCACGCTCAATTGGCGTATCAAGGTAGGTCATTACTACCAGTGGATTGGCGGCAATGTGGGCTTTGAAATTTGATAATGCATTTTCATCCGAAAAATCGTCAAAAATTATCAGCGATACATTACGATTACCAATTCTTATACCACGTGTATCGTCATCTACTATATATTGACTGCAAAATCCTTTCCTACTACTCATTGCAACTGGTAAACATTCAATATGTATATAATTTATACCACCTTTTTTCCACTCTTCATCCTCACTCCCATCAAACGTCTTTTGCCACACTCTCTGCACATATTTCCCACGCTTGAGGTCAATATAATCCGCTATCCACTGCTGACCATTGACATCGGTGTAATTACCATCTGTGTCCACTGGAATAGCTGGAAGTCCTGTTGACGTGCTGATGGAGAGGGATTGTGGCTCATGGTATGGTTCAAATGGAACTGCAATTGTAGATTTTGCAAAGATTACATTCCTTGCAAAATCTGGATTATTATTATTATAATCTACTGTAAATCGAATATATGCGGCATTTTCTGGCGTTTCAAAAACAGTGTTGTATTTATCTGGCGATATTCTAGAAATAAAGGTTTTGTTTGAATCGTAAAATGCACCCCATCTACCCCCATCCTGACCCGAATATAAATAATATTTTGTCTTAGCACTCACGGCGATGAAATTACTGCAATACGAATTTGTTGCTACTATATTGTTTCCATTATCATCACTAACATACCCTTTACTCACATCATTTGCATCAAACAAATTCTTCCCTGTCACTCTCACTTCAATATCTTTCTGATATAGTGCGGGTACTCCACCAGTATATGGTTCATAAGGTGTTGCAAATGAACCGGCTTCTATTTGAAAATCCGAAAAAATGATGTCGCCTCTTCCACTTCCATATGTGATTTTTATACTATCTATCGCTGTTTTTGGTGTGAACGTAACCTTAGATATCCCACTTTTATTTGTAGGAATAATGTTACCTAACACTTTTTTACCATCAATATTAGCTTCTAATACGACACCAGAAACTGTATTAGGACAATTCAGATTACAACTAGCCGTATATGTTTTTCCAACCATGCTAGAATCAAAAAATATTATGATATCATTCAATTTAACATCGTCCACTTTATACATTCCATCAGACTGTTTATATGCAGAATAGTAATCATCTGCATTAACAAGATTCTTCCCCATACTCCACCGCATTCCTGCACTTTCAATCTCAACCGGATTATCTGGACTTTGCTCACCATCCTGCTTGCTCCATCCGTACAGCTTCAAGCCAAGCGACTTATTTTCAACTGAATCTGTGAGTGTGATTGGATTGCCGGAGGCGGTCTTATCTTTGTATGCCGGAACAACGGCTCTTGCGTTTGCATTATCCAGAAAGCACTTATCTACAAGCATGTCATTGATTATGTTCATATCTATGCCCCCTGCTGATACCATGTTTTGGTTGTTGATTCGTACACATAGACTTCTGATGTGTCTACCGCAAGTGCAGTGCTACCAGATTTAAGGTTGTCATAAGTTGGAAGTTTATCCACATCCTTTGAAAGAAGCGTATAATTTCTAAGCATACCTTTTGCAGATATACATGAAACACTACCAAGGTCTGGTACCTCCCACCCCGGTTCATATGAAACACCGTCAACTACTACTTTATAATCATATTTCATTTCTTTACCTCTAAGATAATCAAAACTATTTTTCAATATTTTTGTTATTCAACTGATTAGTTGGTGTATTCTGTTTGTTCAACTGTTACATCAACTCTTGTGCTTTCTTTTCTTGTGCGGCAACGTCATCAATCGTCTGCCATAGGTTATCCAGATACGGTTTTGAAAGCAAGAATGTTTTTTCTGCATCGCCCCAGAGACCTACTGTCTTGATTGCCACAAGCGGATGCACGCCACACTGTAACAGCTGTAGAAGCGTCTGCGACTTCGTATACATGTTATCCTGTGGACTATGGTTAATCTGTACTGTAAAATCTCTCAGAGACAGATTTAAGTCCTTTTCATATATGCGGATTATATTCAGAACCACTTTTGCCAGTCGTTTTTCTGCCGTAACAATCAGTGGGTCTTTCAGTTTTGCCCTGGTCTTGGAAAAATCCCAACCATTTCGCAACTCTACAGCACCTTGTGTATCTCCACCAGTGTTTCCTTGTTTTGATGGGATAGCAAGTATTGATAATGCATTGTCCCACAAATCGTCCTTTGCAACCTGTGACTGTGACTGATTCAATTCCTGTGTCATAATATCCACATCAGATTTATTATCCTTATTCATGGATTTTACAACCAACGCACAGTTCAGTTTCATTTTTTCAAATTGTTCTTCGTCAACTTCGCAGTTTACAAACTTAAACCAGCTTTGGATAAATTGCTCAATTCCATCCATACGATTCGACTGCATGTTGTTGATTGAATCCAAAATATCAATCACAAGTTCAATATCTGAAATTCGTTCGTGATTGTTCGGATATTCAACAATCGGAATCCCACCAAATCCATGTAATTTCCAATCAGATACGGCTCCGTTGATTATTTTGCACTCATGTGTACTGGAATAGCACAACTTGTAGTATTTCCCGTCAGCATCTTTCAACTCCTGTACTGCCAGTAATGGTTCTTCCGTACTCCTGTTGTAAATCACAAACGTATTCATCGGTGACGGTGCAACAATTCTAAATGGTATTTCTTCTCCCGGTGTTTTCTGCACTGCCTTAAAAGATGTACCTGTTGCTGACTGCCATTCACCGGATTTTATGTCTTTTTCCTGTTTATTTGCATCTTCCATATAGTCATTTAAGGTGTCTACAGCCTTATTTACGGCTTCTTCATCTTTACGGCTAATGTACTGCACCGGCTCGCCATAGGATTGTCCTGTTTTGAACTGAACAATCTCATATGCATGGTTTTCAACGATTTTATTTGTAATATCGTCACGAACCTTTTTCACACGGTATCGTATCGGCTGATCGCCTTTATAGTAATCCCAAAGATATTTAATAATATGCTTATTCCAATTAAAAGTTCCGATGCAATTACCAACAACCTTTACGACATTGTCCTGTGTAATGGTTTCAACATCCGTATATGCAATTTTCCGTCCGTATTTTCCTTTTACAATGTCTTGAAGATGCAGTGTGTTCATGTGTTACCTCTTAATATCTCATACCGCTGCTACATGTTCTGCCTGGCAACGGTTTTATCTCTGATTGCCATGTGACCGGATCGTAAATAATCTGTTTTCTACAGTTACCACATCTGGAAATCACTTTCTGTTTGGATTTTCCATAATATTTGCCAACAACCGAATCACATTTAGGGCATTTAATTATTCTTTGTTCTCTCATAATGTTTCTTTCTAACAAAGAAGCACCACCGGTTAAGGTGATGCTTCTTCGTATGGGGGATATTTTTGAAAAAGAACTCATTGTCAATTTCTTCGATTGTAATTATATCATGTCAAGTTTTAAAACGTAAATATGAAAGATTATGCAAAACTATGCAACTTTGCGAATACTTTTTAAGAAAACTCTTTTTCAAACATAATTTCAAATTCTTTTAAGGCTTTACCGTGCATACTAAACACTTTTCTGATACTCCAACCAGTGTTTTTGGCAATATCCTCAAAAGTTCTCTTTCCGACATAACGCATAGACAGAATATCATAGTAATCCAGATTAACTGCCGCCATTTCATCAATCTGTTTAATGATTTTTTGTCTGCGGTCAACAAATTCATCTACCAAATCATCCGTTTCTCTTTCCAGGTCAACAATTTTCACTACTGAACTTCCAAGTCTGTCTTTATCAGATGATTTTTGCACACGATCACCGTCATTAGAAACCGTAATGCTACATGCCATCGTTTTTAATTGGTAAATTTCTGACAGTTTGTTTTTAATCATTCTGTCAAGCATGTCTACTTTTGTTAAATACTGTTTTGCTGTCATTTTTAATACCCCCTACGCATAAATGGATTTATTGCTGCTTCGGCTTTTGCTACTGTTCCGCTTCTCATTTCATTTTCAAATAATGAAATGCCATCCGGTGCGTCATCGTGTTTTACTTTTCCACTTCGTGTCATGGTTGTAAGTTCTTTCATAAATTTGTAATATTGGCTTTGCCTATCCATTTTTCTGAAATCTCTAAAATAATAATCACGGATAATGTTATCTCTTGCATTTTCCATTCTGGTTATTTTGTTTGCGCAGTTAAATTTGAACCTTGCGCTACATCTACCACCTTGGTTTTTTACAGCTTCCATTACATCACGTCCAAAATATTCTCCGGCACTATTGCTTTCAAACGTAACCGTTTTTACATTGTGCTTGACAAGCATATTTGCACATTCTGGTTTCGTAAATTGCGTACCGGCATTATCAAACACCACATCCACAATATACACTTCATTTCCATATACATACCCAACCGGCATACAGCAACTATCTTCACCTTTATCAGCACTATCGCAAGCTGCCATTATTGCATCTGGCTCACGATCAACAGGAAGTTCTTCAAAATAATTCAATTCTTTTTCGGCAAACATTCTTCCTTTTGCTTCAAAAGGCTCTTGCTGGAACTCTGCCGCCCATGTTTCTTCCGTAACAAGTTTTCGTTCTTTTTGATAATATTCTGTGGTGAAAATCTTACGGATTCCTTTTTTATCTTTGCGGAAGATTTCCCAGTTGCTCTTATCAGTTATTGGATCAAGTGCAGGAACCGCAACCTCTCTCCATCTCCAACCAAGTTCATCTGCTTTTACCTGTAATGCTGTAATCGGGTCGTACAAGCTATATTTCGTTCCCTGTATAATGATTGGTGTGCCCTCCAGTCTACGTCCAAGAACATCATCTGTAACTTTTTCACACAAGAATTCTAATCTATCCCTGTTTCTTGCTTCCTCATGGTTTTTAACACAGTCATCAATGTATACAAGCACATTCGCTTCTGTACATCCGACAATAGCACCATCAATAGGCCGGCACGTAAATGTAGGAAATATGTTTTTGCTTTTTAAATCAATAGATAGATTTTCTGCACTTTTGTAGTCCTTTTCACCTATTTTTTTTGCTTCTGGAAATACACTGAGGAAACGTTGATATGTGCGTTCTGTTTCAAAATCTTGTAAAAGACCACCATAAAAACGCTTTACAAGTCCCTCGCCTTTACCGACACCGAAAATACTTCCGTCCGGGTCTCTACCGCCCATCATTTGTGCTAATTTCAGACCAGATGTTGTTTTTCCGGTTCTTTTTGGCTGTGATACAGACAGAAAATCCAATTTTCCATCGTAAACGTCTTGATATGCGGTAATTACCGGGTTCAGAACTTTTCTACGTGGAAAATAAAACCTTTTATATGGGTCTCTCTCGTCAATTTCCATGTAGTAGAAAAAGCTATCTACCAGATACGGTGCTTCCAACCTTAACACATCATAAAATTTGTTTAAAATCTTATATTCTGCATTACTTTCTGATCTGTACACTTCCAAATCCTGTATAGTACCGCCTTGGCTTTGAATTAAAACAGCATCATTTATTATGTTTTTTGTTTTTTTGGAAATTTCAAGTGCGTACTTTGAATCGTTATCCCTAAACATGCCGCACTTAATAGAATTTATATAGGCATCTATGACATTATACAATTCTCCGTCAGAAACAATCTTATTTATTCCTTTCTTTGAAATGTATTCATCATTTTTTTTGATTTGATTAACCAGTTCAAGACTAGCCAATAGAATACACCTCCACTTAAAAAGCAGAAGTGTATAAATGACTTCTGCCTATAACTTTTCTAGGTTAGCGTCATAAACCACTTATATGACGGTATTTTTAAAATTTATCCCGGAAAACATGCATTTACACATTTTGGATGCGCTTTTCTATATACTGATGCGTAATCATCAATCACATAATCTGCTCTTACTGAATATCTCTTGATATCATACTTTTCAGCCACTCCGTTTTCAATCCAACAACCTTTCCAGTCGTAGCATTCTTGTATACCAATAAACACATCGGCTTCTGAAAGCATATCAATAGATTTTGCAAGGAACCAAACACCTCTATTACAGTTTTCCGTTGGTTCTTCATCAATGTAGCTATCAATCAGTTCCAGCTCTTCTCCCTCGTAAATTTCTGCAATTTTCTTCATCTTCTGAATGCTTGATTTGATTTCTTCCTCTGTTCTTCCTTTCATCGGAATACTAACAAATAATTTTTTCATATTTTTTACTCCTTTAATGCCAGTCCGCCGTCGCATTCTACGGAATCTCTTTTAACCCAATTCACGCAACGCTGTGAGGGTGCGTGGGTGCAACGTATTTTCCCACCTCTGGCAGTTTGCTAATCTTCTTTAAACAATCCGTCCGGCAGTTCTTCGCCTTTTACAACCATGTTGAAATACTTATTGGCTGTCGGCAAGCTGATTCCAATTTCTTTAGCTGCTTTAGACATGCTCTTTGTACCTGTCAGAACTTCATCCAATCCTTTGTAGAATTTTTCCTTATCAATTCTCTTTACTCCCTGTGCCATATTTTGTTTCTCCTCTTCTGGTCAATAATCGTTTGCATACACGCAACCAATATTCCGGCAACAAACGCAACAGCAGAAACATATATGCTCAATTCTCCTGTCTTGCATGCACAAAATGCTGTATTAACAGTCCATACTGCTATTAAAAGATACTTCGCAATTATAAATTTCTTCATAATATCCTCATTTCTGGATATGATTCACACACTCAAAGGTTTATTCAGCCAAACGCATTACAGCTTTTTGTGTGTCATTTCCTAGCTGGATCGCCGTGCACATAGCTAACCAACCTTGTTTTTGTGCGTTTCTTTTAGGTGGATGCATCCACCTTTGCTAACTCTTTTATGCCACGTAAAACATACACGAAGCACTGAGACCACATATTGATTCGGTGTGGATTTGAACCACACATAGCAATCACTTTTGCAACAGGTAACACCCATACAGGTTCCTTTGCCGTCTTTTTAATTCAGCAAATTGTTCCTAACCAAAGTGTGGATTGCCTTATGCTTAAGCGTTTACCCATTCCGCCACGAATCAACACCCACGACATAACCGGTATTTTAGCGTAGGAAATGGAAAAGGTTGGAATTGAACCAACAATGTTTACCACGAGGGAACGGTTTTACAGACCGCTGTAGCACAACCAATAGCTACCTCTTTTCCGTGTTCATTTCTGCAAAAGCAGCATTTTTTTAATTCAAGTGTGATTCTGCCACCAACACTCTATCCGGAATATTTGAATGTAAGGACTTGCACCTTATTAGAACCCATCTTCCAAGAATCGAACTTGTCTTGCTTGTATATCGCAAGGTCACCAGACATCTGGAATCGAACCAGACTAAGCACTTTGCCATTCAACACCTACGGTTGCCACCAACGTCTGACATTCATCTACCAGCATTACCACTTGCAAGGCTTTGAACATTGGTCAATCTGAATGGGTGGTGTAGCGTCTCCAACCCATATCGGAATTGCTTTTGTCGCTACATTTGATACAATTCCATGCGGACTTCGTATTTTTACAGCTTACGGCTTCTACCGTAAGTTAGCGCAGATAATAGGACTTGAACCTATACACCGTTTTATCGGCTACTGACTGTTTAGCAAACAGTTTCCTTGCCAGTTAGGATTATATCTGCAAAATCGGAATGGTAGGATTCGAACCTACGACCAACTGTGTATAAGACAGGTGCGCTAACCAACTGCGCTACATTCCGATACCGGGCAAATTTATTTTAGCCCGGTACAACACATATCAACAGAAAGGATTGAACTCTATGAAAAGTCCAATGGCTGCAACAGGACTTGAACCTGTTCCTCCAAATGTGCGCGCTGTGTGCTTTCCGTTACACCATGCAGCCTTTTTTGCATACATTTCAGTGCGGTATGCAAGCGCACAACAAGAGGTGTAAAAATAGGGATGCCACTCATGCCATCTGTCCGATGGCTAATCCCTACACAACATTTGACCGCTATGTAGGGCATATCTTTTATAACAAGGAGAAATAAATATATGGGATTTTCGGATATACATCCCAAACTAGGGTAATCGGAATCGAACCGATGACCACGGAGTCAAAATCCGTTGCGCTACCACTGCGCCATACCCCACTAGCAAAACAATATGTATGCTGCATTTAATGCAGAAATCACTGTCAAAGTTACCAACAAGAAGAATCCATTGTTTTTTTCGTTAGAATCACTTGCTGCTCCGGCGCCAATTAGCATCAGCAGACAAATTACTATGTTTGCGATAATCAAAAAGCATCTAATCATAATCTCTGCCCTCCCAGTCTGGACATTCATGGAGATAATCTATAAAGTCAGCGCAGTAATCACTATTATCGTTTACACAAATCCAATCATCCTCTTGATCGGTTCTTGCAAACCTACAATTACCACAATATTTTTCACCATCTGCCATTTTTAAAGTCCTCCATCTCTTTTACGCTCATGCCTACAATCCCAGCCGAACCGTCAGAATCTGTATGTTTGAAAAACTCACCGTTCTGCGGCCACATGTAGCGGAACATCGCATAATTTGCCAAATCCAGAAGATACTCTGTGTTCTTTGTCTCTTTGAACTTCTCAAGACATTTTTCAATGCATCCCAGAGCGTCTACGTTTCCGGTAGAGAAGTTTTTGCTCGCCTTACCGTATTTGTAATATGACTGGCAAACAAGAGCTTTTCTTTTGTCATCAAACGTTTTTGAATAATCCGTCTTTAGTATTTCATCAGTCACCGACATTTTCTCTATCCTCCCGGTGTTTTATCTGGCACGATACCATTTGACGGATATTTGACCGTTCTACGTTGATTCCATGCCCTTGTCTGCATAATTCACAGGTGAGTATCAATCCACACTGTGAACATTCATCAGTTATTCTTCTTCCGGCTAATGTTACCATCAAATATCTCCCTTTTTGCGATGCAATGATTTTTCTGGATCAAATCCATCCGGGTAACGCTCCCACAGCTTTTTATTGTTCGTAATTGCAATTTCCTCAAGTGTGGTTCCTAAAGATTCAGCTATCAGTGCCAGATAGTACAGAACATCGCCACACTCTTTGATGTAATGCTCTCTGTCAAATGGATGTCCCTGGAACAATTCTTTTTTTATCAGATCTACCATTTCGCCAGATTCACCGGCTGCACCTAAGATGCCATTCAGCAACATATTTTCGTTATTCGCCTTGCAGATATCACTAGCTGTTCTCATTACTCCTGTCTGAAATTCGTTAAATGTCATTTTTTACACCTCCGATTAATAATCTGAATGTCTCTTTCCCCTTTACCGTTATGTAAGTCTGAACATTTGAATACCCAAACGGTGTTGAAAAGTCTTTCATCTGAAACAGACCATTTTTTCTGTGCTTTTCATATGGTTTCAGCATTTTGTGACGATCTCTGTATACATATCCATTGTTCACAAGCCACTGTGTAAACTCTTTTGGTGGAATGTGAAGCTCTTTTGCCGTATCTCTGAATGTTGTAAGCAATCTGCTATCAACAAGATTATCAAAATACTCTGCTTTTGGTTCCATCTCAGTTATCTTTGCTTCTTTCTCTGCAATTATCTGGTTTGCAACCACAAGAGCCTTTGCTACAAGCTGCTCCGGTGTAAGTTCTTCTTGATTCTGAATATATCCACCGTTCTTACGGATTGACGGTAATACATCTTCTACAACCCAGTCAGAAAACTTCTCAGCAGATGGAAGCTGGCTTTTCATTGTGAGCCTGTATAAGTCTGATTCAGAAATAAAGTTCATCTCAACCGAATTTCCGTTTCCAACAGGTACTCCGTGTTTTACGGAGTGCTTACAATGTCTTGCTACTGCATCCTGCGGTTTCGCATACCCTAATGCTTTAGCTACGTCCGTACCTGAAAACCACGGTTCTCCATCAACTACTACTGTTCTTACTTTTCCAAACTCTGGATTTTCAAATATTTTTAATTCATTCATCGTTAATACCTGCCTTTCTGATATTTGCCTTATTTATGATAACAGCAGAGAAATCGTTAAGGCTTACGACTTTCGGGTGTACATCCCTATCTCTGCCAGTTATGCCTTTTTGTTTTTGTCGGAACTTGTGGGACTTGGTAGGGCGGTTTTTCGTGCCCTGTCAGACCCCCTCCCCCGTCTTGCGTCTCTTATCTAGGTAACCAATTCTAAATTGTTTGATATTCAAAAACAATTCATACAATTATTTTTTATTCCGTTCAACTATTCGCAAAAGCTCAGTTATGCGAATAGTTGAAAACGCTTAATAGCTTGCAACCCCTTGTATTTACTGGGTTTCTAAATTGTGTATGATTTCACACAATTCAAAACGATGTTGCTATTGGTTATCTGCTTCTAATTGTGTTCGATTATCACACAATTCAATGGGCTTTGTCTGTCCAAGGATTGGTAACTCTTCGACTTCTTGCGCCCTTGGCTGTGTGTCTGCCTGCACCGGGGCAGTCTCTGCCATGCCGTCAACAGCCTTGCAAAGAAATATATAACCAACGTTCCCGGCGGCTGCACCTTTATACCGTCCAAGCTTGCATTCTTCTTGCCACTTTTTGACTGTGTCCGAACGTGAAAGACTTAGTTTCTCACAGTAATCATTTTTTCTATGTTCTCCTCTCATCCATGTATACAGTGTATCTCTTGATATGCCAATTAATAATGCATACTCTTCTATGGTTGGTTTTTGATTATACTTATATACAAGATCTGTATATATTTCCCATATGTCGTTTAATAAATCTATATCGCCATACATAGATTTATTTTTATAAAATCCCATATTGCGATTTATATATTTTATCATCCCGGTAAATTGGCTAGAATTCTGTTTGTACAATTCGTCTGTATCTCTTAGGCTGCTTTCGTATTCATCAGCATATACGTATATATTGCTTGTATATACTTCTGTGTTTCCTGCCTGTACTGTGTTCATGATCTCACCGCCTTTCCCTGGATAAATAAAAAACGCCCGCAGATCTGTAAAAGACCTGTGAGCGAATAGTTACTTTTTGCCGTCCCTGCTCTGTTCGTTTCCCCGCCAATGCTTTACCCATAAACGGCAGCTTGGAGCACTAAAACGGGGGCCACTTGAATTTTATGAAATCAAGATAGCATTTATTTTTTAAACTGTCAATAACTTTTTATTATCACTACTCAGAGTTATTATTGTATACAATATACGCGCCTATTATAAATATATATAATATAAATATATCCCATTGTTTAATATAAAATAATAAAAAACAGGGTTAATATATAAAATATACTGTGTAGGAATAAGGGGTAAAAGATAGGTATTGGATAAGATAGGGGTGTGGGGGAAGAAAAGGAAAAGGGAAGATATTGGGGAAAGGGGTATAAAAATTTGCACTGGATACAATTTGTATACATGTTGGATACATTCACGATTTGTTTTACGAAACGCGCATTTTCGTTCTCAAAGTATTTATTTTCAACCACTATTTTTCCAATTTTAACGCAAAAATTTATACACTTACCCGGGAGTGTCTATTAGTGTGTCCGCTGGTGTCTCCGTCAGTGTGTCCGACCGTGTACCACCTAAAAATATAATATCTTCGCAAAGTTGCACAAATAAAGGCTTTGAGCGTGTTCGACAGGTGTATCGGTTTCAGTTCGCTTTTTGTTCGCAATCTGTTTCATGCGGTCTGATCTGGACAGAAAAAAGACGGTCAGAAATGACCGCCTTGAAAATTTTATTCTTCGATAATTTTTAATTTTACCGTGTGCCCTTTTCCGTCTTTGTCTATTGCAAAGAATGACGGCTTTTCATTCCCTTGTAAAATCTCGTTTATGTCGTAGTTCCACCCCCAAGCCGATTCTACCGCGAGACCGCCCATTACGGTTTCATAAATTCCGAAATATTCATTTTCCGGAAGTTTTACGGCAATCTTATCACTGCACACGGCATTATGATGTTGCCCGCCGTATGTATATACGTTTCTTTTTTCAGCTGCTAAACATCCATAATTACAAAAAATTTCAAACTCCTTTGACTTATATTTCATTTTTCCCCTCCATTTGCTTTTTATTTACTCTTCTTCCTCTTCTTCGTGTGCCTGTTTCATTTCTTCCTCGAGATTCTGCATCCAGCTTTTAAAAATTTCCTTTGCTTCTTCTTCGCTGTCTGCTTTTATTTCTTCGACTTCTCCGAAGCCCTCCGAAATGTCCGCAAAATAGCGGCTTGTCCCTTTTTCCTTGTACAGGCTGTAAGGATAATCCCAACTTGTCCATATAGTTTCAATTTCTTCCCCGACGTACACCGGTCTGCGGTGGCTTGTCCACTGTTTTGTTGCCATGCCTTTTCTCCTCTTCTGTTACTTAATTTCAATATATTTGCTATTTTTTTCTTCAAAGCTGTTAATTTTTTCTAACAGCTCATCAGTTGTGACTGTTTCAAAACCACCACAACTATAATTGTCTAATTCATAGTCATAATGATTTGCAAAACTGCCACAACAAGGGCAGTATTCAAATTCTGCTGTTGTTCCGTAACTAATTTTCCAGCTGCCGTTTTCAATTCGGTTGTAATCGGTCCAAAAACCATAGCAACCACCGTTGTTACATTTCTCTGAATATGATTCAGAGAAATCATTAAATCTTATTTTTTTTACATTTTTAAGTTGTTCTTTTTTCATATTTTTCCCCTTTTCTGTTGCTTTTGCACATTGTTTGTTGCAATATTATAATAATCTTTTTTTCGTTTAATGTCAACAGCTTTTTAAATCTTTTTTGGTTTATTTTTTATTCTACATATTTTATGATATTTCCCGGCTGCATGTCCAGAAGTTCGCACAGCTTTTCTATGGTCTTAATTCCTACCATTTCATTTTTACGCATTTTTTGCATTGCTGATTGACTTATAAGCCCCTCTTTTAATATTCTTGTGCTGTTGTAGCCGCTTTCCTTCAGCGTTTCAAGCACATTAATCTTGTATGTAAGCACCTTTTTATTTTTACCTCCGTTCATTTTTTCTTTTATATATAGTAACGTTTTTTTTCTTTCTTGTCAATCTCAAAATAATCCAAAAAAAGTTTATTTTGCGTATTGACTTTAAACGCTTTTTGGTTTATCATATAACCAAGTTAAGAAACACGAAACAAACAGATCACAGGAGGAAAAGAAAATGACAGAAACAAGAATTTATTTAAACACATGGGGCGCATATAACGACAGTTGCATCGGTTATGGTTGGATGACCGCAGACGAAGCAGAAACATTCATTGAAGAGGATCCGGAACGCGACGGCGGCGAGTGGTTCATCGCTGACATTGATAATTATTTGGGTATTGAATTTCGCGACCTTAATTATAGCAACGTCGATGACGTTATACAAACGATCAGGGAACTGGAGGACATGGACGAATACGAGCGTAACGAGGTAGTCGCATTAATGGAATATCTGAGCACAGAGGACGTGCAAGAAGCCATTGAAAAGCATGATAGTTATATCTTTTATGCGGACATAGAAAGTTATCACGACAGTTGCGATGAACTCATAGAACAGGAAATGCAAAACGCCGCTTCTATCGTTATGAGATACTTCGATTATGACGCATATCATCGCGATTGTGACTTTGATGTTTACGAAGCGTCAAACGGCATCGTGATAGCCGCATAAATAGCCGAAACGCCCGCCAGGGCGTCCACCGCGGGACGGTCTCCCGGTGCTGACGATGGCAGACCAGAAAGGGAAATAGACATGAAAAAATCAAAACTTTGTATCATTTTACTTTGTGCAGCATCTTTTTTTGCTGGCGTGCTGGTCTCTCAGCCGTCACAGGTCCAAAAAATGGAAAATGCGCTTTCAACGGTGACTAGCTACAAAGAGGACGAAAACGGAATTGACTTGTATACATATGACGGCAATGTATACAGGTTGAGCAAATAAGTGTCATATCGTAAAAAAGGAAACGCCGGGCGAAGTTCCGGCGCATTGCTATATTTTGAAAAATTGGAGGATATGAAAAAATGATGGCCTATATTTTACAATTAAAAGACGGGAATAGACTTGTAACCGAAGCCGAAGCAATCCAGGAAGCGGAAAGACAAGAGAAAGCCGGAACGGTTCCGCGCTATGCATGGCGGGATTATAAAACAGGCGAACAAATCACGCCGCCCGGCTGGCTTGTATGGTCGACGTATGCGGACGGTTGCGGGGTCGTTTATCGCAGATCAGATGATAAAATGATTCTTGTCACTGGGTGGCAAGGTGATTTTACTTGCATTTAGCCGGATTTATTCCGGCTTTTTGTCGTGCCGTCAATGGTTATTTTGCCCGGTTCGATTCCGGCGGGCGGTCTTTCTGGCATCTTTTCGATGGTGTCGGCCTCGCTCTCAATGGCACCGGTCAAGGGCCAGCAGC
>OLQN01001590.1_pt1 | contig 16887 bp, 18 predicted proteins | sample 1673181 | NCBI WGS metagenome assembly OLQN01 (sample SAMEA3136763, study PRJEB25190) | human gut metagenome | biome: human gut; feature: human-associated habitat; material: faeces | place: Austria | collected 2013
CCCCCTTAATAATTTAGAGCGAATTTCGCTAAAGCACTCGATTATTTAGAGCGCCGAAAAAATCCTTAATTGCTTAAGGATTTTGAATACATTTTCTTACTTGTAAAAAATGCGATTACTAATATAACAAAAGTGATATCAAAAGGACTGTTATAAAACACAATTGAAATCAATAATGAAATCACAATACTTGATATTTCAAGTACAAAAGGTTGAATTGATACTTGATATCTTTTAATCAATTTTCTTTGATTAAGAAGTTGTTTAATACTTATACAAAGCATTATTACAGCAACAAGTAAATCAATATAGTAATTGATTAAATAATGATTTCCAATCAATTCTTTAACAAAAAGAAGTACAATATAGATACACATTGTAAGTAAAATACCAGACATTTCATATTTATTTAGGTCTTTTTGTTTTAACTGATTGATTTTTTCTTTATAATTTATTTTTCGATTAATTTGATCAACAAATGATTGACTACTTTGTCCAATCATTTGTTTAACTGTTTGTCCTTTTTCCTGACAAATAAGCATACAATCTAAAATCTCAGATATTAAAATATTTGTTTTTAAAACATTTTTTTGCTTTTTAAACAATGTTTTTTCAATTTCTTGATAACATTTAAAATAATCATCATTTAAACTTTTTACTTTAACACTATTTTCAAAATAAATATCGTACTTCTTTTCTTTCATTCTAATCTACCTTTAATGAATGACTGTTAACTTCACTAATATGACAATTAAAGAATTCAGTCATTACTTGAATCATATAATAAGTATCTTTAATACCCGCAGTTTCATAAGTTGAATGCATTGCTAGTTGTGGTAAACCAATATCAACACTATTCATAGAAACTTGAGCCATTGCAATATTACCTAAAGTACTTCCTCCAGCTTCATCCGAACGATTAGCAAAGAATTGTACAGGCACATTAGCTTTTTTGCATAAGTCTTTAAATACCGCAACACTTACCGCATCACTTGTATATTTTTGACCAGCATGTGATTTAACAACAATTCCTTCATTCATGTAAACACAGTTTGTTGCATCTGTTTTTTGTGGAATATGTGGATGAACAGCATGAGCGTTATCCGCTGAAAGCATAAAGCTTGAAGCAATCGCACAATAGAATTGTTCTTCTGTTTTTCCAAGAGCACTGTTTGCACGTTTTAATACATCATATAAAAGTGTTGAAGCAGCCCCTTGTTTTGTTCCAGAACCAACTTCTTCATTATCAAAGCAAGCTAAAACATTGATTGATTGATCATTTCCACCTGCTAAGAAACCTTTTAATGAAGTAAATGCACATTGTAAATCATCTAAATGTTGACTTGAAATAAATTCATCGTTAGCTCCCCAGATAGATGGCGCTGTACGATTATAAAGATATAAATCACTACCATAAATATCTTCAACACTTACACCTGCTTCTTTAGCAACTAATTTCTTAAAGTCACCAGGTTTACAATCAGCACCACCAAATAATGGTAACATATCAATTTGTTTATTATATGCATAACCATCATTAACAGCTCTATTCATATGGATAGCTACATTAGGAATTAATACTAAATCACGATCAATATTAATTAATTGTGTTTTTAATTCATTTCCATCTTTAATTAATAAACGTCCAGCAATAGATAATGGTTTATCAAACCAAGTTGAACAAATCATTCCTCCATAACCTTCAGTATTTAATTGTGTGTATTTACCCTTAACTTCTAATTCAGCATTTTCTTTTAATTTAAAAGTTGGGCAATCACTATGTGAAGCAGCAACATTAAAACTATAATTTTCTAAATTGCTTCCGACCTTTAAAGCAATAATACTTGAATTATTACGAGTCACATAATATTTACCACCTGGAACCATTTTCCAAGGTTGACCTTCTAATAATTCAACAAAACCTTGTTTATTTAATTCTTCTTTAATGTTTTCAACAGCATGGAATGCTGTAGGACTTTTTTGTAAAAAGTCTAATAATTCTTCTGAAATTTCCCTATACATTTTTTAACACCTCTTCTATATTTTATCACAATTATTCTGTAATAGCGTTAGCTTTTTCTCTTTTAGCAATAGCTGGTAAAATTAATCCTAACGCAGTTAAAACAACAGGAGTAATAATATTTAAAGCCATTGTAAATAAGTCAGTTGAGTAAACACCCATGATACAACATGCAGCTGTTACAAAAAGACACCATCCACCAAAGAATAAAGCAATTGGTTGACACTTAACAAAACGGTAATCAGCTGGAATCTTATCATAAGCTTTTCTTAAACCAATATAAGCTAAGAATACCCAAATATAACGCATTGGCATACATACAGAATTTAATTTATTTAATTGTGCTAACACTCCGGCAGCACCTTTTCCACCAATGATTTGAATTAAAATGATACTTCCTGATAAAACAACAACCATTTTAATCCCATTAACATAAGCCCCATATTTGTTTTGTTTTAATAATTTAGATGGAATGAATTGTCTTGCATCTTCATTATCTAATAACATTCTAAGTGGTGCATCAATACTTAATACTAATGTTGAAAATTGCCCAATCATATTACATAATGCGTAAATAATTAGTAATGCATCTCCCATATGATAGTATTGACCTAATTTTTGGAATGACCAGTAAGCACCATTTGATACATATGAATTGAATGATTCTGGTGATGCATTGATTACAGTTGGATCAAACATCATACCCATAGCAAATGTACCTAAAATAGCACATACCATAACCATGATTGCAAGTGCAATCATCCCTTTTGGGAATCCTTTTGAAGGATTTTCTACTTTATTTACATAAGGTGAAATTTTTTCACACCCACCAACTGCAAATACCAAAATAGAAAGTGATGTAAAATAATTGACATTAAATTGTGGAACAATTTTGTCAAAACTAAAATCTAATGATAAATATCCCCCATTTGGATTAATTGCTGGTGCAGCAAACATCATTAAGATATATAAGATTGACATAACGAACATACTTGTTCCTGCAACTGTTGCTAATTGTTTAAGTGGGTTTAACCCTCTACTAGCAAACCAACAGAAAAATAAGAATACTGCAAGTGTAGCAAGTTGCACATATAATGTTGGAAGTGAATCATAAACTTCAGCATTTCTAAAAATTGCCCAGCTTAATGCTTTTAAACCTCCACTACCTTTACTTGCAATATAAGTAACGTGACATGCCCAATATGTCCATCCAGCATAGTATGCAAGTTTAGGACCAAATGTTTCATGTACCCAAGAACTTACTCCTCCACCAGAATTTTTAAACGCAGACCCTAGTTCTCCCACCATTAAAGCGTAAGGAACAAAATAAAGTGCGAACATTAATACCCAACTAAAAACTACTTGGATACCATTGAAGTAGATAAAGCCATTTAAAACGTTTCCAAATCCCCAAACAGTAGAAAACGCCATGAAAGCTAAACCATACCACTTGATTTTTTTTGAATCTTCCATGATTTTACCTCCGTATTTTTTGAATAACTTAGGTCGTTTATTCTTAAATAAAATACAAACATTGTACTTCACAATACACAATCATATCGTATTATGTCGATAAATGCTATATATTTTATTTCATTGTGCTCTTTTTTAGACATTTATCCGTAAATTGTCTAAAAAAGCATACATTTATCCCAAAATATAATATTCTATTTTTATCATCAATAAACTTTTATTATTCACTTCTATTTAACACCAAATATTTACCTTTTAAACACCTATTTATTTCATCAAATACATGCCCGCTTTGTTAATATAAATCAAAAGAGGTGACAAATATGGAAAATACATTATATTTTAAAGACATGATTCATTGTGATCAAAATAACTATCCTAAAAAAATCTACAAAGTAGAATATTCTAAAATGTTGATAGAAATTTTAGATAGTAATCACATTCAAGGTAGACCCTTCTATTTTAGCAGCCCTCATTCTAGAGACGATTTCATCAAACAAATTAAAGATCATATTTTAAGAATCAATTATGAAGAGCTCGAACAAATACAGCACTATTGGAAAAAGAACATAAAATAATTATGAGAGGTTTTGCCTCTCTTTTTTTTATCACTCAATAATTGCCCATTTTTTACTTTTCTCCCAAATGACATGCTGTTTTGGGAAAAAAGTTATTGGTTGCCCAATAACTTAAAGTATCTTTTTGAAATACAATACATCATCCATCGGATTATGATAATACGCCTCACGTTCAACAAATCCTACCTTTTTATAAAGATGAATTGCTGATTGTAAAGGAATAATCGTATACAACACCATTTCCTTATATCCTGCTTTTTTAGCATACTCTAAAATTTCTAAAACAAGCTCTTTACCTAATTTATTTTCTCTATATTTTGGTTTTACATACAAGCATTTCATTTCACAGTGACTCTTTGAATGGCGATGATAGGCAACCATTCCTATCACCTTTTTCATCTTCTACAGCTACTAAAATTTCTCCTTCAGGAGCTGTATATTTTTTTGCTGGATTTCCTAATTCTTCATCAATATTTTGAAAAGATAAATCACGTCCCAAACGCTTTGTATATTCTATAATTAATTCTTTTACTTGATCTAAATAATCAACACCATTACATATTTCCATAAAATCCTCTATGTACAAATTATTTTTTTTACATATATATTCTCTATTATCTTTGTATCATCCCATATTTTTGAACTTTCAAAAGTGATTACTCTTTCTTTTCCCTTTAATATAAAAATATGTTTTTGAATATCTACAAGGTCTTTATTTTGATAAAAGAAAACAATAGCTTCCCCATAACATTTCTTTTTATCATTTTTTGTTTTCTTAATGCATTCATTTAATTGTTGTAAAGAAATATCAGTTATACGATCGATATCAAAATTATTATACTCTTGATATTGGGTACTTTCTTTTGCTTCTATTTCGTCATAATAAGTATCTTTAAATTCCTCTTTTTTAAAGATAAAAGCAGTTTCTTTATTTACCGGTAAACATTTAATTTTTTGATCTTTTAATGATAGATCAATTGGCTTTTTTGAAATGTTTTTTAAAATCAAAATAACTTGATCATCTATTTTCTTTGTTTCAAATGAATATAGTTTATTTTGTGGATGACATCCTGTAAAAAGTGTTATCAAAATCATGAATGCACACATTTTTATAATCAATTTTTTCATAACTTTTCTTCCTTTTTATATAATCTACGTCGAAGTAAAACTTCTAAAATAAGATCAATAAATACTGTTACAAGATATATTGGATAATAATTCCAATATTTATCTTTTACTCTATTCATTTCATGAATTGGATTTTGTATAAAAGCTAATGCAATCAACAGTATTCCTAAAACATTAGAAATTCTAATAATGATCAATCCATAGTTATTTTCCTTATTCAGCAATTGTATAATTTGTCCTACAATACGTATAAGAAAAATAATTTCTATCGCTATCCAATAAAACATAAAATTTCATCCTTTCCATTACATGCAGGCAAGAGAAAGCCAAATCAATGAAAGACAAAATACAACTACTGCTATTAAAAATAAAGTAACCCATAAAGCATATTTTCCAATATTTCTTTTCATATTTTTCTCCTTATTATAATTTTTAAAAAATTTTATTATATATTTAATTACTTTTCAACAATACAATGTTTATTAAAATATTATTTTTCTATCAAAAAGTTTATTGCTTTTTTGGCGTTTGAAATAGGATAATAGGGTGTGCTTTTCTTTGTATTATCTTTATATTCTATTTCTAAACCTTTTTTATTTCCTTTTTTTGGTAAACTTCGATAATAATATCCTGAATAATCTTTTGCATTTTGATCATTAAACTCTAAAAACACTCCTTTTGCATAATAAAATACATAGCCTTCAAATTCTGGAGATACATATCGAAAGCCCTCTAATTGTCCATCTTTTAAAAAACGTACTGCTACAAATTCTTGACAAGCTTTTTTATTGTCATCTTTTGATAAAAATATGTGATATTCAAAATAATCACCTAAACTACTTCTGCCTCCTATCAATCGATGATCTCCCATATATTTTTTAACATCTTCTTCTGTAAAATTGCTATTCAAATCCATAAACATTTTTTGATAAGGGCTATATTTTATGATTGTTTTAGTATCATCTAATAAAATATCCTTATTAGATTTTACACTACATCCACCTAATATTACTCCCATAACAAACAGTAATAAAATCATTTTTGCTTTCATTTTATTTCACCCTTCCTTGTTAAAACCACTCAAACATTTAATTATTAATTAAATACGTACGATATTTTAAATATAAAACCATATTAATGATCAAACCAACGCACATAAAAGTTATGGCACTTGAATAATGAAACATTGTCATAATTGAAAAATGATACATAACCAAATCAATTACAAGTAATCCAAATAAAAGAAACGTATTTCTTTTAAGATCAATACATTCTTTAGAAACAACCTTTTTAATCATCATAAAAAAATAAACAAATATTATAAAATAAAACAAATAATGTATGACAACTGATAAATTATAAAGCAAGCCTACTTCCCCATAAATGGGATTTCCATCCGTTCCTATTGTAATCCAATGGGTAGAAATGTAATTATCAAAGTATTTAAATGCTAATAAACCTATTATTTCAAAAACATAGCTTAAATAAATAAGACAAACATCATATTGTTTCTTCATTTTCTTTTCCTCCATCCATAATATTATGAATCAAGGAATCGCTTTCCTTGCTTTCATTATACGTCTTTCTACCATTATGTCAATTATACTTTTATTATAATAGTATCTTGCTTATAATAATTCATATGTTATAATCAATTTGGGTGATAAAAGATGGCAAAATCTAACAGTTTCTTTAATATTGATATGCTTGTTTTAAGTTTGTTGAAAGTAAAGGATTGTTATGGATATGAATTAGTAAAATTAATTAAAGAAATTTCCAATGGCTCATTAGATATTAAAGAAGTACTCTTTATCCTGTTGTACATAATTTATTAAAAAAAGAATATATTTCTAGTCGAGATGAGATCGTTAATAAAAAAATCAGAGTTTATTATCATATTGAACCAATTGGAAAAAAATATTTAGAACAAACAATTATTGAATTTAGAAAGAATATGCAAGGTGTATTTGAAATCATTGCATATGGTGAAGGCAAAAAAGATGAGTAACGATATAAAAAAATATATAAAATACGTTAAAAAAATTATTCCAATCCATTCAAAAGATAAAAAAGAATTTATACAGTTATTAACACAAAAAATCATTGAATTTTCTAATGAACATGACTCCTGTAGTTATCAAGATATCGTAGATGAATTTGGTAGTCCTAATGAAGTTGCTGGATCATATATTGAAAGTTTAGAAAACGATGACATAATAAAGCAACTTAATAAAAAATATATTTTTAAAACATTAGTAACCATTATTATATTTATATCTATTGGTATTTGGTGTTTAGAAATTTATCATTTCAACAAACTTTACCAAGATGCAAGAGACAGTATTCATGGATATTGGGTAGAAGAAATCACTGAAGATAGTCGCATAGAAAATGAATAAGGCTCCTTTCGGAGCCTTATTTTTTTATTCAACATTCTTCAACGCTTCATCCATTGGGATTTTCTTGATTTTTCTCATTTGAATCATCATGACAAATAAATAAGAAATAACTGTCATAATAAACATCTTGATATAAACACTACCTTCTACATAGAAAGGAAGCCATCCTGCATATTCTTCAAAAACAATTTTGAAAGCATAAGATAAGATCCATGTTGTTATTCCAAAAGAAAGTAACGTTGAAATCATAATAACAATCGTTGTGGCATGAACATACATTTTTTGTATTTCTTTTGATGTATATCCAAGAATTTTAACCATGGAAATCGATACTTTATTATTTTCAATAATCATCTTTGTAAGAAGATAAATAAGCATGATAAACATGATCATCGCAAAACCTTCAACCAGATAAAACATTTCCCCCATTGAAACATTTAATTGTCTTGATACTTTTGTTAAATCATCTTGAGTAATGGTTGATGCGATATAGTCATCTTTTAAATCTGTTATTTTTTTATTAGAGAAATAACCATTGAAATATCCATCTTGACAGTTGAAAACTTCATTAAAATAAGACTTTGACATATAAAGTGCCATACTACCAGGTGCATCATAAATACCTTTAATTTCAAAAGTATAACGTAAATCTTTATAGCTTTCTTTTAAAGAAATACGATCGCCTTTTTTTAAATTATATTTATCAGCAACATCTTTTGAAATATAAACACCTTTTTTTGGTAATGATTTTATATGAATATATTGACTATTATTTTGTAAACCATAGAGACTAATATCTTCTTCCATTGTACTTTCTGGAAGTGTTTTTAATGAATAAAGTGAAAAAGCCTCTGCCCCTTTGGTTTTAGTTTTATAGTTATCATACATTTCATCATATTGATCATCAATCAAACTTAAGAAACTATCTCTAAATTCTTGAGGAATCGTTTGAAAAACTTGTTCAATGGCTGTGGTATCAACTGATTCTGGTGTATTTAAAATATATTGATATTTAGCAGTCATATTATTAACAACAATATCTTGATAATGATCGAGAACAGGATGCATATCCATTCCAAACATTAATAAAATAATTGCGAATAAAACACCCACAAATAATGTAATATAGCCTGATAAATTATTTAAAATAACACTTAATCTAAATTGAGAAAAGAAGCCCAAACGATGCAATACCAATGTTTTTTTATTCTTTTTAACTTTTTTAATATCTCTTTTCATAAATTTAAGAGGTGATAATTTTAAAGATTTCATTAAAATACCATAATTAATTAAAACCATCATAATAAATGGAATGATTGTCGTTTTAATAAATGCATCCCCAGACCAAATCGTTACATAAGTTGGTAAGCTATAACTTCCATAATACATACCTGCCATGACATCTTTAAAATATGTATATCCTAAAATATTTCCTACAATACAAGCAACTAAGGAAACAAGAATAGGTAATGTCATATATTGAATCAACATTTCTTTTTTTGTATATCCCATAGCGCGAAGTGTTCCAATCATTGGTGCTTCACTTTCAATAGTATTTTTAGTAGTGATTGCAAAGACAAAGGCAAGAATCCCAATAATGATATAAAGTAAAACCGTCATCATTGCCTCATCACCACCCATATCATCACCTGTAAAGTGAATAGCTTGGTTAGCATATTGAGGAATATAATCGTCAATACCTGAAACATTTTTAACAAGTACGTTTAAAAAATCATTGCTGGCATTAACTTCATTATCAACTTTTTCATTATATGTCCACGCATAGTTATAGTAGATTTTAGCATCTTTAAAGCTTTCAAATCCTTCATTAGAAACAATTCCTACTCCAAATTTAATAGCATCAAACATTAAATCACTGTTTTTTGAAAAGAGAGCACTATAATCTGATAACGCGACAAGTCCAGTAATTTTTAATTTCTTTTTACCAACTTTGATTGTTTGACCTACTTGATAATTGTTATTATCGGCATACATACGGTCAATTGCTATTTCATTTTTACTTTGAGGAAGTTTTCCATCCATAATACATACTTGATTGACTTTATTTCTTGGTTTAAAGAGACGAATTGTACTTGTAGATTCTACTTCTTCTTCAATGTAATTAAGATCATAAATTGTGACACCTTCTTTTTCTAAAGTCTTTTTATTTTCTTTTGAAAGAGAATCATTTAAACGAAAATGTCCATCTTCAATATTGTATTTATCAAAACTGTCATTATAAGCCTTGATCATTGAGCCATCAGCCACTAAAAATCCTGAAATAAGACCAATAGACCCTGCCATAAATAAAAATATAATTAAATATTTTGCAATTTCATCTTTTAAAATATATGGTAATCTTTTAAATAATGGATTCTTCATTTTACCAATTCAAATCCTTTGCTGGAATTTTATGTGTATTTTTAATATTTTCACGAATACGCCCGTCATGTAAATAAATCACACGATCAGCCATATCTTTAATTGCATCATTATGCGTTACAATAATAGTTGTATTACCATATTTTTTATTAACATCTTCAATCAATTGTAAAATATCTTTTGATGTATGATAATCTAAAGCCCCTGTTGGTTCATCACAAAGCAATAAATCTGGATTTTTAATGATTGCACGTCCTATTGAAGTTCTTTGTTGTTGACCACCAGATAATTGGTTTGGTTGTTTATAACGATGTTCTTTTAAACCAAGTGTTTGTAAAAGTTCTTCTTTATCTAATGGATTTTTACTTAAATATTTTCCTACATCAATATTTTGTTCAACATTTAAATGTGAAATCAAATTATACATTTGAAAAACATATCCCAAATGATTTCGACGATAATTTGTTAGATCTTTTTCTTTTAATGTTGAAATTGTTTTCCCTTGAATCATAATTGTGCCACTATCTGGTTGATCAATTCCTCCAATAATATTTAGCAGTGTTGATTTACCAGAACCTGAAGGCCCAAGTAAAACACAAATTTCACCTTTTTCTATTTCAAAATCAATACCTTTTAAAACTTCTGTCTTATATTCATCTTCACCAAAGCTTTTTTTAAGATCCTTGATTGATAAAAACATAATATCCCCCCTCCTATAGTTAGCCTAATCTAACTATAGAATACTATCCCTTTCCTTTTTTTTCAAGTATCTCAAAGAAAAAAACGGATTTCTCCGTTTTTATAACTCAATATGTTTCATAATGGCTTTGGCAATACCATCATTATTATTTGTATCTGTAATTTCATTAGCTACTGCTTTTAATTCATCTGAAGCATTTCCCATAGCCACACCTAAGCCAACATATTCAACCATTGATTTATCATTTTGAGCATCTCCAAAAGCCATCATTTCTTCTTTTTTATAACCCATAGGAATTAAAACACTATCTAAAGCTTTGGCTTTATCAACACCTTTTGCAGTATATTCAAAATAGAAATCAGATGTAAACATACAGTTTAAACGATCTTTAAATGGTTCCATCATTTCCTTATAATGTGCTTGTAAATAGTCTGGATCACCAAATGTAAGAATTTTATTGATTTCAAAATCAACAAAGGCTGCTAAATCTCTTTTTTCACATAAGATGTAGTTATTTCCTCTTGATTCATATTGCATCACATTAAATGGTTTTCCTTTATAAATAATTGTATTATCAAAAACATCATTAACATACATATATTCATCTTTATCAAACATTGGTCTTGCTTTAAAATTCTTTAAATGTTCTAAGACAGCTTTACTATCTTCTACTGAAATCGCATGATTATAAAGTGTTTCATGACTTTGACAATCAACTACTTTTGAACCATTGAAACATACAAATAAACCATGATGATTCCTCATATCCAATTCTTCAGCAAGTTTTAATAATCCACTTGTTGGTCTTCCTGAAGCTAAAACCAAACGTACCCCTTTATCTTGTGCTTTTAAAAGGGTTTCTTTAGTAAGTGGTGTAATGACTTTTTCATCATTGACTAAAGTCCCATCAATATCCATAATTATTACTTTAATTGCCATAATCTATCTCCTTTTCTATTAGTATAATAAAGCACTTTTACAACTTCAACATACTTTCATAAAAAGAAAAAGAAACAGAAAATATCTGTTTCTAATGTAATAATGAACGTGTTGAACCTGAAGCAATTAAGAATGTACTTCCATTATGAAGCATAGCGAGCATTTGTGGTGTAAGTAAACCTAATGCTCCTAAAACAATAAAGGATGTATTTAAACCAACAATCAAACGATATTGACTATGAATACGTTTAAATAAGCCTTCTGAAATCATTCTTAAAGCGACGATATCATTTAATGAATTTGATACAAGTGTAATATCTGCAAGTTCACGCGCAATATCTGAGCTATCTTGAAGTGAAATCGAAACATCTGCCATGGATAAGGCTGGTGTATCATTAATACCATCTCCTACCATCACAACGGTATTTCCTTCTTTCTTTAAACTTTCAATATAACTTGCTTTATCTTCTGGTAAAACTCCTGCTCTAAAATCATCTAAATTTAATTGTTTCGCAATTGCTTTTGCACAGTTAGGACTATCCCCTGTAAGCATAATGACTTTATCAAAACCAATATCACGAAGTTCTTGAACAACTTCTTTAGCTTCTGGTTTTAAAGGATCATAAATACTAATAATACCTGCAAGCTTTTTAGCAATAGCTAGATAAATAAGGGAACTTGAACCTTTACTTTCAAGTGAAGAAATCAAATCTTTAATTTCTTGTGTCATTTCTACACCTTCATCTTCAAAGACAAAATGACTGCTTCCAATAATAACATCTTCACCATTTAAGCTTGTCGAAATACCATGAGCAATCACATATTTTACTTCCGCATGTTCTTCACGATGTTTTAAGTTTTCAACTTCTGCTTGATGAACGATGGCATTAGCCACACTATGTGGGAAATGTTCTTCTAGACAAGCCGCAATTTTTAAAACTTCTTCTCTTGTATAATCTTGTAAAGGAACGACATCTAGTACAACAGGTTTGGCATGTGTTAAAGTTCCTGTTTTATCAAAAACAATCACATTTGCATCCTTCATGCTTTCTAAATGTTTTCCACCTTTAACTAAAACATTATGCATTGAGGCTTCTTGCATTGCTGAAATCACTGAAATTGATGTTGATAAACGAATCGCACAAGAATAATCCACCAATAAAAGAGCAGTAGCTCTTGTGAGATTTCTTGTAAATGCCCAAACACCAAAGAATCCTAAGAAACTATAGGGAACAATGGCATCAGCCATATGTTCTGCTTTTGATTGAATGGATGCTTTTAATGATTCATTGGTATCAATCATATCAATAATTTTAGCAATACGACTTTCATCTTGTAAGTTTCTAACTTTAACAAAAATCTTTCCTTCTTCAATTAACGTTCCTGCATAAACCGTATCATTTAATGTCACACGTTTGCTTAATGGTTCACCTGTAAAGCTTGATTCATTAACCATGGCTTCACCATCAATGATTTCCCCATCAATAGGAACCATGCTTCCTGTTTGAACAATAACAGTTTGTCCTTGTTTTAAATCAGACATCGCAATTTCTTGTTCTTGTCCATCTTTATAAATCCAAACTTTATCAAATTTATTCATCAAGCTATCACCTAATTGTAAAGTGACTTTTTGACGTGTGTAATCTTCTAATAATTCAGAAATTTTAAGCATCAACATAATATTGCTTGCTGTATTAAATTCTTTGCGTAATAAAGATATCCCAATACTTGTTGCATCTAAAACTGGAACATCAATACGTTTATTTCCAAGTGAAGCAATCCCCGCTTTAAAATAAGCAAGTGCTTTATAGATGGCAATTCCTTTACCAACAACATTTGGTAAAAAGAGCTTAACAGCATATCTCTTAGCAAAAATTTTAATTAATTCATGTTTAAAACTTTGATCAAGTACTTGTAAATTTTGAGAACAATTTTTAGGAATTTCTCTATTTTGTAAAGTACTTAAATCATAATTTTTTAAATAACCAAATACTTCATTTTTATAATTTTCATCGAAAACCAATAGAAGACTTCCATTTTTATAATGTGCTTCTACATATCTTACATATTCAAGTTTTAAAAAATCGCTTTTTAAAATAGTTGCTTGTTCATTTGTAAAAGCATATTGTCCAAAACGAACACGTAATCTTCCATCGATTTCATGAACTATTTTAAAATTACTCATCATTATTGTGCCTTACTTTTTTCTACTGCTTCAGCGTAGACATCTTGAGCATCTTCTTTAATAGAAGTAACAGTTGCTTCTACGTTATCTTTCACTTGCATTCCACTAGCTAATCCTTTAACAGCTAATTCTCTTGCTTTATTGCTTTTAGCGAACTTTGAAGTGACAACAGCAGTAATTGCTCCTCCTACAAATGTCCATAATTCTTTACTTTTAAAAAATTCTTTCATCTTAAAATCCTCCATTCTTTTTTACATTATACGATATTTTCTAAAAAAATAAATAATTTTTTATTTCGTTTCTATTTTTTTATCATTCCTTGCTCTATTTCAATAATTTCATCACATAAAGCAAGAGATGATTTTCGATGACTAACAATAATAATCAATTTTTCATCTTTAATTCGTTTTAAACTTTCTAACAGGGCGGCTTCATTTAAACTATCAATACGACTTGTTGGTTCATCTAATAAAAGAATCGGTGTTTTTCTTAAGAAAGCACGTGCTAACCCAATTCTTTGTTTTTGACCACCCGAAATATTTTCATCATAAATCGTTTGATAGCCTTGTGGTAAAGACATAATAAAATCATGAATTTGTGCTTGTTTACAAGCTTCTATTACATCTTCTTGACTATAAGCAGGATTTAATAAAGTAATATTATGATATAACGTATCTTTAAATAAAAATGTTTCTTGATCAACATAGCTGATATTTTCTTTTAAAGTGTGACTATTGATATTTTCAATGGATTCATGATCAAATAAAATCTCACCCTCACCTTGATAAATACGCATCAATAATTTCAATAAAGTTGATTTACCACAGCCACTTTTACCAAGAAGACCATAGGTTTTACCAAATTCAAAGGTATAATTGATTTGATGTAAAATTTCAGTAGACGTATTTGGATAATGAAATGATAGATTTTTTACTTCGATTGGTAAATTTAAAGTACTATTTTTATTTGTAATTTCTTTAAGTAATGGTTCTTCATCTAATAGATTTAAAATACGTCTTGCACAAGGAAATACTTGATTCAAATTGTTTGCGAGATTTGCTAGGGCAATCGTTGGTCCAAAAGAAGATGATAGAGCCATCATTGGAATCAACAATTCTTTAGAAACATGATTCTTGATCAATAAAATAGAAATAACAATCGATAAAATAATCAGCCCATCAGAAAGTATTTGTTGAAAACTTTGATGTTTGATTAATTTTTGATGTGTTTGGGTTAAATTATTTTGATAATCCATCATCTGTTCAAAGCGTGTTTCTTGTTGACTAAATTGTATAATTTCTCTTTTTCCTAAGACTGTTTCCAAAACAAAAGTATTATAATTAGCAAGTAAAAAACGATAATTACTTCCCTCTTTTTGACTCACTTTATAAGTGATATATGGAATCAATATACCCATGATACCATAACAAACAAAAGCAAGTACCCCAAAAACAAAATGATAAGACTCTATAAAACAAATCATAATTATACTATAAATAAAGGCAATCATCACCGGCGAAATAGTATGAGCGAAGAAAACTTCTAAGAGTTCAACATCACTTGTCAACATTGCAATAATATTTCCTTTATCTTCATTTTCTAATTTAGCTGGTGCCAGTTCTCTTAATTTTTCAAAGACTAAATGCCGAATATGGGCCAATACTTTAAAGGCAATATAATGATTACATGCTTGTTCTATGTATCGTAAGATTCCTCTTGAAAATGCACAAAGAATAATTAATTTAACAGCAAGTGAAAAGGAAATTACTTTACAAAAAGCGAGAATGATAAAAACGGTAATAAAGGTTGCTGTTAAATGCCCTAAAACACCTAAAATAATTGCCAATAACATAATCATAAAAAAAGGACGTACTAATTTTAATAAAGAAATAATTAATTTTATCTTATCTTTCATTTTCAATAATCCTTTCTAAATTCTTTTGATTTTCCACAAGCTCTCTAAATAAATTAGCTTGATTGAATAATTCCTCATAACTTCCTTGTTGAATCAATCTTCCCTCTTTCATCACAAAAGTAAGTTGACTTTCTTTACAATGGGCCATGCGATGTGTAATAAAAATAACAATTTTATCTTTAGCTAAACGTTTCATAATTTTTAAAATAATCTCTTCACTTTCACGATCAACATTATTCGTTGCTTCATCAAAAATATAAACATCACTTTCACGCAATAACGCTCTTGCAAGAGCTAATCTTTGTCTTTGTCCACCTGATAGATTTTTAGCTCCTTCATTGAGTTGAAACTTTAATCCTCCTTGATTTTCAAAGACCTCAAATAGTTTTACTTCTTTTAAAACAGCCATCATTTTTTCTTCATCAATACACCCTGACATTGCAAGATGATCAAAGACTGTCCCTTTTAAAATATATGTTTCGTCTTTGATCAACGTTATTTTTTGATAAAGTGTCATTGTTTCTGATATTGTTTCTTGATTATAAAGAATTTTACCTTTTTGAATTGGATATAAATTCATTAGTAGTGAAGCAATCGTACTTTTCCCTGAACCCGATTCTCCTACAATCGTTAAAAACGTTCCCTTTGATAAAGAAAATGAAACATCTTTTAAAATAATTTTTTCATCATAGCCAAAAGTTACATGTTCAAAAGATAAAGTTGAAATCGATTCTTGATAACTTTCTTGAATATCATCCAAGCTATCCAATAGTTTAAAAATTTTATCTGCTGCCGCGTTTCCATTTTGTCCAATATGAAAATAACTTCCTAACATTCTTAAAGGTAAAAAGAATTCAATAGAAATCATTACAATAAAAACAAACATCATAAAAGTAATATGTTGATTTAAATATTCTTGTAAACCCAAAACAACTCCTAGACCAAAACCACCATAAGCTACCAGATCCATCACACTAATCGAATTCAGTTGCATAATTAAAACACGCATGGTTTTCTTTCTAAAATCTTCTGCTTCCCTATCCATTTTATCTTGATAATATAAATCACTTTGATAATATTTTAAAGTTGTAAGTCCTTGCAGATTTTCCAGAAAAGAATCCCCGAGTCCGGTATAAATACTCCAATAGTTACTTAATAATCTCTTCGC
>OLQN01001591.1_pt1 | contig 16876 bp, 10 predicted proteins | sample 1673181 | NCBI WGS metagenome assembly OLQN01 (sample SAMEA3136763, study PRJEB25190) | human gut metagenome | biome: human gut; feature: human-associated habitat; material: faeces | place: Austria | collected 2013
GCAGCCGCCGGAGCGGTGCTTAAGCCGTCAGGCGGGAATTGTGCGGTGTTGCCCTAATATAAAACCAAAAGCCCTCGGTACTTAACGGTACCGGGGGCAACTTGTTACAGCATAATTCGGTGCAGGGGGTTATCTGGCAAGAATGTGCAGGTGCAAATTACTTGCGCTTGCTCTTGCGGCCGCGCTTTTTGGCGGCGGTGTTCACAGCGGTCTTGACCTCGGCAGCGGCCTTCTCGGCGGCCTTGACGGTCTCTTCCACAACAGGGGCAGCAGCCTTGACAGCTTCCTCGACGACCGGCTTAGCGGCCTCGACGGTCTTTTCGACGACAGGCTCAGCAGCCTTAACAGCCTTCTCAACCACGGGCTTAGCAGCCTCGACAGTCTTCTCAACTACGGGCTTGGCAGCCTTGACGGCCTTCTCAGCAACAGGCTTGGCGGCCTTGGCGGCCTTTTCTGCAACGGGCTTGGCTGCCTTGGCAGCCTTCTCGACAGCGGGGGCAACCGCCACAGCCGCAGCGTCGACGATCTCGGTAGCAGCCTTTTCAGCGGCGGCCTTAGCCTTGACGGCGGAAGCCTTCACGCTGGTCTTGGGCTTGCGGGTAACCTCGTTGATGGTCCAGTACTGGTTCTCGCCGTTGACGTCGGCCCAGATCTGCAGCGGAGTGCCGTTGACAGCGCTCATGCCGGCATCCAGCAGCTTGCCTGCCAGGTTGCTCTTGATCTTAACGCGGCCATCGTTGGAAGGCTCGACCACCCACAGCTGGCTGGAAGCGGGGGCACCCTCCCACTGGTGTACGCGGGTGCCGTCGCTGACGCCGCCCATATCCAGGTCCATCATCTTGCCGGTGAAACGGTTCTGCACACGGTAGACGCCGTCGCCTGCAGCGACGAAGCCCCACTGCTGCCACTCGGCATTGGCGTCGTCCCACAGCTGGATCTTGGCGCCGTTCTCGATATTATAATCAGCAACCTCAACGACCTTGCCGTTGGCGGCGTTGATGGTGTAGTACTTACCCTCGGTGATCACGGTCTGTGCAATTTTCTTCTTGGCTGCCATATTGGCTACCTCCCTATTCATAAACAGTTCTGTAAACATATCCATGCGGCCTATATCGGCGCTGCCTTATCGGTTGCGCTGTACCCTCTGCCGCGGTATCTTATGCAGCCGAATAATCGTGGCTACGTCACCTATTATAACCACTTTTTACCAATTCGTCAACTTTTTGGCGGTAATGCGGCACTTTACACAAAAAAGCCGGGACAGCGGCAAGCTATCCCGGCAATTTTGATTGATTGTACACCAGATTGCTGCAATTTTTGCGCAGCAACGCTGCGCACTATGCTGTCAATGTGTTCAACTGTTCTCGGCAAAATTGCCTGTGTACAGGGTGTAGTAGCGGCCTTTCTGGGCGATCAGCTCGTCGTGGGTGCCGCGCTCGATGATGCGGCCCTGCTCCAAAACCATGATGCAGTCCGAGTTGCGGACGGTGGACAGGCGGTGGGCAATGACGAAGGTCGTACGGCCGTACATCAGGCCGTCCATGCCGTCCTGCACCAGTTTTTCGGTGCGGGTATCAATGGAGGAAGTTGCCTCGTCCAAAATCAGCACCGGCGGGTCAGCAACGGCAGCACGGGCAATAGCCAGCAGCTGGCGCTGGCCCTGGCTCAGGTTGGTGCCGTCGCCGGTCAGCATGGTGTTGTAGCCATCGGGCAGATGCTTGATGAAGCTGTCGGCGTTGGCCAGCTTGGCGGCGGCCATGCACTCTTCATCGGTGGCGGTCAGGCGGCCGTAGCGGATGTTCTCCATAACGGTGCCGGTGAACAGATGGGTATCCTGCAGCACGATGCCAAGAGAGGAACGCAGAGCGTTCTTTTCGATGGACTTGATGTCGTGGCCGTCGTAGAGGATCTGACCCTTCTGGATGTCGTAGAAGCGGTTGATCAGGTTGGTGATGGTGGTCTTACCGGCGCCGGTAGAACCGACGAAAGCGATCTTCTGGCCCGGACGGCCGTAGAGGTTGATGTCGTGCAGAACGATCTTGCCCTCATCGTAGCCGAAGTCCACATCCTTAAAGACGATGTCGCCCTTCAGCTGGGTGTAAGTGACAGTGCCATCGGCGTTCTGCTTTTTCCAGGCCCAGATGCCGGTGGACTCGTTGGCCTCGGTCAGGGTGTCGTCGGCTTGGAACTTGGCATGCACCAGGGTGATGTCGCCCTCGTTGACCTCGGACTTTTCATCCAGCAGGGCGAAGATACGGGCGCCGCCAGCCAGAGCCATGACGACCGAGTTCAGCTGCATGGAGATCTGAGTGATGGGCTGGTTGAAGCCCTTATTAAAGGTCAGGAAGCTGGCCAGCTTGCCCAGCGTCAGGCTGCCGACGCCGCCGATGGCCAGCGCACCGCCGACCACAGCGCAGAGCACGTAGCTCAGGTTGCCCAGCTGGCCGTTGACGGGCATCGCCACCAGAGAGTAGGAGTTGGCCTTGTCGGCGCTGTGGAACAGCTCATCGTTGAGTTCGTTGAACTCCTTGATAGCGGCATCCTCGTGGCAGAAAACCTTGACGACCTTCTGGCCGTTCATCATTTCCTCGATGTAGCCGTTGACTTTGCCCAGCTCTTGCTGCTGCTTGAGGAAGTACTTGCCGGAGTTGCCGGTGAGATACTTGGTGGCCAGCATCATAGCGCCGACCATGACCAGGGTCAGTACGCTCAGCGGCACACTGAGGTAAAGCATGGACAAAAATACGCTGACTACCGTAATGATCGTATTGACCAGCTGGGGCAGGCTCTGGCTGATGAGCTGGCGCAGGGTATCAATATCGTTGGTGTAGACAGACATGATGTCGCCGTGGGCGTGGCTGTCAAAATACTTGATGGGCAGTGTCTGCATGTGGACGAACAGGTCGTCGCGCAGACGTTTCAGGGTGCCCTGGGCGATCTTGGCCATGGTGCGGTTCTGGATGAAGACGGCCAGGATGCCCACGCCGTAGAAGCAGGCCACACGGGTGATGGCATGCAGCAGACCGGAGAAATCGTTGCTCTTTTCGGCCAGCAGGGGCAGGATGTAGCTGTCGATTAGAGTCTGCATAAACAGGGTGCCCTGGACCTGAGCGAACACGCCGAGCAGAATGCAGCACATCACCAGGATGACCTGGAACTTGTACTGCTTCATCACGTAGGCCAGGATGCGCTTGAACATCTTTCCGGGGTTCTCTACTTTGGGGCGGGGGCCTGCGTTGCGGCCGGGGCCCATTTTTACTACTTTAGGCTGCTGTGCCATCAGGCTTCCCCTCCCTTCTCGTCAAAGTCGCCGGAGCCTTTGGTCTGGCTGTTGTAGACATCCTGATAGATGGCGTTGGTCTTCAGCAGGTTGGCAGGGGTATCAAAGCCACTGACCCTGCCGTTATCCAGCACCAGCACCTTGTCAGCGTTCTCGACAGAGGAAATACGCTGTGCCACGATGAACACCGTCGTGCCTGGGATCTTCTCGGCAAAGGAACGGCGGATTCTGGCGTCGGTGGCGGTATCGACAGCGGAAGTGGAGTCGTCCAGGATCAGGATGCGGGGCTTTTTCAGCAGGGCACGGGCGATGCAGAGGCGTTGCTTCTGGCCGCCGGATACGTTGTTGCCGCCCTGCTCAATGTAGGTCTGGTACTTATCGGGGAAGCGCTCGATAAATTCATCGGCGCAGGCCTGCTTGCAGGCGTCCACGATCTCTGCGTCGGTGGCGTCGGGGTTGCCCCAGCGCAGGTTGTCGGCGATGGTGCCGCTGAACAATTCGTTCTTTTGCAGCACCATGGCCACGTTATTGCGCAGGGTCTCCAGGTCATAACGGCGCACATCCACACCGCCGATGGAGACACTGCCCTCGGTCACGTCATACAGACGGGGCAGCAGCTGCACCAGGCTGGACTTGGCCGAGCCGGTGCCGCCGATGATGCCGATGGTCTCGCCAGACTTGATGTCCAGGTCGATGTTGCTCAGCACCTTCTCGCCGTTCTTCTTGTAGGAGAAGCTGACGTGGTCGAACTTGACAGAACCGTCCTTGACGTCCATGACGGTTTTTTCGCCGTTGGTCAGGTCAGACTTCTCATCCAGGACCTCGGCTACACGTTTGGCGGAAGCGGCGGACATGGTGATCATGACAAACACCATCGAGAGCATCATCAGGCTCATCAGGATGTTCATGCAGTAGCTCAGCATGCTCATCAGGTCACCGGTGGTGAAGGTGGTGGCGCCGGAGCTGACGATGAGCCGTGCGCCCATCCAGCTGATGAGCAGAATGCAGCTGTAGACGGTCAACTGCATGAAGGGGGCGTTCCAGGCGATGATAAGTTCAGCGCGCATCAGCAGGTTGCGCACGTTCTCGCTGGCCTTGCGGAACTTCTCGCTCTCGAACTTTTCCCGCACGTAGGCTTTGACCACGCGGATTGCAGAAACATTCTCCTGCACGCTCTCGTTCAGGTCATCGTACTTGCGGAAAGCCTCGGTGAAATAGCGGGTGGCGTGCGTCATGATGTACACCAGCACGCAGCCCAGCAGAATGACCGCGATCAAGTAAATGTTAGCCAGCTGGCGGTTGATGGTGTAGGACATGATCAGCGCCACGATCATGCTGGCAGGCGCACGGATGGACATGCGCAGCAACATCTGATAGGCGTTTTGGATGTTGGTAACGTCGGTGGTCATACGGGTGACCAGACCGGCGGTAGAGTATTTATCGATGTTGGCAAAGCTGAAGGTCTGGATATTTTTAAACATGCCGCGGCGCAGATTGCGGGCAAAACCGGTGGCGGCATGGGAGCCAAGCACGGCACCCAAAATGCCAAACAGCAGGCCAAACAACGCTGCAACGATCATCTGAGCACCAACGATGTAGATGACCTGCATATTACCGGGGGTGACGCCATCGTCAATGATGGAAGCCATCAGTTTGGGGATGATCATCTCCATGATGACCTCGCAGATCATAAAGATCGGCGTCAGGATCGAGACCAGGCGGAATCCCTTTGTCTCACGTCCGAGTGTTTTCAGCAAGTTTCATTGCTCCTTTCCGGGGTAGATTGTTTTGCTTCGGCCTCGATGGACTGGGCGTTGTGCAGGATTTTGTTCAGCACCACGCGGGCAGCGGCCATTTCTTCGGGGGTAAGGCCCTGTTGCAGTTCCTGCTCAAAGCGGTCAATACTGGCTCGGATGCGGTCGTGGTAGGCCCCCCCTTTGGGGGTGGCGGCCAGCCGCTTTAAGCGGGCATCTTTCTCGACCGAGCAGCGGGTGATGAAACCATCCTGCTCCATGCCCTGCAGGATCGCCGTGACGCTGGAACGGCGGATGTGGAACCATTGTTCTACATCGCGCTGGTAGACATCACGGTTTTCGTTGTTCGCGCAGATGATCTCGCCCAGCAGCATACCGCGCACACCGGTCAACTCCGGGGTGACTTCGGCTGCAATGCGGGTATCCATAGCGCGGCGCAGCATACGGGATGTATGGCTGAGCAGCGCACCGAAATGCTCGTTTACGCAGCCATCCTGAACCGTGGCTGGATTTTGGCAGATCGTCGTTCTCACCTTCCTTATCGGGTCGTTTTGTTAGCCTATGAATTGTTCATTCATGAATTGTTCGTAGGCTAACTGTTTGTATTCGTACTTGGATAGTATATCACCGATTGGGAAAATGTCAAGAGATGAATTTTAAAAAGCCCCCTCAAGGAGGGAGCTTTCTTTTACCTGCTTTCATCTAGGTATCATAGTCGTTACTTTCGTTGGAAAAACGCCCCAAACAACTTTAACGAATCTAACGATTTTAACGAAAATGACACCTATTTTACATTCTATTTATAGGAGCTTCATGCGTCCGTTTTATTCCGGCGCTTTCATGCTCTCTACCATCGAAATGCGTTTCAGCAGCCGCTGCATGACCAGGTTGACCAGCGTGCTGAACAGCAGGGTCAGGGCAATGGCATAGGCAAAGCTTTGGGGGTAGATCTGCCGCCCAAACATGACGGCATCGACCTCCACCGTGGTGATGACGAAGCTGTGCAGGGCAATGCCGCCTGCCAGGCCTAACAGCGTGCCGATCAGCGTTAAGGCCACGCTCTCGCGGTTAACGTAGGCGTAGACCTCTGGGTCGTAGAAGCCCAGCACCTTGATGGTGGCGATCTCCTTGACACGCTCGGCAATGTTGATGTTGGAGAGGTTATACAGCACCACGAACGCCAGCGATGCCGCACAGACGATGATGAGTACGATCACTGCATCGATGGAGTTAAGCATGTTGAGCACCTGTTTCACGTTGTCCTGCGTGAAGTTCAGGCTGGCCACATTGTCCATCGCCAGCAGGTCCGCCGAGAGGGTATCGCGGGCTTTCTGGGTGTCCTCGGGCAGGATGCTCATGATTGCGTTGTAGGCGGGAGCTTCGCCAAAACCGGCCTCGTACACCGCCGGGCTGAGGTAAACGTAATTGCTGACGTAATGCTCGCACACACCGCTGACAGTGAAGTCAGCTGTCTTATCGTCGCTGTTAGTCAGGGTAATGGTGTCCCCTGCCTTTACACCCAGGGTCTTGGCCATCTTTTCGGTCACGACCACGCCCTGCTGCCCCAGCGGCACCGCCTTGCGGGAGAGGCGTTCGTGCAGGTCGGCAAACTCAGCAAACTTGTCCACGTCCTGGGGAACCATGAGGTAGACGTCCATCTCACCGTTGGGGCCATCCTGCCGGGTGGATTCCATGGCGACAGTCAGCGAATCGGTGACATTCTCCTTATTATAAAGGTAGTCGTAAACAGGGCCGCTTTCGGTGGCCTCCTGCTTGGTGACGATGGTCATCAGGTCGTAGTGGTAAATGTCGCCATACTGCTTGGTGATGATGGAGTTCAGCGAATCCGAGAGGCCGAAGCCAGCCACCAGCAGCGAGGTGCAGCCCGCCACGCCGATGACCGTCATCCAGAAGCGCTTTTTGTAGCGCAGCAGGTTGCGGCAGGTAACTTTCCAGCTGAAGGGCAGCCGCCGCCACAGCGGGGTGATGCGTTCCAGCAAAATGCGCTTGCCGGCCTTGGGGGCGCGGGGCAGCATGAGGGCCGCCGGGCTCTCCTGCAAGGTGGTGCGGCAGGCCAGCGCCGTGATGCCCACGGTGAGCAGGATAAGGGTGCCGCCCGCAAGCAACGCCTGGCTCAACCGCCAGGGGGTGGCAATAGACGGCATATAATACATCATTTCATAGGCGGACCAGATGATGGACGGGAAGGCCTTGAAGCCGACGGCCAGTCCGGCTACTGTGCCCGCTGCAGCCGCCGTGAAGGCGTAGATCAGGTACTTTTGCATGATGGCTGCGCCCGAATAGCCCAGGGCTTTCAGCGTGCCGATCTGCAGGCGTTCTTCCTCGACCATGCGGGTCATGGTGGTGGATACCACCAGTGCCGCCACCAGGAAGAAGAATACCGGAAAGATGGTGGTAATGGCGGTGAGCTTATCCACATTGGCGGTAAAGGACGCATAGCTGACGTTTTTGCTGCGGTCCCAGACGTACCAGGTGGGGTACTCCACATCGTTCAGGGCGGCTTCTCCGTCCTCGATTTGCGCGCGGGCATCGGCCAGGGCCTTTTCGGCTTCGACCTTGGCGTCCTCATATTCTATTTCTCCGTCCCGTAGTTTTTGCAGGTTTTCGGCAATGGTTGTTTTGGCGTCATCCAGCTTTTTGCGGGCGTCGCTCAGCTGGCCTTTGGCGTCGTCGATCTGGCGGCGGGCATCGGCCATCTGCACCTTTTTGTCCTGCAGGGTGGCCCAGCCATCCTCCAGCTGGGCGCGGGCAGCCGCCAGCTGCTTTTTGCCGTCCTCGTACTGGGCCAGGCCGTCATAGTACTGCTTCCAGCCATCGTCCAGCTGAGCCTTGGCGGTGGCCAGTTTGGGGGCATTGGCTTCCAGCTCGGCACGGGCGGCAGCCAGCTGAGCCGCGCCCTGTTCGTATTGCAGCAGGCCCAACCGGTACTGGGTCAGCTGACCCACGCCGGAAACCAGTTCTTCCAGCTGGGCTTTGCTGTCCTCGGGCAGGCTGGCCCACCAGGCTTCGACAGCGGCGTTCAGCTTGTCCCGGATGTCATCGGGCAGTTCGGGGGCGAACTGACGCGCCCAATCGACAGCATTCTGCAAAGCCGTCTGCATGGCGGCAGGGTCGGCAGCATCAGCCACGGCGGCGATATACGTCCGGGCCTCCTGCAAGCGCTGCTGTTGTTCTTCCGGCAGGGTGTCTGCGGGGATTTCATCGATGGCCGCCAGCAGATCGTTGGCCTGGGCGCGGATGGCATCCACCTGCTCCTGCGTCAGGCCTGCGGGGATGGTCAGACCGCCGTAATTCTGGATGGCCTGCCACAGTTCTTCCACCGTCTGGGGCGGCTGGGTGCCGTTGGCATCGCAGTTCTGGGCCAGCCAGCCGATAAACGCATCCACCTGGGACGCATCCACTCCCAGCTTTTCGGCAAAGGCTGCTATCCCCTGCTGGTAGGCGTCCGCGTTGGCGTCCAGCTGGGCCTTGGCGTCGGCCAGCTGCTTTTCGGCGGTTTCGATCTGTGCCAGGCCGTCGTTGTATTGTTTCAGTCCGGCTTCGTACTGAGCCTGGCCCTCCTCTAACTGTTTGCGGGCGGCTTCCAGCTTGGGGGCGTTGGCGGCAAGTTCGTCCTCCCCTGCCTGCAGCTGCGCCTCGGCGTCTTTCAGCTGGGCTTCGGCATCCGCCAATTGGGCCGCGCCATCGTTGAGCAGGGCTTCGTTGCTGGTCAGTTCGTTCAAGCCGTCTGCATACTGGCGCTCGCCGTCATCCACCTCTTTCTGGCCATCCGCCAACTGTTGTTTGCCGTCAGCCAGTTCGGCGGCAGCGTCGGCCAGCTGTTGGTCGGCATCCGCTTTGGCGTCGTTGTACTCAGCCCAAGCGTCGTCCAGTTCGGCACGGGCATCAGCGATGATGCCGTCATAGCGGGCTTCACACCGGGCATCGGCGATGGCCTCGACGTTGGCCTTGACCGTATCAATATTGGTTTGGTAGGCGTCGCCCAGGCTGTCCTGCTCCAACGCGCCTTCGGCGGTCAGGTAGACTTCGGTGTAGGCTTCGTAGGCGAAATCCTGCTGGGGGATGTAGAACACCAGCTTGACCGTGCCGTTGCCCACGCTGGCGGGCTCGCGCTCAAAGCTGAAATAGTTGGCATTGTGCACGATACCCACGACGGTGTACTCGGTGGTGCTCAGCTTGGTGTCCAGATCTTCGTTGGCTTTGTCTACCACCAGCTTTGTGCCCACGGTGTAGGTAGATTGCTTTTTGGTGTAGCTGGCTTCGATGACGCACTCGCCGGACTTTTCCGGCAGGCGGCCCTCGACGAGGTTCAGCTGGTTGATAGTGTTATTCTCCGGCGCAGGCAGGCTGTGGACGCGGCTGACGACGGTGTCGCCTTCCACCTCCACCAGCAAATCTGCCGAGTAGCCCGGCTGCACCTGGCGCACGCCCCCCACCTGGCGCAAGGCGTCCACATCCTCATCGGTCAGGCCCAGGGTGGAGACAATGCGCAGGTCGTAGAAGTTGCCATCATCCATATAACGTTCCATCGACTCTTTCATATCGATGGGCGTGGCGTTCAGCCCGGCCAGGAAGCCGACGCCCAGCGCCACGATGGCAAAGACGGCGGCGAACCGGCTGGCGGTGCTTTTGAAGGTCCGCAGGGTATTTTTGCGATAACTGCGTGTCATTTACCATTCGATCCTTTCCACGGGGGTGGGGTTAGGGTTCACGGTCTGATCTATCACCCGGCCGCTGTTGATACGGATGACCCGGTCCGCCATAGCGGCCAGAGCGCTGTTGTGGGTGATGACGATGACGGTGCGCCCCTGTTTGCGGCAGGTGGCCTGCAGCAGGGCCAACACCTGCTTGCCGGTTTTGTAGTCCAGCGCGCCGGTAGGCTCATCACAAAGCAGGATCTTTGGGTTTTTGGCCAGCGCACGGGCGATGGAGACACGCTGCTGTTCGCCGCCGGAAAGCTGTGCCGGGAAGTTGTTTTTGCGGTCCGCCAGACCCACCTCATCCAGCACGGTGTCGGCATCCAGCGGGTCGCGGCAGATCTCGGCGGCCAACTCCACATTTTCCCGCGCGGTCAGGTTCTGCACGAGGTTATAAAACTGGAACACGAAGCCCACATCATAGCGGCGGTAGGTGGTCAGCCGCTTTTTATCAAAGCCGCTGACCTTCTCGCCGTCCAGCAGGATGGTGCCCTCGTCGCAGGTATCCATGCCGCCCAGCATATTCAGCACGGTGGTTTTGCCCGCACCGGAAGGGCCGAGGATGACGCAGAACTCCCCCTTTTGGATCTCAAAGCTCACGTGATCTGATGCAGCGATACGGGTATCGCCCATCTGGTAATATTTACACACATTATCAAACAACACATAAGGCTGCGGCATGCTAAAACTCTCCTATTTTTTAAAGTAGCTTTAGTATAGCAGATTTGCAGGGAAATGTCGTGAATGAATTTTAAAATTTATTTTTCTACCATTTCCGTCGGCTCTATCCCCAGATATGGCAGGGCCTTTTGCAGGACCTCTGCGCAGACGGGGCCGGAGAGGGCGCCGCCGCTGGTGGTCCAGCTGTGGGGTTCGTCCAGGCAGATCAGCACCGCCAGCCGTGGGGCCTCGATGGGCGCGACCGCCACAAAGCTGGCAATGCGGGCACCCTCGTTTTTGCTGTCCAGCTTTTGGCTGGTGCCGCTTTTGCCGCCCACACGGTAGCCGGGCACCGCCGCCCGGGTGCCGGTGCCTTTGGTGACCACCCCTTCCATCAGTTTGCACATCGTGGCGCTGGTTTCAGCCGAAATGACCTGCCGCTTCACTATAGGTTCTACCTCTTTTATTTTTGTACCGTCCGGGGCTGTAATGCGCTGTACAACATAGGGCTGCATCAGCCGCCCGCCGTTGACCACAGCACACACCGCTGTAAGCATCTGCAGATAGCTGACCTTGCTGCTTTGGCCGAAGGAACAGGATGCCAGTTCCACCGGACCCATCCTGCAGCAAAAACAGGATAAGGCCCCCGGCGGTTTGCCGAGGGCCTTACCCTGTTTGCAAGAAAGGAACGATAGAAAAAAGAGAAGAAATCCGGGTCATCACCGCGATACGGCACGGCCCTTATATCAGACGGACGGGGAATCCGCCGGATCCTGGGTTGCATCCTCCGGAGCGGCTTCTGCGGGCAGGCGGCCGTACAGCTCCATCAGATGGTTGAGCTTTTGCGCCAGCGCCGGGGTGAAAGCACCCGGCAGTGCGCGCCAGCACCAGTTGCCGCCCAAGGTGGACGGCGTGTTCATGCGGGATTCATGCCCCAGACCCAGCACATCCTGTGCCTGCACTACGGCCAGATCGGCCGTGCTGGCCCAGACACCGCGCATCATACCCCAGTGGTAACCTTCCTTTTTGGTCAGATTCAGGTACTCTACGGCACGGTCGGTGTCGGTCTTATCGGCGGTGGCAAACCAGCCCTGTACAGGCTCGTTGTCATGGGTGCCGGTGTAGGCCACGCAGTTGGTGGGATAGCTGTGGGGGCGGTAGTCGCCGCCGTCGCGGCTGTCAAAGGCGAATTCCAGCACTTTCATGCCGGGGTACTCGCACTTGGCCAGCAACTCGCGCACATCGTCGGTCAGGAAACCCAGGTCCTCGGCAATGATGCGGGGGCTGCCCAGTTCCTTTTTAACGGCGGCAAACAGGCTGTAGCCTGGGCCGGTGCGCCAGCGGCCATGCTCGGCGGTCTTATCGCCGTAAGGGATGGCGTAGTACCCGGCGAAGCCGCGGAAGTGATCGATGCGCAGGAGATCGTAGATGCTGCACAAGTGGCGGATGCGGCGCACCCACCAGCGGTAGCCGGTGGCAGCCATGGCGTCCCAGTCAAACAGCGGGTTGCCCCACAGCTGGCCGGTGGCGGAGAAACCATCCGGCGGGCAGCCAGCCACCTCGATAGGCAGCAGGTTTTCGTCCAGCTGGAACTCCTGCGGGCTGCTCCAGACATCCACACTGTCCGCCGCTACGTAGATGGGCAGGTCGCCGATGATCTCGATGCCCCGGGCATTGGCGTAGGCTTTCAGTTTTTTCCACTGGGTGTAGAAGAGATACTGCACAGCCTGCCAGAAATCGATGCTCGCCTTATGATAGCGGCGGGCCTTATCCAGCTCGGCCGGTTTGCGCAGGCGCAGCGGGCGTTCCCACTCCAGCCAGGACTTACCGCCGTGGGCATCTTTCAGTGCCATGAACAGGGCGTAGTCCGGCAGCCAGAAAGCGTTGTCCGCCAAAAACTGCTCGTAATCCTCTGGGGGGTTGGCCAGCAGACGGGCGCAGGCGCGGCGCAGGACGGGGTAGCGCTTCTCGTACAGTACACCATAGTTGATGCAGTCGGGCGTGCTCTCCCAATCGATTGTGCGGTACTCCTCGGGCGTAAGCAGCCCGGCCTCGGCCAGCTGGTCAAGATCGATAAAGTAGGGGTTGCCCGCGAAGGTGGAGAAGGATTGATAGGGGCTGTCACCGTAGCTGGTGGGACAAACCGGCAAAATCTGCCAGTAATGCTGCCCTGCCGCATGCAGGAAGTCCACAAATTCACGGGCCGCAGCCCCCATGGTACCGATACCTCCGGGGGACGGCAGGCTGGAAATCGGCAGTAAAATACCGCTGGTTCTCATAAAAATACTGACCTCTTTCTAACGGAATATACTTTCGGGCCCTCTATCAGCCCTTAACCGCACCGGCCACAACACCGTCGATGATGTACTTCTGGCAGGCCAGGTACAGCACAATGACGGGGATGACCGTGATCATAATGCAGGCCATCATGGGGGCCATCTCGACCTTGCCGTAACTGCCGCGGAAATACTGGATGGCCATGGGAATGGTACGGTACTGCTTGATGTCCAGCACCAGGGTGGGCAGCAGGTAGTCGTTCCAGACCCACATGGTTTCCAGGATGGCAGTGGAGATCATCGTCGGCTTCAGGATGGGGCAAACCACTTTGAAGAAGATCTGCAGCGGGTTGCAGCCGTCGATCATGGCAGCTTCCTCAATGGCGATGGGCATCGACTTGACAAAGCCGGTGAACATGAACACCGCCAGACCGGCGCCGAAGCCCAGATAGATGATGCAGATGTTGTAGGGGTTGTTGAGTTTGAGGGTATCTGCCGTTTTGGCCAGGGTGAACATAACCATCTGGAACGGCACGATCATGCTGAAGACGCACAGGTAATACATGCCCTTGGAGAGCACGCCCTGCACACGGGTGATGTACCATGCGCACATCGAGCAGCAGAGCAAGATCAGCGCGACGGAGGAGATCGTGATGATGAAGCTGTACCACAGCGAGGAGAGGAAGTCCATCTCCGCGATGCCGTAGATGTAGTTCTTCAGGCCCACGAAGGTCTCGGCGGTGGGCAGCTCGAAGGCGTGAGTGGTGGTGATGGCACGCTCGGTCTTGAGCGAGTTCATCAAAATCATGAATACCGGGTACATCCAGAGGATGCAGACGATGGTAAGCACGACCGACAGCACCGAGTTGATGCGGCGATCCTTAGCAGTCTTGCCCATTATTGCTGCACCTCCTTAGAGCGGGTGAAATGGAGCTGGATCAGAGAGAAAACGACCACGAAGAGGAAAAAGACCACAGCCTTGGCCTGGCCGATGCCCTTCCACTGGGGTCCCGAGCGGGCGTAGAACGTATCATAAATGTTGTACGCCAGCATCATGGACTGCTTGGCCGGTTCGCCAGCCGTCAGAGAGAGGTTCTGGTCGAACAGCTTGAAGGAGTTGGTCAGCGTCAGGAAGGTGCAGATCGTCACGCTGGGCATGACCATGGGAACCTTGATCTTAAGGAGGATCTGGCGGGAGGTAGCGCCGTCGATGCGGGCCGCTTCGATCAGATCGGTGGGCACGTTCTGCAAACCGGCAATGTAGATGATCATCATGTAGCCGATCTGCTGCCAGCACATCAGGATGATGAGGCCCCAGAAGCCGTAGGTGGCGTTCAGCGCGAGCAGCGGCTTGCCCAGGGCAGAAAGGATACCGTTGAGCAAAATCTGCCAGATGTAGCCCAGCACGATACCGCCGATCAGGTTCGGCAGGAAGAAGATCGTGCGGAATGCGTTGGTGCCGCGCATGCCGCGGGTAAGCAGCAGTGCGATGCTGAAAGCCAGCACATTGATAAGCACGGTGGACACGATGGTAAAGACCGCCGTGAACCAGAACGCATGGGTGAAGGTATCATCGATCCAGATCATTTTGTAGTTGCTAAGGCCAGCGAACTGCACGTTTTTAACGGTAGTGAACTTGCAGAAGGACAGCCCCGTACCCCAGATGAAAGGCCACACAAAGCCGATGATAAAGGCGATCAGCGTTGGCAGCACAAAGACGGGCCAGTAGCGTTTTATGGCTTTTTCCATAGGAAAGCCCCCTTTTCAGATTCTCTTTCTTGCTTCGTTTTGTCAAAAAAAAGCGGGGCGGGCGATTTCCGCCCGCCCCACAGATATTGCGTTTTAGGTTTGTTGGGATTAAGCAGCAGCGTTCAGAGCAGCCTCGCTTGCCCAGCCATCCACGAAGGCGGTGACAACATCATCCCAGCTGCCGGTACCAGCGGCGTAAGCGGTCAGAGCAGAACCAACGCCGTTCTTCCAGTTCTCGGAAGGCATGGTGGAGAAGTTCCAGGCCACAGGGGTCTTGCCCTCGGCGGTCATTTCCTTGTCGACCTTGACGAAGAGGTTCGGGGACTCGATAGCCTTCTTGAAGGGGATAACAAAGCCCATATCGTTCGCCATGGCAGTGGTGCCTTCCTCAGAGGTGACGCACCAGTACATGAAGTCCAGCGTAGCCTGAATGTCCTCGGCGCTAGCTTCCTTGTTGACGCACCAGTAGTTCTCGGTGCCGGTGCACAGACCCTGGTTGGCTTCGTCGCCGACGCCAATGTAGATGGGCAGCATGGTCAGGTCGTCATCGGTGAAGGGCTTGCCATCGCCGACCAGGTTGGTGTACTCCCAGGAACCGTTCTGGTAGAAAACAGCCTCGTTGTTCAGGAATTCGTTGCGGCTGTCGTCGCCGGTCTTGCCAGCCAGTTCAGCAGGATCGCAGGTGGAGTTGTTGATGTACAGGTCGAAGATATTCTTGTAGTTGTCGAGATAGGTGCCCTTGATGGCGTCGGTGTTGTCGATGCCGTCCTCCTGATACTCGAAGTAGATGGGCAGGTTGGCCAGATGGGTCTTGTAGCGCCAGTCAGAGGAGCCGTCCATACCAGCGGAGCTGAAGGCAGAGAAGCCCAACTCGTCCTTGCGGGCGGTGATGTCCTCGGCCACCTTCTTCAGGTCGTCGAAGCTCTTGATGTCGTCAACGGTGTAGCCGGCCTTCTCCAGCAGGGTCTTATTGGTGATCAGGCCGTAGCTCTCGATAACGTAACCGATGCCCAGCATCTGGTCGCCGTCTTTCAGGGCGTAGGTGTCGCTGGTCAGATCGCCTGCGATCTTGGTGCCGGACAGGTCGTAGCAGTAGTCCTTCCAGTTGGCCAGGCCGACAGGGCCGTTGACCTGGAACAGGGTGGGCGCATCGCTCTTGGCCATCTCGCTCATCAGGGTGGTCTCATACTGGCCGGAGGCGGCGGTCACGACGGTGACGGGAACACCGGTCTCCTCGGTGTACTTCTTGGCCAGATTCTGCCAGGCTTCGTCCTGCTCGGGCTTGAAGTTCAGGTAGTAGACCTTGCCGGCTGCGTCAGTGGTCGCCTCGGTAGAAGCGGCAGTGGATTCAGCCTTGGATTCGGTGCTGGTACTGGTAGAGGAAGCAGCCGTAGAGGAGCTGCCGCCGCAGCCTGCCAGCAGACCCGCAGCCATAGCAGCTGCCAGAGTCATCGAGAGTGTCTTTTTTGCGTTCATGTTTTTTCCTCCTTCTTAAGAAAAACAATGATTTGCAAGGGTGTTGATTTGTTTCGTCGGAAACGTTTCCGTTTCGGATTGATCTTATAATACACCTTTCCGGCGCAATAATCAATCGTTTTTTGCGATTTACTGCAAAATCGGCCTGATGCACAAATTTGCACCCCCTGTTTTTGTGGAAATGTTCCAAAAATAGTGACAAATTTAGCGGAAACGATTCCGTAGCCGTGCAACAAACTTTGAGAATTGCAGGAAAACCCCTCTATAAATTATTTTTCACCAAAATATTGACACAGCAATTTTGTCATGTTATACTTTCTTAGATTTTGAAAGACGAATCAAGTTTGTAAGAGTTTTTCAAAGCAATTTACCTACGGACCGCCCATCGGGGGCTAAGGCCATACGGACAGCCGGGTCCACTGCCGATCGGCAACTTTGGTTGCCTTATTGATTGAGTTAAAAGCTCAAATTTTATAAGTTGGTTCCTTTACAACCATGAAATTGCACGTTTTGGTGTGCAGACTTGTGAAACGGTCAATAAAGAGTAGTAAAAGTGTAATTGCTATATAGACTCTGACACGCTCAGCCTTTTTGAATCATGCAGGACGCTCTCCCGGTGTGGTACCGGGGGCTTTCGGCCTGTGCAAAAATACGCTGGATTCAAACGCAAGTCTGCACGTATGTGTACGGCTTGCGTTTTTTATTTTGCAAGGGGACCGCGAACGGAGGTAAAAATGAACGGAGAAACAAAGCGCACCCGGCTGGACCAGCGCCGCGCACCCATCCATGAAGCGCTGGAAAACTTTCGCCGTATGCGCGTCGTGCCCTTTGACGTGCCGGGCCACAAGCGCGGGCGCGGCAACCCGGAGCTGACCGCGTTTCTGGGCCAGCAGTGCGTCGGCGTGGACGTCAACAGCATGAAGCCGCTGGACAATCTCTGCCACCCGGTTTCGGTCATCCGCG
>OLQN01001626.1_pt1 | contig 16671 bp, 11 predicted proteins | sample 1673181 | NCBI WGS metagenome assembly OLQN01 (sample SAMEA3136763, study PRJEB25190) | human gut metagenome | biome: human gut; feature: human-associated habitat; material: faeces | place: Austria | collected 2013
ACCCCCGACGTGCTGATCCCCCGGATGGACACCAGATACCAATAGGCCCGCTTCATATTGTCCGCCTTTTCAGGCAGCGCCAGCGGCCCGCGCTCTTTCTTCTCATAGGGCGTCACCTGCCGGGCTTCCGCCGCGTATTCCTTGCCGATCAGCTTGCCCACCGCTTCCGGGAAGGACAGATTTTCCTCCCGCATGACAAAATCAATGGCGCCGCCCTTGATGCCGTCATCCGGCCCCGTCCACTGGAAAAAGCGGTTGTTCTCCGGGAAGATATACAGACCGCCGCTGTGCTTCATGTGGACGGCCTTGCGGCCAGCCTTTTCCGGCTCATAGCCATATCCACGGGCAAGAGAGAGAATGTCCACACTGTTTGCCTGCCGTATCTCGTCCTCGGTGAATTTCTGATACGCAGCGGCGCTTCTTCGCATAGAATCACCGCCTTCCTGACTGTGTGTTATAGTTCTTCATCACAATCTTCCTCATAATCGTCCTCCGGCTCATAGTCCGCTTCGTCCTCCGGCGCCTCATCCTCGTAGAACTCATCCAGTTCAAACCCAGCACGGGAGATCTCCTGATCCTCCATGCCCAAATGATCTTTTAGGTGGCGGTACAACTCCCAGCCATCGTAGTGCGCGGCCGCCCACTCCAGCGCCTTACTTAAAATCTGGTGCTTGCGCTCTCCCGGAAGGGTTTCCAAAGTTCCGTTACGGATTTCGTCAAACTCCCGGTCGAGCATATTCAGATATTTGTAGGCTCTTGCGTACAGCGGTTCTTTGGCGCAGTCGGGCAGCAGAAGATTTTCCGTTTGCTCTACAAATCCATAGGACAGGTCATCATATCGCTCGTCCCCGTTGCGGCAGGCAGCCCGGAACTGCTGAAATCCTTTCATGTTGCTGAAACCACGGTAGTCCATGACACCAAGGAGAATTTGGGAGCCAATAATGACCTTCAGCATTTCCTCATCCGTAGTGGCGGCAACCAGCCGCATGGTACTTCGCTCCTTGACGATGTTGCACCCATAAAGGATATACAACGGCTGTGTTTTATCCAGCTTCACAATCCAATCCCTCCGTTTCTTCCCTCAATTCTTCCAGATATTCGTCAATTTCCAGCTCCTCATAGCGGAACTGGAGCAGTTCCACGATAGCCGGATCGCAGTCCTCCGGCAGATAGTCTTTTACATCATCCTGCACATCCCTGATTTCCCCCAGGAAGCCCCAGCAGCTATCTACCTCCACATCTTCCCGGAATAGCTGGAACCCGTAGCACTGGCCGGTCAGGAAGTAGTCGTAGGACTTTACCTCGCCCTCCAGCACTTGGCAGGCCTTCTCCACAGTTTCAGGCGTTACCTTGCCGTACTCCGCTTCAATCCTCCGTTTATCCGCATAAATCCATCCTACCTGACCGGAATCCCACGGGCAGGAAAAGCCGGTGGTGTTCATGGTGATGCCCGAATGGTCGTAGAGATAGAGGGGCAGGATCACCATGCCCTCCATCTGCTCCACCAGCGAAAACAGTTCGCCGGTGGAGAGAGCGGAGAGGCAGTCGTCCAAAAACCAATCCGGCACATCATCTTTCAGCGAGGCGGCATAGCTGGACGATACATACCAGTCACTCTCGGAAGTCCAGCGTTGGTTCTCCAGCAGCTCCCACTCCCTTGTGGAGCGGTTGTACTCCAGCTTGGCGTCCTTGGCCTTACCAGATTTGAGAAACGCAAAGATCGGATTGCTCCGGTTATGGCTGCTGGAATATTCAGAAAACAGCAAATCCTTCAAGAAATCACGGGGTTCCTCGAAATCGTGCTTTTCACCCAGAGAGTAGCGCCCATGCCAGCAGACCATTTTCCCCAGGCAGTCGTAGTCCTCACGGGGATTCAGGGGCATATCATCGTCCACGATAAATAGGGTGTAGGGTGCCCTTGTTGCCGCAAGCGGCATGATGCCTCACCTCCTTGGCCGCAGGGACCGCCTCACCGGATCGCGTCTCGGTAATGCCGGTACCAGGCAAAATAGAAAAAGCCGCCAACCACGACGGCAGCGGCGGAAATACCAACAATTACTTTTTTCATACGCACTCCTTTCCAAAAACAGGTTTACAGTTCCATGTCCTGCTCATCCTCATCCACAGCGGCAGGAGCCTCCGGGCTGGCCTCGCCCCGTTCTTCAAACTGCTGCTTGGTCTGAATTGCCGCTGACAGCTTCGGGAGCAGTTCAAACATTTTCGTACTGTCACGGCTTTTTCTATAATAACGGTAGTCCCACTGTCCGCTTTCCGGGGAATAGCGGATGCTGTGCAGCGCATTGATGATCCAGCCCTGTGTTTTCAGAGGAACCGGAATCTCATGCTCCCGGAAAAGCTGCATAATCAGGGCCTTGCCGTTGACCTCCCGGTTTACCACCTCCTTTCCCGCCAGAATATCCTTCTCCGCCTCCCGGATAGCGGCATCATAGCGGGCCTGCTGTTCCTGTTCCCTCTGACACCTTTCTGCTTCACGCTCTGCCGCCCATCGTTCTTCCCGCTGCCTGCGCTCTGCTTCTAATGGAATATTGTGCCGTTTTGCCTCATAGTACCGTCCCAGCAGATTGGCAAAGCCCAGGTCTGCCCACCGTTTCGGATCGCCCATACTCTCATTGAAAACCCGTTCAATCTCACCCCGGATGCCATGCTCCAGCGTGGACAGCCATTTCAGAATTTCTTCCAATCGGTGCCGCTGGTCGATACCCACCATGAAGCCATCGCAGGGAACATAAACAGTCTGGAAGAACTCCCGTTTCTTTTCCATCGTGTAGAGTTCAATACCATTCTCATTGTAGAAGCGGTAATAGTAATGCTTATTGCCCATCAGGTCTTTAGCAAACACCCGGTTTTCATCCTTTTCCTTTGGCGGGAAGATGTCCTTTTTCTTTTCGACCGGCCGGGTGTAGCGGGGAGAGAGGCCAGTTCGCTCTAAACTGCGGGTGATTATTTGCTGAACCTGTTCGATCCCGCCATGCGACTTGATGAACAGGTCCAGGTATTCCGCCTCCTGTAAGGGGCAGAGATGCAAACCCGTCCTGCCCTCATAGACGGCGCCCTTGTACTGAAACAGGTCCAGGCAAAAATCGTTGCGGAACGGCTTGGCCTCCCGTACAGGAGAGAAGGCGCCTTCCCGGAAGATATAGCAGACGGAGGAATGCTTTTCATTCATCATGCCGCCCCTCCATTTCCTTTACCAGCGCTTCAATGGCTTCATCGCTGAATTTGGCAGACAGGTATTTATGGATACAGTCCACTTCCGAATCCCGCAGAGATTGTGTAAGGGCCTTTTCCAGTTTCTCGTGATCTTCTGCCTGTATGCCAGGGTAGTTGTCCATAATCCGACGCACATACGCTTTCAACAGCGAATACTGGTCAAATGAGTTCAAAATAATTTCCTTATAACTCGGCGCCAGCGCCGGGAAGAACACAGTCAGCAGATTGAGCTTTCTTGCAATCAGATCGTTCTCCATCCTCATCTAAAACCACCTCGCTTTCCTGTCCCTGCAAAGACTCGAACTCCAGCTTTGTATTGATCTCCGTCAGGGTAGCAACTTTTTCGGACAGTTCTTCCTCATAAATAAAAGGCTGGCCCATCTGCTGACGGGCAGCCTCCAACTGCTTTTGCACTTCTTCCAAATCCCGCTGTGCGTATGTCAGATAAGAGGGAATACGCTCGGCAAGGTTCTCAATGCGGGTGATTGCTCCCTGACCAGAAGAACCAATGTCTGTGTTGTACCGGGAGCTTCCCCGTAAAACAAGCCCCGCTGAGAATGGATCAAAGCTAAGATAGAGCCGAAATCCACGGTAGGTGCCGATCTCAAAATCGTAGTCATCTTTTTTTCGCCCCTCGCTTATCCTACGGTATAGCAACGCCAGGGCCTCGCCTGCTTCGGGGCGTTCTGTATAGCGTTTCCCATCCAGCACGATGGAGAAGTTCCCACCTCTGGACTGTTCCAGCAGGGCCGCATCCTGACTAATCTGCTCGATTTGGCGCTGGTACTGCTGGATGCGGCTGGGATAGGTCGTGTTCACCTTCCGTTCCAAAGAAAGCTGCTCGTTGCTCCACGCACCTCGCAGGATTTTCAGCTCCGTCACCCGGTTTTCCAGCTCCATCTTCTGCGCCAGCATGGGGTTATCCGTAGCGGCCGCCTTAAACTGCGCGGCGGAAAGCACGGTTTCATCCACATCCTCACAGGACCGGGCGAGGCTCCTGCCTGTCATAATCTGTGTGATATAGCGCAGTTTCTGTTCCTGTATCTGCCAGAGATAGGCGTCAAATGTACCTTTCGTTACAAATTGTTTGACAATAACCTCTGGGTTTTCGTTGCCCTGCCGGACCCCGCGCCCATTCCGCTGGGTAATATCAGAAGGCTTCCAGGGACAGTCTAAGTGATTGATAGCAATTACTTTGTCTTGGACATTTACACCAGTTCCAAGTTTACCAGTACTGCCTACCAAAATGCGAATATCACCTTTACGGGTGAGTTCAAACAATGATTGCCTTTGAGCTTCAGTAGCGGCGTCATGGGCAAAGGCAATCTCTGATTCCGGGACCCCTTTCTCCACCAGAACTCGTTTTATTTCGTCATACACATTAAATCTTCCGGGTTTGGGAGTTCCTACATCGCAAAAGATAAGCTGGACTGATTTCTGCTCCTTGGTATCCACCCAAAGTGAATAGACCTCATTGATACAGACATTCAATTTACTTTCGGGGTCATTTTCCGCATTGGGGTCTACCAGACGGGGATCAATCGCCATCATACGAGCCTCGCTGGTCAGCTTCAGCATATTATCTTCTTCCGGCTTTACGCGGCCAGCGCGGATTGCGTCTGCCCGCAGGATAAACTCCGCCATGATCGCTTTTTGTGCAGGAGTCGTTTCTGTGGTGATAATTTCTGCCTTGCCACCGTGAACAGAAGGTAAACCCGGAATATCCAGCATATCAGAAGTCTTGATGTCGGCAACCTCACGGAAAACAGCCATCAGTTCCGGCATATTATAGAACTTTGCAAAACGATCCCGCATTCGGTAGCCGCCGCCCTCTGGCTTGATCTCCAAAGCGGAGGTCCGTTTTCCAAAATGAGCGGCCCAAGTATCAAAATAGGACCAGCCGAACCGTTCCAATTCCTGCGGCTGTAAATACCGCTGCATGACAAACAGTTCGGAGATGGAATTGCTTATCATCGTCCCCGTTGCAAACACCACGCCGCGCCCGTTGTTGACCTCCTGCAAATACTGGCATTTCAGAAGCATATCAAAAGCCCGCTGGCTGGAGGAGGTGGTGATGCCCGCCACATTCCGCAGTTTTGTAAATACAAAGCAGTTTTTGAAAAAATGAGCTTCATCCACAAACATCATATCCACGCCGAGCTGTTCAAAGGTCAGAAGGTCGTCCTTCTTTTCCTCGGCGGACAGCTTTTCCAGCTTGGCTTCCAGGTTGCCCCGGAAAATCGCCATCTGCTTGATACTCCAGTTTTCACCCTTTTCATACTTCATTTCGCTGATTGCGGCCTCGATCTCATTGATTTGCTGTTCCAACTGCATGATCTGCCGTTCTCTTGAAATAGGGATTTTCTCAAACTGACTGTGCGCCAAAATCACCGCGTCATATTCTCCGGTGGCGATTTTGGAAACATAGCGGTTCCGGTTCTTGGGGGTGAAGTCCTCCACCGTGGACACCAGCAGATTGGCATTGGGGAAAAAGCGGTAAAACTCGGTCGCCCACTGTCCCACAAGGGGATTGGGAACCACAAACACCGCTTTGTGGATCGCGCCCAGGTTCTTCAGGTACATCCCGGCTGCGATCAGGGCGGCGGTTTTTCCAGCGCCCACCTCATGGGCCGCAAGCCCTGTGCCGGTATAAATGACACGGGCAACAAAGTCAAGCTGGTGTTTCCGCAGCTTCATCTCGGAGTTCATGCCGGGGATCACCAGATGGCTCCCATCGTATTCACGGGGCCGGACAGTGTTAAAGGTATCGTTATACAGTTTAAGCAGGGCGTCCCGGCGTTCCGGTTCCCTCCATATCCAGGATGCAAAGGATTCCTGAATCTGCTGCTGTTTGGCGCGGGCGATCATGGTTTCCTTCGGGTTGATGACATACCGAACCGCCTTATCGCCTCTGTCATTGGTATATTCCTGCCGATCCCGGACGGTTGTGGACTGCATATTCAGGCAGTCCTCCAGTATCTCATAAGCATTTTTACGGCTTGTGCCGAGCGTCTGATTGACCGTCACGGAATCGGATTCGGAGTTTTTATTGCTGATTCGCCAAGTGGTGGTATAGGGGAAATACTCAATATCAATGCGGTATCGGTTGTCCCCACCGTCGATTACTTTGGAATAGCCGCTGGTCTGGAAGGTTTCATACATGAATTGACGGTAATACTCAACCGGCACCCAGATGGCGCCCAGATTCACTTCAATATCGGCAGGGGTCAGAGGTTCCGGCTGGACCGCCTCCAACGCCTCCACATTCCGGGTAAACAGTTCCGGTTCCTCCGCCGCCTTCTGCCTTGCGTAGAGCAGCTTGTCCCGCACATGGCCGCTCAGATATTCCTCCGCCAGCTCCCAGCCCTCATCCGGGTTTCCATAGTATTTCTGCGGATTGAGATAGATGCGGTCGCCCAGCTCTGTCACCAGCTCGTGCGGTCCTTTCCCGGTCAGGAATGACATATAGGAGAGGTCTACCCGCAGCTTACGGTTCAGGCAGATATGCAGGGCGTCCTCGGCGGTATCGGCGTGATTGACCTCCCGGAATGGCCGGATGGTCGCCTTATGGAAGATGGCCGACTTGTCCCAGCCGCTTTTATCCTTGCGCTCGTCCTCAATGGAGCGGAGCAGAGGGAATTGATCGTCGTCCGAAAAGGCGAGGATATTTCCCTTGCTGTTGATGGCTCCATACTTGGCGGTGAAACGGTCATAGACCTGATTGAGTTTATCCTGCGCTTTACGGAGGTCCAAGGGATCATACTCACGGGACTGGATACTGATAACCTCCAGCAGCGCGGTACGGATTTCACACAGGCCCTTGATGCGGGCTGCCTTCATGCCGGTGTAGGGCTGTGGGATCAGCTTGTTCTTCTCGCAGTAGTAGATTTCGCCGTCCTTCACCACAAAGGTGAAGTTCCGGGTCCCTTCGGGGGCGTCCTCATAATCGGTCGGCTGTTCTTCCTCCGCTTCTTCTATCGGTTCCACATCCGGCTCCGCGCTGAAACGGGCGTACAGGCTTTCCACCGCGTCGGAGAGGTGTTCATACAGGTCGAAACCCTCCGGCGCGATACAGGCCGTGCCATCCTCGTTACCATACATATTCCGGCTGCTCTCCATCTTGCCCATGAGCATTTCCGGGTGGTCCATGAAATAGCGGTTGTAGGAAATCCATTTGCCCCTTTCCAGGTCTGTCTGCACCCATGATGGGGTGTTTGTCCGGTCAAGCGTCATGGGGACAGCCCGCTTTTTCAAAAAGACAATATCGGCGGTCACTTCGGTTCCTGCCAACATTTTGAACGCCGTATTGGGCAGGCGGACGGCGCCGATGAACTCTGCCCGCCGTGCGATATATTCCCGCAGGCTCTCGTCCTTCCGGTCCAGGATACCCTTGCTGGTGATAAAGGCGATGATGCCGCCCGGCTTGGCAAGGTCCAGGGACTTAATGAAAAAGTAGTCGTGGATATAGGGGTTCAGTTCATTGTAGCGGCGGTCATAGATTTTGACGCTGTTGAAGGGGATGTTTCCCAGGATCACATCAAAGCTGTTGTCCTCAAACTTGACCGCCTCATAGCCCATAACGGAAATATCCGCCTCTGGATAGAGCTGCTTTGCGATCCGCCCGGTGATGGAATCCAGTTCCACACCGTACAGCTTGGTTCCCTGATACTGCTCCGGCAGCACAGAATAGAAATTGCCGGTTCCCATGCCGGGGTCAAGAATCCTGCGGTCGGGGCCGCCCTCAAACCCGAACCGTTCCAAAGCGCGGTACATATAGCGGATCAGCTCCGGCTCGGTGTAGTAGGCGGTGATGGTGGAGCGCATGGCCGCCTTATATTCTTCATCGGTCAACAGGGCCTTTAACTCCTGATATTCGCTTTCCCACCCGGCCGCTTTATCGGAAAAAGCGTTGGCAAGGCCGCCCCAGCCCACATATCGGGCAAGGGTGATCTGTTCCTCCGAGGTGGCCGTCCTCTGCTCCGCCTCAATCTGCTTCAAGGTCTTAATCGCCAAAATGTTGTTTTTATATTTGGTCTTGGCGCCGCCGGGGTAGAGGTCATAGTCTGCGGAAAAGCGGAAATTGCGGGGGACGGATGGTTCCGGCCGGGGATTGGCAGGCGGTTCAGAGGCCGCCTTTTCCTCCGGCTGTGCGGGTGGCTCATCCTCCATGCGGATAAAGGCCCGTGCAGGTCGAAGCTCATCCAGTTCCTTTTCCAGCCGGTATTGAATGTCCTCTAAATCATCCATATCAGCGGCTTCCGCTGGGGACAGGATGCCGCCGTTATCCATCCGCTGCACATAGCCGTCGTACAGACGGGTAATGTCCTCCAGATCGGTCTTGACCTTTTGATATTCCGGGTTGGGCTGTTCGTCCACCACCGCCCGGTAGAGGGCGGAACCGTCCTCCGTCAGATAGCCCCACTCGATTTCTTCATCGGGATACTGTCCTTGCAGATAACGGAGCATTTGAGTGGCGATCCCCTGACGGCGGTAATCCTCCAGCACCTCAATCATATTGATATGGGGCCGTTCCTCGAAAATGCTGTATCGGATGGTGCCTACCGTCAGTTCCCCACGGACGGCCTGCATGAGCATATCAATCTGGCCGTTGTGGGAGTCCAGCGCCTCATCCAGTATCCGGGTTTCCTCCGGCGGTTCTGCGCTGGGTTCCGCGACAGGCTCCAGGGCTGACATACGGCGGGCATATTCGTCGATTTTTTCTGTGGAAAGCCATTCGGGTTTTTCCGGCAGTTGGGCATACAGCTCTCGCATTTTGACGATCTGTGCATCCACGCTGCCCGCCCACAAATGCTTTTCCGCCCGCTGTCCCGCGCCCAGAAAATACTCGCAGTCTGTACGCAGACGGTCTAACAGGCGGTATTGGCCGCTGAAAGGCTGCGCTTCATCCTGCTGCACCGGCTGACTGACGGCGGGTGCCTCCAGATAGCGCCCCTCATCCACCAGGCGTTGGACGATACCGGCAACCTGCGGCCAGGACAGTTTGGTTTCCCTCTTTTCCCCATGTTCATCGGTCCAGTGCAGCTCAATGCTGTCCGTACCGGAATACACATAGTCAAGCCCCGCCGCCTCATCGGGAAACCCCTCATAGCCGTACATCTCTTTCAGGAAAGAGGCAAAAGCCGAGCCTGTGGGATGGGTCAGGGCAAATTCGTAGATACGCTCTTTTTTCTGTGTATTCAGAGGCCCACGTAGCATAGCGCGCTCAATCAGCAGATCTTCCGGGCTTCTTTCAGGAGGCGAGGCCAGCAGGGAAAGCTGCTCCGGTTCCTCGGCTTCTGCGGCTGGTGCTGCTTCGGGGGCTGGCCGCAGCTCCACATCTACTTCCTCATCGTTGACCAGCATGGTGGCGCGTACCGGCTCATAGCCCTGACTGGCGATGTTATTTAGCCAGGTGGCAAAGAACTGGCCGAACCCGGCGATCCGCTTTTCCTGCGTCGGGTCTGCCGGGTCTGCCTCTTGATATACGCCAATTCCGCTGTTTTCATAGCTGAAGGCCCGTAGGGTCCCGGCCTCCCGGTCAATCAGGAAGTCCATATAGGGGTCATACATCCGGTCGCCATTCTGCATATAGTAATGTTCCATGCAGTAGTGAGCGCCGTATTTGTGGTGGATCACCAGGGGGTCATAGGCGTCCCCAGCCTCCAAACGCAGAGATTCATACTGGCCGGACACGATCTCCGGGAACAGCTTTTGAAAACGCCGGAAGTTTTTATGGGCGGTGGTATTCCCTCTGGATTTATGTGGGGATGGAGATTCTTCCGCTGGTGGAATCAGATTGTCTTGATCTCCCGCCACGATGACCTGTTGCCCGCCAGCAACCGGCTCCGGCACAAAGGAGTCTATTTCATCTGCCTTTGGGATTCCCTTGATTTCAGTAAATACCGCTTGCGGGCGGACAGGTTCTTCCGCCGTTTCACCTGCTTCATAAGCCACGGCGCCCAAAACATAGTCATAGTCGGCCTGCCCGATCTCCCTTTGCGGGGCGCCGCCCATTTCTTCTACTTCAGCCGGGATATTGTAGTCCCCAATGGGGTCAGGTTCTTCCTCCACAGTTATATCCGGGTAAACGCCCGTTTCGATCAGGGCGTCCAGCAGATTGGCAAGGCTGGGCCAGGGAAAGTAGGTGTAGCCATCATCAAAATAAAAGGAAATGCCGTCCTCTCCACGGAGTTTTGTGCGGTACAACACCTCGCCCTGAAACTCCCGGTCGCCATAGGCCGTGAACAGACCGCAGATCTCCCGGCCTTTTTCTGTCCAGTTGTAGTCTGCAACGCCGTCCGCCAACACCGCCCGCACCGCCTGATGGAGTTCAGGGGGATAGAGGTCGGTGCTGGTCAGGATATGCTCATAGTGGCGGCGGACTTCTTCATCGGAAAAGTGATGTTCAACCTTCGTGGGAGCAGAAAAAGAGCCGTCCTGTGCGGGCGGCTCTCCTTCATGCTCCGCGCCTTGCGGCGCCTCGATATGCGGTTGTTCTTCGGTCAGCGGGGGATCAGCACGATGGTCTGGAGTACCGTTTCCTCCGCCATCAGCTTCAGGTCGTTCAGGTGGCGAGTCCGCTCCAGAATATCCTCGGTCTGCGGCATCGGCTCCTGCTGAAGCATCTGTTGGGTCAGAGCCTCGATCTTCTCCATGGCCTCGTCCTGTACCCGGTGCATGACTTCCATCAGACTGCCATCCATTTTCAAAATCGTATATCGCTCCGGCTGGTTGTCCTTGAGATATTCCAGCGCCATCCGCCCGTACCGGCCCAGGGGCCTGTCCGCCTCGCTGCTGTTGGAGATTTGCAGGTCGGGGAGAAGCATCCCGCCCTGTTCTTTGTAGTTCAGATTGATGTTCGGCTTGCTCATATTGCACCTTCCTTTCCCGATTGATGATCCTGATGTTGCGCTCCATCTCCAGAAGCACCGCTTTTGAAATGGAGGTGACCGCCATGCCCAGATGGGCAACCAGCGGAACCGTGTTGAAATGATTGACCGTCGCCATTCCATCGCTCGTGCGGATCGCATCATCTGGCAAGTGGCATTTCTTTCCGATGAAATAGGAAACACTGTCCGTCAAGAGCTGGATATACTGCGCTTCAAAGCCGCCTGCCGGTATTTCCTCAAACAGATGGTTTTTGGTTTCCTGCCGAAGTCCCTGCAAATAATGCTCGTAGTTGTCATTGACGGACTCACGCGCCAGGGCATACAAGAGATCCGGGAATGGCTGCGCCTGAAACCCATGCGAGAAGGTAAGCCGTTCCCCCAACGCCTTTTGCATCTCATCGGAAAGCCGCCAGTTGGTAGGGTGAATCTCCCTGCCCACAGTTTGACTTATATCAAAGAGATAGTCAAGCGTAAGACGGGCGTTGCTGTAAACGCAGACAGCAATCCCTTTGGGACGGGAAATTAGGTTCCTGCCCACGCTGGCCCACTGTTTCTTGCTGGCAAGGATGGTCACATCCTCATCCTGCGCGTAGACCAGCAGGATATTATCAAAGCTCTGCTTGTGGAACCGGGACGCAAAGGCCAGGTAATCCCGCCAGTTCCGCTCGCTGCGGACGATGTAGGGGGCCATGACCTCATAGATCGTCCGCAGGCGTTCATCGTTTCTCAATAGGCTCCTCCTTCCTGTGGTGGTTTTCCAGTTTAGACGGCTGTGGCCTCTTTCCGGGCAAAGTAGAGGGCAAGGGCCTCGTCTACAATGCTGTCAAATTCCTTCTGAGTGATGCTGGCGGTAAAGTATTTCTTGTAAATCGCCGGTTTGACTTTGAACGCCGCAGCCGTGGATTTTTTTGGTTTCCGGCTGAACTCACCGGAGAGGATTTGTTCCGCCCGTTCCGGGGTCAGCTTGCCGGTGTATTCCCGCAGCAGGACAGCTTTGCCCTCGTTGACCTTATACTCGCTTTCCGACAAAACGGCCTCCACCATCTGCTGTTCCTCTTGGGCCAGATAGGAGAGCTGGACTGCTGCTGCAATCGTAAATTCTCCATCGTCGATCCTGATTTTCAAAGCAACAGACAATTCATTGATGCGGAGATAATTCGCCACGGCACGGCCTTTCAGGTTGTACTCAGCCCCCACAACATCCCGGCTTTTGGACTTGTGGCAGTCAATGCCACAAGTCTTGTTTTCCCTGATTTCATCAGGGTTTTCCAGCTTTTTCAGTTCCTCGATAATATCATTCCTGCGCCCCTGACAAATCATCTTGGAGTAACGCAGCGCCAGTACAGCCGCCTTTTCAGAGGGCAACATTTCGGAGAAAGAGCGTTGCAGGACATTGGTTTCAATGACATAAATCCATGCGTCATGGTCGGAAAGATTTTCTTTTATGATACAGGGAAGTGGGCGCTTCGCAGCAATAGCGGCGTTCTGCCGGTTATGACCGGCCAGCATTTCGTATTCAAACCCATTCTCGTCCGGTTCGATCTTTCGGACAATGGCAGGAACCAAAACACCATTCTCTGAAATGCTCTCCACCAGGTCATTGAGCCGTTCGCCCTCATACAGCCGGAAAGGATGCCCCCGGAAACCACGGATGATCTCCGGCGAAAGCATTTGAATTTCGTTATTTCCAGGCTGGGCAGGCTTGTCCTCCGCTGCCGCCGTGTTCTCTACCTCCCGCGCAACACCCAGAAGGTCATCCAGAGAACTGATACGGGGATTGATTTTAGGCATACGCAAGCACCTCCTTTGCCAGATTCATATAGGCTGCGGCTGCGGGGCTTTTGGCGTCCAGCTCCATCACGCTGAGTCCCTTGCTGTTGGCGGTCCCCACCTGAACGGTAGCCGGAATCTGGCTCTCAAAAATGGGGAGGTGGCTGAATACGGAACGCACCTGTTCGCTGGTCTGGCGGTATAGGGTTGTCCGCTTACTGCATTTCGTGAACAGGATGCCGATGATCTCCACCTTGGGATTCAGATTTTGCTTGATTTTGGAGATCGTTTCCGTCAGTTCCTTCAAGCCTACCAAAGCGAACAGCTCCGGGTCAACAGGGATGATAATCTCATCCGCCGCAGTAAAGGCGTTGATGGTGAGCGAGCCGAGGGACGGGCCGGTGTCCACCAGGATGTAGTCATAATCCGCCCGGAGAGGCGCCAGCAGCTTGGCAAGGCAATCGTCCTTTCGCTCAATCAACAGGTTCACCTCTGCCACGGTCAGCGTCTTTTTTGACGGAAGCAGGTCCACTTTGCCTATGTTCAGGATGTAACTGGCCTTTTCCGGCAGGGCTTCATCCATGACCAATTTCATCATCAGGCTGGCCGCCGTTTCCTGCAAAGCGGCTGGCGCCACGCCAAAACTGATCGTCAGGTTGGTTTGGGGGTCGAAGTCCACCGCCAATACCTTTTTACCCAGCTCCGCCAGGGAGTAGGCCAGATTCCGGGTGCTGCTGGTCTTTGCCACGCCCCCTTTCTGGTTTGCCATTACAATGATTTTCCCTGTTTCCATGCCAGAAAACCTCCTATAATCTCATTTTGTTTTTCTGATTTTAACTGCCTTTTCCGATACTCACTACTGGTCATGAAGTCCAAAAGGCAAACTTTAGGGATGATAAAAGCTGTACCATGAAGGAGGGCTTTTAGTTTTTTTGATCGCACCCATTTTGTGATTGTGGATGCTGTGACACCTGCCATTCGAGCCGCCTGCTTTGTGGTGACTATATCATCTGGAATATCCTTAAACCGATCCGTATAATATTCTCTCAGCTCTGATTCCGTCACAGATTCGGGAAGGGTCGGTTTGATGGCGTATGTACTCTTATACGAACCGGGAGGCAACTTGTATTTTTCTGGATAAATTTCCCTCTGGTTCAGATAACGAACAATATCTTTTACCTTGATCGTATAATTTCGGGTCTTTTTCCCGCTTTGCACACAGGGAACCAAACCGGCTTGTAATAAATATCGGGCAGTTCTTTTACTTATGTGACACATTATACGAAATTGTTCTTTTTGTACGGTTTCTGGATATTGCTTTAGTAAGTAGCTATATTTAGAAGCTCCCGGCATTTTGCTCACCCCCTCTTACCAGCCACAGATTTTCAAAGGTAGCTAACGATTCCCGCTGAATGGGGGTTTTATTTTTTATGCGACGATAATACGGGCTTATCAAAAATTCTACAAAAAAGTCTTTCGGAATAACATATCCTTTGCCAGGTTGGAACGCCTTTAAGATATTTCGGCTGATCCATCCCACCACAGCAGATGAAGAAAAGCCCGTAACTTTTTGAACATCTTTCACAGAAAGAAGGTCTGGATAGGGAATTAGGCGCCTCTCGTAAAACTCTTTCATAGCACAAATGTATGGACTATCAAGTTCCTGTCTGCACTCCTTTTTGTAAAGATATTCGAGAATATCTGTCAGTTTGATCTTATGGGTACGAATTAGGCGGTTTTGCTCAACTGTGTAGGAGATTTCTCCTCTTTGTTCCAAATTGTAGGCGGTCTTTGCACAAATTTTGCAAATTTCGCACAGCTCGGTTTGAGTAACATAGGTGGGGTATTTCTCTATAATATCGGAATAGTATCTCATCAAATCCATATGCAACACTCACTTTCTTGTTGGTCTGTCATTGGCAGGTGAGCTATGCTGTTGTTGATGATTTCTGGTTTGACATTGTATATGACAAATACAATACTTCCATAAGTAGTATAGAGTGATTGCGTTTTTGTCATAAAAACATTTGAATCCTCTTGTCCAAAGTCGGGTATTATTCTATCCTTGTTCTATCTTCCGGGCGCTTCTGAGGTAAAATTGGGAAGAATACAGAAAGAACTAGCGGGGTCAAATAAAGGTAAAAAAGCAAGTCAAGAACTCCGGTTAATTCAGTTTTTCTACTTCCTTTATGTACTATCATCTTCACTTAATTTCCGTCAAATTTTCGATTTAAGATATGACTGAAATCATGTTACAGAGATGGTAGGACTTATAGCCGGAAATTCAGTAATCGTGCGGGTTTACAGGTGCATTCAAATCAAAAATTTGGGGCTGTTATATCCTGTTGTTCTATCCATTTCCTGTTGACCAAATTACGGGAGAAAAAGCACAATGAAGAAAACAGCCTCCCATTTTTAAGGTGCGTTTCAGGTTCCATCAGGTACATTTTTCTTCTCCGACTTTCCGTCATGTTACGGGTTAGTAGCATGATTCGAAATCCGGTAGGTCGGCTTCGCCGGCGCAAGAGTTCGAATCTCTTCACCTCCGCCAAAAAGAAGGGCATGACCTATGGTCATGCCCTTCTTTTTGGGGCCCGCCGCCCAGAGTGCGGCTTCCCCCCTTCGGCCTTTGAATGCTTGGGGGCGGCAAAGCCGCTCCTGCACAATTCCCGGCCTGCGGTCGGGAATTTACGCGCCACTCATCGCGCACTCATCCTGCTGCTCCTTGCTCCAAATCACAACCGCTTATGCTGGGTTGTGATTTTGTTTTTGGTGCAGACTTACAGCTACTGCACATTTTTCGCAGCTGCCGTCTATGTGGGCGCAAAGTCCCCTTTGCGGCCGCGTCTTTTTATTTCTGCAGCAAAAAAGACGACACCTCATGATCCCTTGTTCCTCCTCTCCCAACCTCAGCCACTTACATTGGGTTGCGGTCAGGGCCGCCCGGGCGGGGCCTGATAAATGACCGCACGCCGCCCCCGTGGGGCGGCGTGCGGTCTTCTCATTTTTCGCGGGTGAGGGATCTTACCCCTCGTACATCTTGACCATGCGCTGGAGCTTCTCGTAGCGGGCTTTGGCCTCCTCCTCGTTCTGAGCGAAGAGTTCCTTGGCGCGCTCGGGGAAGGAGCGGGTCAGGCTGGAGTAACGGGCCTCGTTCATCAGGAACTCCTGATAGCCGCCTGCGGGCGCCTTGGAGTCCAGAGCGTCCAGAATGCCTGCATCCTGCATGCTGTCGCCAGATATGCGGGGTTAAAGCGGAACATATTCCAGTAGCCGCACTCCACGGCCTTCTTCATCTCGGACTGGCAGTTGGCCATGCCGCCCTTGATGGAGTGCATCTCACAGGGGGCGTAGCCGATGATGAGGGACGGGCCGTGGTAGGCCTCGGCCTCCTGGATAGCCTTCAGGGTCTGGTTCATGTTGGCGCCCATAGCCACCTGGGCCACATAGACGTAGCCGTAGGTCATGGCGATCTCCGCCAGGCTCTTCTTCGCCACTGTCTTGCCGGCCGCGGCAAACTGAGCCACCTGGCCGATGTTGGAGGCCTTGGAGGCCTGTCCGCCGGTGTTGGAGTACACCTCGGTATCAAAGACGAAGATGTTCACATCGTTGCCGGAGGCCAGGACGTGGTCCACGCCGCCGAAGCCGATGTCGTAAGCCCAGCCGTCGCCGCCGAAGATCCACATGGACTTCTTACCCAGGTACTCCTTGTCAGCCAGGATCTCCTTGCTGAAGCGGCAGTCGGGATCAGCCTCCAGCAGAGGCAGCAGCTTTGCGATGG
>OLQN01001631.1_pt1 | contig 16583 bp, 9 predicted proteins | sample 1673181 | NCBI WGS metagenome assembly OLQN01 (sample SAMEA3136763, study PRJEB25190) | human gut metagenome | biome: human gut; feature: human-associated habitat; material: faeces | place: Austria | collected 2013
AACCTGTTTATGCACTGACAGCAAAAATCACATCAAAAAGCATTTCAAAGGCAGTTGCAGCAGCATATGATGCTGGTGTAAAACAGAAGGCCACGATTCCAGAAAAGGTGCTTTCACAGTATAATTTGCTGCCAGAGGATGAGGCTGGATATCTTATGCATTTTCCAAAAGATGAAGTGCAGCTGACACATGCACGAAAAACAATAGCGTTTGGCGAATTTTATCATTTCTTGCTTGGCGATCCGGGAATGTGCAGCTATTCCGATAAGGTTATCAAGCAGTTGGAGCCTGCAAACATCAAGGAGATGAAAGACTGGAACAAGAAATTTACCAGTCCTGTCACTGACGATGAGGTTGTTACTCTGCTGCGGCTTTCTGCGGCAATTGATGAGCTGTGGGAGGCGCAAATTCAGTTGCGTAAGGAAGTAGGCACTAAAACACAGGACGCTCTCTCTATCTTCGGCTATACCGATGATGCAGAGGATTCGCATACTACGATTCGCCAGAAGGACAAGATCTTCAGTGAACTCTATAAGAGCGAACACATGAGGAATGCCGGTCCGTATGCCCGACTTAAGTTTGCAATGGACTATTGGTGTGCGCTGTGGTTCTGGCCGATTGACAAAGCGGATCTGCTTCCTACCAGAAGTGAATTTTTGTTTGATATGTCCCTGATTCTTGAAGGAACCATGGCATCTGTGAATGTTACAGATTCTGTTAAGGGTGGTCAGCTTTCTCTGTTCCCGACAGAAATGGAACAGATGGCAATGGATATTATCGACACTTACGGTACGGATACCATTGTAGATATTCCTCGTCTGCGTCAGGAAAATCCAAGACTGGATTTAGCTGCACAAATTGCAGAACAGAACAAGTTTATTCATTGGGAACTTGAATTTGCAGACTTGTTTGCAGAGCGTGGCGGGTTTGATTTAATTATTGGTAATCCACCGTGGATTAAGATTGAATGGAATGAGCAGAGTGTTCTTTCTGATACGCATCCGATGTTTGCGGTAAAGAAACTATCCGCTACACAAACAACACATAAACGATCGGAGGCACTGGAAAATGCAGTAACACGCAAAATGTATTTTTCGGAATATGAAATGCTGTCCGGTGAGCAAACCTTCTTAAATGCAATGCAAAATTATGCAGATTTGAAGGGACAACAAACAAATCTTTTCAAGTGTTTTCTACCGCAGTCTTGGATGTTTAGTAGCAAAAGCGGCGTTGCCGCTTTTGTACACCCTGAGGGAGTCTATGACGACGAAGGGTGGTGCACTTCGGGAAAAGCTGTATTCTCGTTTGCGTTATCATTTCCAGTTCCAAAATGAGCTGCTTTTGTTTCCTGAAGTGGCTCATCGTGCAACTTTTAGCTTGAACATATATGGCGAACCGCAAAATGTGCAATTTGATAGTATTAGTAATATATTTGGAGCTTCTTGCATTGAAGAATGCTATACTGGTGGTTACAAGGATACTATTCTAGGATTGAAAGATGCAGAAGGCAATTGGAACTGCCAGGGTCACCCCGACAGAATTATTCGTATTTCCCGGAAAGAGTTATCTGCATTTGCAAAATTGTTTGATGGTAGTGAAGAATGGAAGCAAGGTTGCCCGTTTTGCATTGCAAACAGTTATTGGAGAGTATGGGGTGTTTTGCAAAACAGGAAATTAATCTTGGTACAATTCAGGATTCTATCTTTACAACACAAATGTGGAATGAAACAGGAGCTCAGAATGAAGATATTATTGAGCGTAAGGTGCAATTTCCAGATACTAATCTACAGATGATTTACTCTGGACCGCATATTGGTGTTGCAACCCCTTTGTTTAAGACGCCTCGTGCTAAATGCGTGCTTAAAAGTGATTACGATTCAATAGATCTTACAAGCATACCGGACATCTATTTGTCAAGAAGTATTTATGTTCCAGTGATGTCTTCCGATGAATATGCCCAACGTGCACCTGTAACACCATGGGGCAGCTATATTGAATCTTATAAATTGCTGACAAGAAGAATGCTGAATCAGAGCGGGGAAAGAACCTTGGTTCCTACCATTGGCATCCCTGGGAGTGGGCACATTCATACTGTATTTGGTTTGGCCTTCAAGGATAATAAAGACTTAATCACTGCGGCAGGTTTGATGGCATCTGTTGTATATGATGGATACATAAAAATTACGGGTCGTTCTGATGTTTACTTTGAAACACTGTCCAACTTACCATATTTTAATAACGAATATGCTAAGCGAATCAGACTCCTTTCTCTGCTTCTGAACTGTTTAACAAAGCGCTATGGAGAGTTGTGGAGAAAGTGTTTTGACCCGTTGCGCTCCGATAGTTACTGGTCCAAATCCGACCCACGTCTTTCTAACACTCGTTTTAGCACTTTAACTTCGGAATGGACTTGGGATACACCTCTGCGCACCGACTACGAGCGTCGTCAGGCACTAGTCGAAATCGATGTACTGACAGCAATGGCTCTGGGTATGACTTTGGAGCAGCTAAAAACCATCTACCGCATCCAGTTTCCAGTTCTGCAAAGCTATGAGGCGGATACTTGGTATGATGCCAATGGTCGAATCACTTTTACCAACAACCGCAGCCTTGTGGGGGTTGGTTTCGACCGGAAAGAGTTTGAGCTGAACATGAAGGAGGCTCCTGCCGGTAAGAAGTTCTATCGCACAATCATGGATGACACCATGCCCGGTGGCCCGGTGGAGCGTACCATTGAGTATGTTGCCCCGTTTGACCGCTGTGACCGTGAACAGGACTACGAGACCGCATGGAAGTTCTTTGAGGAGAAGTACGGAGACACTCAATAATCGTCCGTTACTTTATTCAGAAGAGCGGAATGTCTGAAATATATTGGTATGAAGCATTTTGACATCTCTGCCATCTGAGTATAGAACAGAGAATGAGATACAGATATTCGATGTGCCTGGAAAGGAGAAAAATGTACGATTTATCATCAAAGTTCAACACTTTTTACAGTTCATATGTTGTTTTGCCACAGAGTGAGCAGAGCAGTCTGTATCATAAAAAAGATTTAAATCTTCAGCGTCTAAAGGATGGCTTGAAGGAATATAACGTTGAATACAAAACTTCATATTCAATAGTTGAGGATTGTGTTCAAGGTAGTGTGGCAATGTCAACGGTCGTTCAAAATGAAGAATCCGATTATGATATAGATGCTGCCATTGTTTTAGATAAGTCGGATTTAGGCGATAAGGGTACTCAATCTACAAGAAATATGGTTGCAAATGCTCTTCGTCGAAAAACAAAACAATTTAATGCAGAACCTGAAGTAAAGACTAGTTGTGTTCGAGTGAAATATGCCGATGGCTACCATATCGACTTTGCTGTTTATAGGCGTTCTTATGATTCCGTCAATGAAGAATGGATTTATGAACACGCAGGTTCAGAATGGACATCAAGAGAACTAAGGGGATTGACAGATTGGTTTAAGACCCAGAACGACAATTCAAATGGAAAATTGAGAAAAGTTGTTCGTCTATCCAAGATGTTTTGTAAATCGAGATCTTCTTGGAAAAATATGCCGAGCGGATTGCTTCAAACTGTCTTATGCGACGAAACGCTGCAAGACTCCTACGATCGAATTGACGAGTTGTTTTATTACACCATGAAAGAAATTGTCAATCGAATTGAAGAAAGTACATCTGTTGTTGCACCGGTCGATAATGGGCGAGATTTAACTCCGCGACAGAGTGACAAACAGAAAATGACGAACTGGAAGAATCGACTAAAAAGCAAACTTGCTGACTTAGATATTCTTTTCAGTGAAGACTGCACCCAGGCAGATGCTATTCAGGCATGGTATGGCTTCTTCAACCATGAGTTCTGGAATGAAAACGCAACAAAGTCCGAATATAACACATTGCAGTCCTTCAAGAAGTCGGTATGTTCTTTTGTGGATAACGAGCAATTTATTGAAGAGATGTTCCCGGTCAATCAAGTGTATTCGTGTAGAATCTCGTGCATTGTAAGTGGGAACGGTTGGCGACCGAAGCCGATTGGGAAATTCTTATCACTCCTCAAGCGGTATTTGCCACACAATTTTGAAATTCGTTGCACAATGGAATACACAAATTGCCCTCCGCCATACAAGGTTTTCTGGAAGGTTAAAAATGTAGGTGTTGAAGCGGAGAAACGAAATATGCTCCGTGGAGAAATCTATGAGAAAGGAAATTCTATAGTGGAACATAGCAACTTTTTCGGTAAGCATTATATCGAGTGCTACATAGTTAAGAATGGTGTATGTGTTGCAAAAGATAAAGTTGACATCCCGATTGGAAAGGTGTAATGCTGTGAAGATTTTAAAAAGTGTAGGATTACTTTCCTTATCGCTTATTATGATGGGAATAATTGTGTTGTTTGAGGTCATGGACTGGCCTGTTGGAAGTAGCATTGCCGGTATTGTACTTGGCTTTTCGCTCCCTGCATTATTTGCATCATTCCAGGATCTTTTTGATACAACAGACTGGAAGGTTTCACAAAGGAAGTTGGTTCGTGGTGGTTTTCTTAAGAAAGATACACCGGTGCGCATTTCATTTGCATATTTGTTTAGAATTAAAATAGGTGGTAAATACCTTTTGGTGCGCAACGCTCGTGGAACAGGAAAATTTCAGCCTGTCGGAGGCGTCTACAAGCTTTTGGGAGACGAGAAAACCGAACTTAAAAACTTGTATCAGGTTATGGATGATGACAAAATTTCGATTGATGAATCGTCAAGAAATGATTATAGGCTTAGACTGGCAAATCAACATTTGAGAAAATTTGTAAAACGGTTTGACAATGGAGCCTCTAGAGAGCAGCTTCATGATTTGAGCCGAGAATTCAGAGAAGAAATGGTTGACACTGCCTTAGTAAATTGGAATGAGATTTCTTATAGAGTTTGCGGCAGACATATTAGCAAACTTGAATATGGGAAGCATTTTCAAATATACGAGCTTTTACTTGCTGATATTGTAGAGTTGATACCCACCAAGGATCAAGAAAAAGATTTGGAATTGCTTATGCAGAAGCAATCCGATCAATACATCTTTGCAACATCTGCGGAAATCCAAGCATTAGGTATCAACACTGATGTAGGTAAACTTAGTGAAACCATTGCGGATCATTCTACCAAGATAATAGAGGAAAATGAAGGTGCGTTGATTCATATTCCAGAACATGGAAAGATCTATAGAACTGCCGTATAACACATGGAATTCTTAGATAGTACAAAGGAGGATTGCAGTATGTTACCATCCATACTCGCTAAACAATTACAGAAAGGCATCGGAGATTACATAGAAACCACATTCCCGATGACCAACGAACCGTTCAAAGGTTCCGTAGAGAAAATGCTGGCGAATAAAGGCTCTGTTTACCATGAGCCTTATGTTGCTGTGCGCCTTCCGTTCCGTGTGGCGGAGGAGACGCCGACTTGCTTTGAAGCAATCCACCCTGCATATCTTCCTTATGTACATCAGCAGAAAGCTTTTGAGCGACTGACCGGAGATGATGGTAGATCCACGTTAGTTGCTACGGGTACTGGTTCCGGTAAAACCGAGTGCTTCCTCTATCCAATTCTGGAGTATTGCCATCGGCACCGTGGCGAGCGAGGAATAAAAGCACTTATTATTTATCCGATGAATGCTCTGGCAACAGACCAGGCAAAGCGTATCGCAGAGTTGATCTACGGTAGTGATGAGCTCCGTGGAAATGTTACTGTAGGTATGTATGTCGGCGGCCAGGAACATACACCCGCGCGAACCATGAGTGAACACGGCGTTATCACAGACCATGAAACCATGTTGAACAATGCGCCGGATATTCTGATGACCAACTATAAAATGTTGGACTATCTTTTGGTGCGTCCGAAAGATGCTCTTTTGTGGCAGGATAACGACTCTGAAACTTTGAAATACATCGCTGTCGATGAGTTGCATACTTTCGACGGTGCACAGGGTACGGATCTGGCTTGCCTGCTTCGCCGTTTGAAGCGCCGTTTGGGTATCTATGACGGATATCTTTGCTGCATTGGCACCTCTGCAACAATGGGTTCCAAGGAGAACAACAGCAGTATCCTGAGCTATGCTGAAGAGATCTTTGGCGAGCCTTTTGACAAAGACGCCATTATTATCGAAGATCGTTTAAGCCCACAGGAATTCTTTGAGGGCATTGAGGTAACAGAGTTTGCCATGCCAACAGCCGAGCAGGCTGCCGAACTGGACAAGCTGTCTGCGGAAGATGAGCCTTCCGCTTATCTGCAATGCGTAGTCAAAGACTGGTTTCCTGATTTCACATTGGATGTTTTGAGTGATGAGGGCAGAATTCAGCTTGGCCATAAACTCATGCACCATAGCTTTATGCAGTCTGTCATTCACCTGACCGGCGGTACATATTATCAGCTTTCAAAAATAGCAGAGGACTTGGCAGCGCATTACCCTGAATTAAAATCGCTGCCTGATTCCGATACCGTTATCAATTCTTTATTTGCTCTGATTTCTCATGCCAGGACTGGCGTAGTAGGTAAGCTGCGTCCATTTTTGAACGTCCAGGTCCAACTCTGGATGCGTGAGCTTCGTCGTTTGGTTGCCAAGGTTGATCCGGAAGAAATCACTTATGAGATTGCAAATGATTTGAATAAGCAACAGGCTAAGCAATATCTTCCTGTTGTCAACTGCCGTGATTGCGGAATAACCGGCTGGGTATCTGTTCTTAATGAGCGAAGCAACGCCACAATGACGAATCTCGAATCGTTTTATAATCTGTACTTCCGCGCAGATGAAAAAATCGTGATGATGTTCCCTCATTCCCATGAAGAACGAATCCCTGGAATGATTCCCGCTAGGATCTGCCCCGACTGTCTGCAAGTGAAATTAGGCGAAGAGGGTACTGACGAGTGTGTCAACTGTGGTGCGGAAATGGTCGATGTTTTGATTCCTAATTCCATCAGAACATCAGGAACCAAGGATCATAAGCAGTATGTCTGCCCTTGTTGCGGCAGCCGTCGCGGCCTTTCGTTGATGGGTCTTCGCAGCGCAACAGAGATCAGCGCGAGTATTTCTCAGATGTTTGCGTCCAGATTCAACGACGACAAGAAAACATTGGCATTTTCTGATAATGTTCAGGATGCAGCACATAGAGCAGGTTTCTTCAATTCCAGAACATGGCGCTTTGGACTGCGAACCGCTATTCAGAAATACTGCACTGAATTTGGTTCCGGTCAGAACCTGGCAGATTTTCAGAATGGTTTCATCAAATACTGGCATGATCGTATGACGGATGAACAGTTTGTCAGCTTCTTTATTGCTCCGAATATGACGTGGAAACATGCCTATGAGGACATGGTTGAAAAACGAAAGCTGGGCAAGGATAAACAGGCGCAGATTCTGATGTATGAGATCGAACAGCGAATTAAGTACGAAATCATGCTTGAGTTTGGCCTTGCGGGTAAGATCGGTCGAACGCTCGAAAAGTCCAGCTGCTCTGTTATTTCCTTTGCACCGGATGACATCACGCAGATTGCCGATGCCGTACAGGAAAGAACCGTCAACGAACTTGGGGTTTTTACGTCGGAAAGCCGTGCTTCATTTGAACGCATGGTGATTGGTTATCTGAATCTGATGCGCGCAAATGGTGCCTTTGAAGATAAGGTATTTGACGAGTATACAACACAAGACGGAAACGGCTATATGCTGTCAAATGATCGCAACCGCTGGCTTCCTGGCCGCCAGTCGGGCCGAAATACCCCACGCTTTATTGCAGAGCATATTGGAAGCGGGCGAGCATCTTTTGAGTTTGATTCGCCTGTATCGAATAAGTATGTGGACTGGATCGCATCGTGCTGTAGTGAGGTGATGGTTGAGGAAAGCAATTTCCGTGCAGTCAGCAGATATATTCTGGAAGAGGCAGTCAGACTTCATGTAGTATCGCTGGTTCCTTCCTCTGTCAACTATAAGATTTATGGATTAAATAAAGAGCGTGTTTTCATTACAGATGATGTGGTTCAGATGCGTTGTGATAAATGCGGTGCTGTATATGCTGTTTCAGCTGAAAATGCAGAGTTTTGGAACGGTGCGCCTTGTCAGCGCTCCACTTGTGGCGGTTTTCTGGAGGAATACGAAACAGGAGAGATTAATTATTACGGTCGCCTTTATAGCGCTGGAGATTTGGTGCGTATCAACGCGAGAGAGCATACAGGTTTGCTGGAGCGCCCGGATAGAGAGCAGCTTGAAACAGACTTTAAGCGTGGTAAAGATACACAGGAACTTTGGGATCCAAATGTATTGTCCTGCACACCGACTTTGGAAATGGGTATTGATATTGGTGACTTGTCTACTGTTATATTGTGCAGTATACCTCCTGTGCAGAGCCAGTTTCTGCAGCGTGCCGGACGTGCCGGACGTAAGGATGGGAATGCGTTGACCCTGGCTATTGCAAATGCAAAACCTCACGATTTGTATTTCTATGCCGATCCTCTGGAAATGATTGCGGGCAACGTGACGCCGCCCAAAATTTTTCTCAAAGCATCTGCGGTACTTGAAAGACAGTTTGTAGCTTTCTGCATGGATTCCTGGGTTAAAAAGGGCATCTCCGACGGCGCAATTCCGGATAAAGTTGGCGTTATCCTGAAGAAGCTGGTTAGCCGTCCTGATGATATGTTCCCGTTCAATTTCCTGAACTATGTGCAAAGCACGCTGTCCCGTCAGCTGAACTCTTTCATGCAGATGTTTGCAGCATATCTTGATGAGAATACAAAAGAAGAATTGCAGGCATTTGCCAGAGGCAATGGCTCAAATGAAAGCCCAATGTATATAAAAATCCTAGATGCGTTTGAGGATTTGAAAAAACAGCAGGATGCGTTGAAAGCAAGTGTTGAAGCTCTTAAGGAAATGATTAAGGAACTGGAAAATAAGCCGAAAGACAGTTCCTATGATGAAGAAATTAAAGAATTGAAGAGCGAAGAATCTGCACTTCTTACGGTTCTGCAGGAAATCGGTAAAAAGAATACTTTTAATTTCTTGTCCGATGAAGGCTTACTGCCCAATTACGCTTTTCCGGAAGCGGGAATTATTCTTCGTGCTATTCTTTATCGCAAGGAAGAGGAAGAAGTACCAACTCAAAAGAAAAAATATGAAAAGATGGTGTATGAGTACAGCCGCAGTGCCTCTTCTGCTATCAGCGAGTTTGCACCAAATAACAGTTTCTATGCTGATGGACGCAAGCTAACGATAGATCAGGTCGATTTGACTACGGCACAGACAGCAAGATGGAGGCTTTGTCCAAACTGTTCTCACGCACAAATTGAGGAGACCGGGAAAAATACATCTGCGTGTCCACAATGTGGAAGTCCTGGATGGGCCGATGCTGGCCAAGTCAGAACGATGCTGAAAGTTCAGATGGTTTACTCTAATATGGATTATACCAAGAGCTTAATTAACGATGAAAGCGATGACCGAAGCAATGTTTTCTACTGCAAGCAGCTTTTGGTTGATGTAGATGAAGGCCATGATATTTCCAGTGCATATCGCATGGATAATGAAGATTTTCCGTTTGGCTATGAGTTCGTTCGCAAGGCAACCCTGCGAGAAATCAACTTTGGCGAGAGTGATATGACGGGTGAAAAGTTTTCCGTTTCCGGCGTGGAAGAAGTGCGCAGGGGATTTAGAATCTGCAAATATTGTGGAAAAATCCAACCTGAACACGGGAAAGCCAACCATACTTTTGCTTGTAAAACCAGAACAATGACTACTTTGATACAGGCAGATGCTTATGAGGAGTGTCTGTTCCTGTATCGGGAATTCACTACAGAGATTCTCCGTCTGCTTGTTCCGGCGACAACTATGGATTCCTCATCTGTGAAGGTGGAGTCCTTTGTGGCTGCGTTTATGTTGGGTATGAAAGAGTATTTCGGTAATGTTGACCATCTAAGGGCAACTGTTAGCGAAGTACCTGTTCCAGACGCAGACTATCGTAAACAGTATCTTGCCATTTATGACTCTGTTCCGGGCGGTACAGGTTATCTGAAGCAGCTGATGCATGAAAAGAATGCCTTGATTGAAATTTTTGAAAAGGCGCTTCATGTGATGGAAAATTGTTCTTGTAAGGACGATCCGCAAAAAGATGGTTGCTACCATTGTTTGTATGCATATCGCCAAAGCCAGCAGATTGGCAACATTTCAAGAACAGCGGCGATCCGGATGCTGAAATCTATTCTGTCTGGAAGAGATAACGTCCAGAAGATTGATAAGATTAACGATATTCCTGTTAACCCGCTTTTTGATAGCGAACTGGAGCAGAGATTTATGGAGGCGGTGCGTACAAAGGTTGGTGCCGCCAATGTAAGCGATACGATTCGAAACGGAAAACACAGTTACTATGTGAAGCTGGATGACAACTCTTGGGAAATTGAACCGCAGGTCTATCTTGACGAAAGCAATGGGGTTTCTGTACCCTGCAAACCTGACTTTGTGTTCTGGCCTGTTTCTGCACCAGATCACAAACCGGTAGCTGTGTTTACAGATGGTTTCTTATATCATAAGGACATTGTTCCTGATGATACCATTAAGCGTGAAGCGATCCGTAGAAGTGGAAATTTCCGAGTATGGTCGTTGAGCTTCAAGGATGTTCAAAGTGTTTTTGCTCCTCAGGGAGACTATTATACGGAAACTCTGGAAGCAGAAAAAATGCCGTCGGGCAAGACAATGTATCAGAATATGATCAAGAAGCATAAGGCGGATTCTATTGAACCGGCCAAACTATCTTCTTTCGATTTACTGATTGAATATCTTCAGCTTTCTGATGCTGAGAAGGTCTTTAAGGGACAAGCTTATGCTTATTCGCTTTCCTTGTTAGAACCTGCTTTGATGAAGAACAGTCTGGCTTTCAACAACTGGAAGATGATTGTCGATGCCGTAAACGAGCAGACACATTTTACGGATGCTGATTTTGTGTTCCCAGGAACGGTATTTGGCAGTTGGATTCCGAGAAATTCTAATGCGCATCTGGCTATTTATTCCGCCATTCTTGCATCGGAACTTAAAGCGGAAGGTGATGTAGCTGTGTGTGCTGTCCTCAATGATGAGAAAGATCACAGGACAGATAAATACGAGCAGGAATGGAATGGCTTCTGGCGGTTCCATAACTTGATGCAATTCGCGGATGAGTTCGTAGCCGTGTCGTCTACTGGTATGAGCCGCATGAATTACCTGGCGCTCCCTGCTTTGGTAAATGCAGTATCTGATCCTGCTGTATCTGCGACTGAAATTGACGATGCTTGGGATGCAATCATAGAGCTTATGTATGATGACGATGCAAAAGCCTTTGTCGAACTGGCAAGGGACACCGGTGTACCTGCCCCAGCTGAAGATAATATCGGTTATGAAGTTGAGGGGGATGACGGTGAAGTCATTGCAACTGTTGAAATTGCATGGCCCGATAAACATGTTGGCTTTATGACTGCCGATCAGGCTGAAGATAAAGAAAAACTTGAAAACATGGGATGGAAGATCCTAAACTTACTTGATGCTACGGATATGGATACCGCCAGTCTTTTTGGAGGTGATAACTAATGACGGAAAATATTAAAGTTGCAATATCATCTGATTTTTTGACGTCTTTTGCTCGTCTGCCCAGACAGATTCAGGGAAAAGTAACTGAGTTCGTGAATAAATTCCGAAACAATCCGTTATCTCCTGGGATCAACTACGAAAAGATAAATTCCGGCCTTGACAAGAAAATTTATTCTGTCCGGATTGATGATACCTATCGCGGCATTGTAGTCCGTCAGGAAGAAACGGGAGTATATTTGCTTTTATGGGTCGATCATCACGATGAAGCATATCAATGGGCTTCTCGAAAACGCTGCGAGGTCAACCCTAAAACCGGTGCGATCCAGGTGTTCGATGTTCAGACGGTAGCAGAAAAGATATCTACACCTGAAAGGGCGGCGCTATTTGCTTCCGCACAGGATGATGAGCTATTAAAACTCGGCGTGCCGGAAGCGCAGTTGGCCTTTGTCAGGAGTTTCGTTCGTAAGGAAGACTTCTACAACGCAGAATCTGCTATGCCACACGATGCGTATGAACATCTTTCCTGGTTAGCAGAGGGATTTCCGATGGAAGAAGTTTTGGAATTGGTTTCCGAAGAACAGAATACAGCTTCTTCTGTCGAAGATTTGTCCGCTGCTCTGGATGTGCCCACAACATTGAAATCGTTTGTTGTGGTTGAAGGTGAGGATGAACTTCGTCGAATTATGGCAGAACCACTGGAAAAGTGGCGTGTTTTCCTTCATCCGACACAGCGAAAAATTGTCCAGAAAGAATACTCAGGTTCTGCAAGAGTCCTTGGCGGTGCTGGTACCGGAAAGACTGTTGTTGCCATGCACAAAGCAAAGTATCTGGCATCAAAATGTGAAGGCCAGCAAAGAATCCTGGTGACTACGTTTACTGCCAATCTCGCTGCTGATATTCGAGAGAATCTACGTAAGATATGCACTCTGGAAGAGCTGCGCAGAATTGAAATAACCCATCTGGATGCTTGGGTAAATCAGTTCTTGCGTGAATCCGGTTTTTCCGCTCAGATCGGGTATGATGATGCAATCGATCCTCTTTGGGAGCGAGCTATTTTGCTGGCTAACAACGATTTGCCGTTTGAAGTTTCTTTTTATAAAGAAGAATGGAATCGTGTTGTGATTGTCCAAGAAGCTCTTACTATCGAGAAATATGTGAAAGCAACCAGGAACGGCCGTGGAACCAGACTTGATCGCAAAAAAAGGATACAGATTTGGAAGGTATTCGAGAATTATCAAAATCTGATGAAAGAGAATCAGATTCGTGATATCAACACGGCCATGTATGAAAGCACGAAGCTTCTGCAAGCTGCGGGCAGAAAACCGAGATATTCAAGTATCATAATCGATGAGGGCCAAGATTTCAGCGACAACGCGTATCGCCTGATTCGAGCGCTTGCGGGGGAAGAACATCCGAATGACATCTTCATTGTGGGCGATTCCCATCAGCGTATTTATCGCAATCATCCTACTTTGTCAAAATGTGGAATCAATGTACGCGGTCGTAGCAGTATTCTGAAAATCAATTACCGTACTACCGAGGAAATTCGAAAACATGCATTTGCATTGTTGAACGGTATTTCTTTTGACGACTTAGACGAGGGACTGGATATTGGAGATAAATGCCAATCACTCACCCATGGTGAAAAGCCAATCATCAAGAATTTCAGCAACGCTAACGATGAATTTGATTTCATTCTAAGCGAAGTGAAAAAGCTCAAAAACAACGGCGTTGCACTCACGGATATTTGTGTAGTTGCACGGACCAATAAACTTGTTGACGACTATATCGCATTATTTACAGGAGCTGGTATCCGTTCATACGCAATCAAGAGAAACAAGGTAGATGACCGTAGTTTTGATGGTTTGCGGGTTGCTACTATGCATCGAGTAAAGGGATTGGAGTTCGAATATGTTTTTGTTGCGGCTGTGAACAATAGAATCATTCCACTACCTTCTGCTATCAATAAGACTGACGTTGTTTCCGAAGCTGAGTCAATAACATCAGAAAAATGTCTGCTTTATGTAGCGATGACTCGTGCACAAAAGGGCGTCTACATCACAAGCTACGGCAAAAAATCAGATTTTTTGAAGCCGTAAAGTTAATTGTCACGCAGTTACCGTATGGTAGCTGCGTGATTCTTTTGTAGAAAGAAAACCACCGAAAAAGCCGGTGGTTTCCAAAAGCTTTAGCTATACGTACGCGTGCAAAAGAAAAACTAAAATCTGCTTGAGTTCTGAAATGATGAAAGAAGGCGTCGCTAGATTTTCGGTAGACACTTCAAGACAAAAAAGTTTAGCAATTATTAAGGGAAAACTGGAGCAGGACAAGAATACTTAGGAATAGGGTATCGACCGTTTGGCCGGTGCCCTATTTCTATATGCGCCATCTATAAGTCAATAGCGATTATCAGCTGTCCTCCCATCATCGGGAGGGCGGCTTTTTGCGTTCTGATAGAAAAAATTTGAGAAATTTCTCGAAAACGCCCTGTCAAACGGCACCTCTTATTCAGAGTAAGTGAAGCGAGGAATATTTTTGCGGGAAATTTTACAGAACACCCCTCAAAATCTGGACCTCAATTCAGAGCAAGTAGAGGGTCCTTTTGAAAAATTGAGGGGACTTTTCAAATTACTTTGCCAAAATCTCGAAAAAGTTCCCAATTGGTTAGTAGGAAGGCCCTGAAAAATTTCCTTCAAAATCCTATTTGTTATTTGCCAGAAAAGTTCCCAGTTGATTAGTGGGAGGGGCGCTTAAAAATTTTCTTCAAAATTCTTTTTATTTTTGCCGGAAAAATTCCCAATTAAGTAGTAGAGGGGTTCGCAGAAAAATTCTCAAAAGTTCTTTCGTTCAAATCCGAAAAATTTCCCAATTGGTTAGTAGAGAGGATTTCAAAGAAATTTTTCAAAATTCCTTCGTACAAATCAAAAAAATTTCCCAGTTGATTAGTGAGGGGGTTAAAAAACAGCCCTTCTCGCTGGCTACCTATTGAGGGGACTCTCTCCCTGTGCACCTTGAAAATTGAATCGCCGCCTCCAAAGGATATGCTTCCGGCAAGTGACGCCACGACTTCCCGATAATTCAGGGCTCCCGCAAAATCGAAGATTTTGTGGGAAGAGGAGCAGCAGTGAAACGAATGAGCTTTCGCACGAGTGCGGAAGCGATGATATGGAACTTGCTGCGACGAGAGCGCATCAAAGAAGCGATACGCCGTGGTGAGACTCCGGGGCAGGAACGATACAGATGAGCGGCAGCAAGCAAAAATTACCGCAGAAATGCGGTTTCAGAACAAGCAAAGGAGGTTCAAACCTATGAAGAAAGGAGAGCTCAGAGAGCTTTATCAGATGATGTTTCCGGAATACCCGGACATCGTGACCGTCAAAGAGCTTCGGGAGATGCTGGGCATCAGCCGCAAGCTGGCGTACAAGCTGATCGACTACGGGTATATCCACGCCGTGAAGATCGGCACGACGCTGAAGATCCCGAAAATCAGCGTCATCAACTATGTGATGGAGAAAGAGGTGAAGAAGGTTGGATGAGATCAAGCGCCTGACGCCCGCCCAAAGGGCACGCTGCAACCGCCTGATCCGGCGGCTGTGCGCCAACTACGACGGTGGGAACTGTCTGCCGTTGGACGATGGCGAGGGCTGCGTGTGCGTGCAGACGATTTCCTATTCGCTGCTGTGCAAGTACTTCCGGCGGGCGGTTCTGCCCGCCGACAAGGTACTCTGCGCCGATATTTACCGACAGCGCCCCGGACAACCTGTATTTTGCCGTGACCTCCGGGCTGATCGGCGGCGGGCTGGAGGAGCAGATCACGGACTTTCTGACCGAGTATCCCGCCACCAAGCTGGTCATCATTGACACGCTGCAAAAGGTGCGGGACTCCAAAGGCAGCGCCGGAAAGGCGGGAATGTACGGCAACGACTACGACGACATTTCCTCCATTAAGCGCATTGCCGACGGCTTCAACATCGCCGTTTTGCTGGTGCATCACCTGCGAAAGCTGCAAGACAGCGACGATCCCTTTAACGATGTCAGCGGCTCAACCGGCATCATCGGCGCTGCGGACACCAACTTCATCCTGCGCCGTAAGCGCAGCGGAAACGCCGCTACGCTGCTGGTCAGTGGGCGGGATGTGGAATATCAGGAGCTGACCTTGCAGTTTAACGACCTTGTCTGGGAGCTGGTGGAGCGCAAGAACAGCGAGGATATTCACAAGGCAGAGCTGCCGAAATTTCTGTTTCGGGTGGTGGACTTTATGGAGTGCCGCACCGAATGGGTAGGCACGGCCACGGAGCTGCTGATCGAAATGAAGGAGCAGGAGGTCACGCCCAATATGGTCACAAAGTATCTCGGCCAGTTCGCCTATGAGGTGCTGGAGCCGCTGGGCATCGAGTATCGCACCAAGCGAACGGGAAAAAGCCGGCTCATCAAATTCCTGCGCCGTGACGGCGATGACGCAAATGACGCCGGGATCGCTATATAAGGAAATCCCCGTCACAACCGTCATTGCCGTCACAAACCGAAGAAAGGGGGTGAACAAATGCGCAGCAAAAACTACGGGATCAATGTCCGTGTGACCGAGCAGGAGAAGCAGAAGCTGCTGGAAAATGCCCGGTTCTGTTCTCTGTCGCTGTCGGAATACTTGCGGCGGCTGGGGCTTGGGAAAGAGGTCAAAGCGGCCATCACGGAGCGGGATTACCGCCTGTTTCGGATGCTGAACGGCCTGAAAGCGGAGCTTCCACAGCTTCAGAAAGAGGAAATTCTGAGCAGGCTGGAAGCAGTTTTGAATGAATTAAAGTAAGCGAGAATTACGCCTGCGCAGTCTAAGCGAGCAGACTGTTTTTACTCCTGTCGGAGCCAAACAGTGCCTCTGCCGCCGATGCCTGCGTCATCTGAGCGAGCAGTGCGTTTTTACTCCCGGCAGGGCCGGAGCGCAAAAACACTCGTTAGGGCGTGCCCTAAAACCCCGAAAGAAAAAACTATGAAAGTGAGGAC
>OLQN01001637.1_pt1 | contig 16552 bp, 16 predicted proteins | sample 1673181 | NCBI WGS metagenome assembly OLQN01 (sample SAMEA3136763, study PRJEB25190) | human gut metagenome | biome: human gut; feature: human-associated habitat; material: faeces | place: Austria | collected 2013
GAAACGTCAAACGAAAGTCGTTCATATATTTTAACTACAGATTTGACTAGTCGGACAAATTATAAACCTTTTTGCGATGAAATAGAATATTTTTTAAAAAATCGTGAAAACGATACTTTTTTGGCTGCAATAAAATAAAAGTCAGAATAATATATCTGCTGATATATCATCTGACTTAAATTCTAGCATTATTAACTTAATGACATTGATCCTGCACCTGTTTTTCTTAACTGTTCATTGAAGATTCTATCTCTATCTTCTTTTGTTTCAATAAAACCTGCATGAAGCTTATCAGCTAGTGTAAAAGAATCTCTTGGATGTCTTTCTACTAAAGCTGTCTTAGTCGCTTCCTCACTCTTAAAGGCACAATACATCCAGGCTGTATCAAAATAAGTAAATCCTTTTTCTAGAAATGTATCCACCATTCTTTTAGTTTCTTCAATATCAATGCTGCCTGCATCATTTTGATCGAGTAATGGTAGACGCATTAAACCAAATCCTAATTTCTTCATATACATATCCTCCATACATTCATTTTAACCCTAAAGTAAGGTTTAAGGGCAAGAAAAAACTCTGTATTAAATACAGAGTTTAGTGAGTCTGACCTTCAGCAGTCTTGATATCTTCCTGGTTTTCACCAATAGCTTTAACAGCTGCTTCAATACCAGTCACAATCTGTTCAAGACTTAATGATGGCGCAATTGGCTTACGGTTAATAACCTGGCTAGTGATGAATGGAACATGCATGAATCCACCACGAACATCTGGATATTTATTTGCAAGTGTATAAAGTACACCATACATTAAATGGTTACATACATAAGTACCAGCAGTATTAGAAACACTTGCAGGAACACCTGCTTTACGAATTTCTTCAGCCATTGCCTTAATTGGTAATGTAGCGAAATAAGCTGTTTCTCCATCCTCGAATACTGGACCATCTAAAGGCTGATTTCCTTCATTATCAGGAATACGTGCATCATTGACATTGATTGCAACACGTTCTGGGTTTAAATCAAAACGTCCCCCAGCCTGTCCAATACATAATACAGCATCTGGTTTTTCTTTTTCAATTGCAGCAGCTACTGTATCGATAGATTTGTAGAATACTGTAGGAACCATAAGTTTTACAACTTCTACATCTCCTACCTGATCAGAAACTCTTTTAACAGCTTCCCAGGCAGGATTGATTGGTTCGCCACCAAATGGGTCGAACCCAGTTAATAATAATTTCATTTAAAAGCCTCCTTAGAATGCTAAAACGTACATTAAGATAATATGAATTACTAACATAATTAATGCAACTGGAACCTGAGTCATAATAATTCTGTATTTATTCTTAGTTTCCAGCAATGCAGCAGGCATGATATTGAAGTTTGCAGCCATAGGAGTCATTAATGTACCACAGTAACCTGCAGTTAAACCTAAAGCACCAACAACAATAGCATTTGCACCCTGTGCAATTAAGAATGGATAACCGATACCTACTGTAATAACAGCGAAGGCAGCGAAACCATTACCCATGATCATTGTAAATAATGCCATACCTACACAATAGAAGATAACCGCAATCAAGTGATTTCCTTCAGGGATAAGTGCACCTACACCAGCAGCGATTACAGCACCTACACCAGCTGCAGTAAATAATGAACCTAATGCAGATAATACCTGAGGTAAGATACCTGTAGAACCAACATTATCATTTAATCTAACACCATCTTTAAAAGGTGTAGATAGTTTTGGTTTAAAGATAATATATGCAACGATTAATGCAGCAGCAGCACTAATACCAATCGCATTGTTTGCACCAAGATTTGGTAAGAAAGTTGCAACTAATACGGCAACAAGAGCTAAGCATACTGGTGGGATAAATGATTTATATCCATATTTATCTGCATTATCACGAGTTTCCTTAGCAGTTGGGATATGTCTTGCAGCTGGTTTTACTAAACCTAAACCAGATAATACAGCAAGAAGAACAACGATTAAACCAGTAATCCAAGTTGGAATATATGGTCCAACCATAAATGTAACAGCAATTAAGAACCAGAAAATAGCAGTAGTTACTGGCTTTTCACAGTCTTTATTAGTTAAGGCATTAAACCCTGTTGCAGCAAAGATTGCACCAATGACGCAGTAGAATACTTCTGCAATAATAGTGGCTGTATTCCATTCAATTTGTAACATTGTTATTTGCCTCCTTTTCCATATTTCTTATTAAGTTTCTTATCGAACCATAAAGCATAAGCTCCACCAACAAAAACAGAAATAACTGCAATTGGAATAGACCATAATGCGATCTGGTTAGCAGTAACAACCTGATCAATACCATGTGACTTAAATAATTCGTTTAAAGTTGCAACAATAAGTAATGTTCCTGAAGCACCCATGAAACAGTTCTGAGCAAAGAAGTTACCATAGTTTTCAGTAGCTGCAGCCATACCTTTGATCTGATCTTCTGTATCTTCATCAATATCACCATATTTCGCAATCGCAGCAGCCTGAGCCATTGGATTGATTAATGGACGGATGAACTGTGGATGACCACCAATTCTTAATGAGAATGCAGACGCAACAGTACGCACACCTTCCCAGATCACTAACAAGCGACCTGTAGTAGCATTCTTAATACCCTTAATCAAGTCTACCGCTTTATCACGTAAACCCATACGTTCACATAGACCTACAACTGGTAAAGTTAAAATAAATAAAGTTGCTGTACGGTTAGTTAAAAAGGCTGTACCTAGTGTATTTAAAATGTCCATGATAGACATACCACTGATTAAACCTGTTACTAAACCAGCAACAACAACTGTTGCAAGAGTATCGAATTTCATTACGAACCCAATAACGACAATTACGATACCAATAAGTTTAATAGCATCATTCATATGTTTTTCCTCTTTCTTCGTAATATGATAAAATAATTATACCAATAAATGTCGCTATATGCAAATTGATAAGCACAAGATTTCATCAAAATACAAATTGACCACCCTTACATTTTACGATATTTGAACAAACAAAAAGAGGAGCACTATAATACTCCCCATTCAATCGGCTGGATAGCCTTGGCATGTCCATCTTTCATGATAACTTTATCATCTACAATAATAGTTGGATTATGTGTCACTAAGTCAAAATGTCCACGGGCATTATGACTGCCTCCTAAGGCAAGATTTCTACCAAAACCAATATGGAATGTGCCAAAAGCAGACTCATCTTCAATATAGCTGGCTCCACGACACTTAGATATTGTATTTAAACCTATTCCAAATTCTGCGGCACAATACATTTCTAAATCATCAAATGATTCTAAGTATTCTTTCAGTTTACGTCCATCTTCTGTGTCTTCGATATAAGTGATATAACCATTCTCTATTTTTATTTCTACAGGTTTATCCACTATTCCTATATATCCCATTGATCCATCTAATATAAGTGTCCCATTTGTATGATATTCTACTGGTGGTATATAGATTTCAAAGCTCGAAGATGAACATTTTCCTACTTCCCATAATGAACCATGGAAGATACCTGGAAAACGATCTCTGATATCAAAGGTGAGGTCTGTACCACGTTTAGTCGTGACATGTATTGTTTTTGCATCACGTAATTCCCAGAACATCGGCATTCCAAGCATTGTGGCTTCATCAGGATCCATTTTTAAGAATTCCTGTTCAAATAATGATTCACCATTATTTGTAGACATGGGCATGGATAAGAACTGTGCGCCACGTGAAAGTGCATAGTTCACAGCATCTGTTGTAATAAATGAATAATTCGTTGCACCTACTATCGCATCTGCTTTAGCCATTTCCCATTTTAAATCATCTATACTTTTACCATTTTGTATTTCATGTGATTTTAACTGGACAACCTTACAATTAGCACCAATATGATTACATGCTTTTAAGAAGGCATCTGCTTCTTTAAGTTTTGTTTCATCTGTCACAAAATATACTAAATTATCTTTTGTAAGATGGAGCCAGTCTTCTACAACTATTCTTGCTCCTTCATTTATATTCATGTAAAATCAACCTCCGATAATCATTATATATAAAATTAAGATTTCTTGCGATACATATGATAGAAAACTACTCAACAACTTGTATTGCAGTTCAAACAGATACGACTCCTTCTACTCTTATACGTATCGCAAAAAAGCTAAGTTATTCAGTAAGTTTAGAAGACTTGGTGTAGATGCAAGAACCTATACAGATGAACACCTATTACCAGAAGTACTCAATAATAAGAGAAAAATCTTATAAGAAAAACTGGCGCAATTAACAGAATCACACCAGTTCAGTAATACTAATCTTAAGAATGAAGAATAGAGTCTCCATTTGTTTCAATGATTTCTTTATATTCTTCATAAGAATCTTTTAGTTTTCTTTCAAGTGTTCCATGTCCATCATTAAAACGATCAACATAGACAAAACCATAACGCTTCTTCATTTCTCCAGTACCTGCAGAAACAACATCAATAGGTCCCCAATATAAGTAACCCATACATTCAACACCATCTAAAATAGCTTCATGAACATATTTTAAATGTTCCTTGATGTAATACATTCTATATTCATCATGAATATGTCCTGTTTCATCTAGATTTTCATCTAATCCAATACCATTTTCTACAATAAAGAGTGGTAAATGATAACGATCATATAAGATATTCATAACATAACGGATACCTTTTGGATCAACTGGCCAGCACCAAGGTTCTGGTGAACATTCCTTTACAAATGGATTAGCACGTCCTTTTAATCCACCTGTATTACCATCTATTCCAACAGACTGATCATATGTACTAGAACGATAATAACTAAATGAGAAGAATGCGACCGTATTTTCTTTTATTAACTGTAATTCATCTTCTCTCATTTCAGGTGCACAGTCATGTTCTCTCCATACACGTTTTACATAACCAGGAATTTCTCCCAAACAGAAGACATCACCAAAATAGAAATTATTTAATCTTACTGTATTATATGCCCCAAAGACATTATCAGGATTACAGTCATATGGATATGTTGCAACAGATGAACATGTTAACATACATCCTACTTGTGCATCTTTATCAATCTCACGGCATAGTTTAACTGTCCAGGCATTGGCTACACAGATATTATAGTAAGCAAGCCACTTATCTTTTTCAGTTGTTGAACCAATAGGATCACTTGGATCTTTTGGATTATCAATAGTGAGTACTCCACCAGCAACTAGTGGGTTAATCATCATATTATTGACTTCATTAAAAGTAAGCCAGTATTTTACTTTACCCTTATATCTCTTAAATACTGTAGTCACATAACGTTTCCAGAAGTCAATGAGTTTACGATTACTCCATCCTCCATATTCAGTAATAAGATGTAGAGGTGTTTCATAATGACTTAATGTGATCACTGGTTCCATACCCAATTCCAACATTGTTTCAATCATATCATCATAGAAAGCTAAACCTTTTTCATTAGGTGTTTCTTCATCCCCATTAGGGAAGATTCTACCCCAGGCAATAGATGTTCTAAAGCAGTTAAAGCCCATACCAGACATTAACTTTAAGTCTTCTTTATATCTATGATAGAAGTCAATGGCTTCATGACTTAAGTATGCTTTATTTGGATCTAAGCACATTTCATATTTCTTTGTTTCTTCATTCCATTTAATACCAGGATCCTTAGAACCAATACCAACCATCACATCAGTGACATTAGGTTCTTTACCATCTTCTAGCCAGGCTCCTTCACATTGATTGGCAGCAACAGCGCCACCCCATAAAAAATTCTTTGGAAAACTCATATTCTTTTCCCTCCTATGATTCTATTCTAATCCAAAATAAGAAAAAATATGTTGTTCTTCCTATTTGTGAAAGACATTTCCTAGATATGAAAATATACTGTATCTCTTAATAAAAGTGTTAATATAGGATATTTAAAAGGGCTATATGCATCATGCATATAGCCTCAACTATTATTTAATAATCTTGAAATAGTGACCTGGTTCAATCATGTCTAAGAACATCATTTCTTCTTCTTTTACATGACCACAAAGGTTTCTTTCACCATCATTTGGAATATCTCTTAATGCGATTTCTAATTCACCACGATAATGAGCTAAATTATCATTAACGATTAATACATCACCACGATGGAACATCTTCTGTTCTGTTTCACGATGTGGGATACTTTCATTCTTATACTTTACTCTGCTTCCAGATGAACGTAAGAAGAATGAAGAGTGATCATAACGGTCCCAGTGTGGATAATAATCATAAATGATTTCCTTTTCAACATCTGATAAACCTTCTACTTCATCAATCTTGAAGCAGATGTTCTGGTAATCTACTTCTGATAAAGCTTTTAATTCTTCTTCTGAAGCATAAGCATTACCAATGATAATATCATCAACATCTCCAGTTGCAAGCATTAAACGAGCCTGTAAATCAATTGGAAGACCTCTTAAAATTTCTACTGTTGGTAATCCACAGAATACATTCCAAGGACCATGTGTATGTGGCTGGTTACTTGATACGAATGCTGCTGTATGAAGATTTAATGATTTCCAATAAGCATTGAAGTTAACGAAATAGTTCCAGTCTAAACCAGAATATCTTTCTGGGAAGAAGTTATGACAGATAATAACCTGATCCTTGTTTCCTCCCTGTTCTAATAATAATTCAACACCCTGGTCCATAGAACCGTTGAATTCAATCTGAATATTATAAGGGTTTCTAGTAACCTGGATATCTCCTGTAGTACCAAATGAACCATCTAAACGGATGATATCTACACCCATATCATGGAATGGTTTTAAATCACTATAAGTAGCTCCTAAATGTTTAAATACTTCTGGGTTAGTATCTACTGCAACAACATAACCTAAAGAATGTGCCTTATCCATGAATTCTCCAAAATCCTTCATGATCTTTTCTTTTGGATCATTCACTGATAATAAACAAGTAAAGATTCTTGAGAAGCCATACTTAGCAGCAAGTTCTAAGTAATCATAAACTTCTTTCTGAGTTGATTTTTCAGGATAAACTGAAATTCCTAAGCGATGCATAATAAATCCTCCTATTTTTATTTTCCGATAACATTATATCATTTATACCAACAAAAACAATATGTATTTTACATGGTATAAATACGCTCTATCTATATTATACAATAGTTTATTTACATTGCGCTAAATTTCATTATTTTGCACATGCTTTCTATTTGATATATAATGAGCATAATAAGGAGGGCTTCTATGACACTCAATAATATATTAGCGTTCTGTGTGACATTCATTATATCGGTCATCCTAACCCCTTTTATCGGTAAAATCACAAAAGAAATGGGTATAATAGCCCATACTAATAATAGAACTGTACATCACGGTATTATTCCTCGTACAGGTGGATATGCCATCTATGTGGCATTCCTTATAGGGGCAATGGTATTCCTTAAAACAGATAATCAGATCAACTCTATATTAATAGGTGGTTTGATTGTTTTCTTATTTGGCTTATATGATGATATTCATGACCTTCCTCCAAAGATGAAGGTTCTTGGACAGGTCGCTGCAGCACTTATAGTCATATTTTATGGTGGTATATCTTTAAAGGGATTTACTATTCCTTATATTCCTACTATTCTTTCTTATTCTATTGCCTTAATAGTCACTCTAGGATGGATTGTAGGTATTACCAATGCAGTAAACCTCATCGATGGATTAGATGGCTTATGTGGTGGTATATCCATGATTGTATTGATCACTACAGGACTCATCTCTATCCATTATGGACGTACAGATATCACTTCATTAACACTCTTACTTGCAGGATCCATTGGAGGATTTTTAGTATTTAACTTCCATCCCGCAAAAATATTTATGGGTGACTGTGGGGCTTTATTTATTGGCTTCATGTTATCTGTGATTTCTTTATTAGGTTTTGGTTTTAAGACCTCTACATTCTTTACTTTAGGGGCTCCTATTGTAGTACTCGCAGTACCTATCATGGATACACTCATTGCGATTATTAGACGTAAAGTACATCATCAGCGCTTTGATGAAGCAGATAAAGGACATTTACATCATAAATTGATGTTCTCACTAGAACTAGGTCAGACTAAGAGCGTTCTTATTTTATATATCGCGACTGCATTATTCTCTATCTGTTCATTTATCCATATATATAGTGTAACTGCATCTATTCTATTATTTGCATTATTACTCCTTGTATTTGAGATATTCGTGGAATATACCAATATGATTTCACGTAAATATAAACCAATTCTTACAATTCTCAATATATTCTTAAAAAGAGATGATTTACCAAAGATCAAAGAATCTAAGACATATTTAATGATAGCAAAAAGACATCATGTGAAATATATTCTTATTGGGTTCTTATGTGCTGTGATTGCAGTAAGTGGCGTCCTTGTTTATCATAATCATAATGATAAGAAGCCTGTCGTTAATACTCCAGTCATTACTTATGAGATGCCAAATCATCCTACTTCTTTAATGAAATCAGTACATGAAGATATCAATGCATCTCATACTAAGAGAAATACATGTCAGAATGTTGCTGCATTATTTGCGATTGATTTCTTTACTATCTCTAATAAGAAGAAAGATGAGATTGGTGGTGCGCAGTATTTCTATAGTGATCGTTTAGATAACTTTGAAGAGTTTGCGAAGTCTAGCTATTATGCAAATGTGAATGATATGATTGCGAATAAAACAAATCTTGATGAAGTCACAACATATGAAGTGAACTATACAAGAGCATCCGATGTCACATTAAGTGGTTTAGAGGATTATGAATATACGGATGTTGGATTAGAAATTACATTTAATAAAAAGAATTTCTACTACAACTATCAAACAATTAATATTAAAGTAACTCTTATAGAAAAGAATAACCGTTTTAGTATTGTATCCCTTGACTTCAACAATGGTGCGAACGAATAAAGGTGTTGTAATCAATATATTTTTATGATATTATTTATTCGCTAATGTAGAAAAAGTCTAAAAGAGAAGGAGGCAGGAAAAATGTTAGAAGTACTTTTGATCATTGTTTCTATAGCCCTAATTATTGTGTGTCTTTTACAAACGGGAAAAACTGATGGTATTGTTAATGCATTAACTGGCCAGAGCTCTAACCTTTTTGCCCAGCAAAAAGAAAGAGGTGTGGATTTAGTTCTTACACGTATTACTGTGGGACTAGGTATTGCATTCTTTGTTATCGCAATTCTTATTAAAATGGCAGGATAATAATAAAGGGGCACTTATGAGTGCCTCTTTTCTTTTGTTGGAGGTGAATATATGAAAGAAGATGTTTTAGAATTATTAAAGAATAAAGACTTAAAAGATAGAAGAATAGATGCTCTAGCAAGTGCACTACATTATGATTCTACTGAAGAATATATCGCATTTGTAAAGCTTATGAATAGATTAGAAGAAGATGGTGAAGTGATTAGAGATAATCATAATAACTATCATTTAATAGATGATTTCCATTATTTAAAAGGTGTTTTGAGTTTAAATAAAAAGGGATTTGGTTTTGTAAAAGTTGATGAAGAGACTGAATACTATATTAATAGTAAGAACCTCAATGGTGCTTTTGATCAGGATGAGGTTATGATTGAAACAACTGTCTATAGAGGAAAACCTGAAGGACGTGTTGTAAAGATTATTAAGCGTGGTATGACTCGACTTGTTGGATTAGTCAGAAAAGGTAGAAGAGAACTCATCATCATGCCTGATGATCCTAAGTTTACTGATTGGATTTATGTAGATGAAGCCCATGCACATGGAGCTATGCCTGGACATAAGGTTGTCGTAGAGATTAAGAAGTACGAGCCTTATTTAAAGGGTGATATTGTTAAGATTATTGGTCATAAGAATGATCCTGGTGTAGATATCTTATCTGTTGTGAATAAATATGATGTAGATATTGATTTCCCACAGGCAGTCTATGATGAGATTGAGTCTATTCCTCAATCTATTGATCCAAGTGATATTCCTAATCGTTTAGATATTAGAGATTGGCAGATTGTGACTATTGATGGTGATGATGCCAAGGACTTGGATGATGCGATTTCTTTAAAGAAATTAGATAATGGGAATTATCAGTTAGGTGTTCATATTGCGGATGTTTCATTCTATGTGAACGAAGGAACTGAATTAAATAAGGAAGCGATTCGAAGAGGGACTTCTATTTATCTTGTAGATAGAGTAATTCCTATGCTGCCTCATAAGTTATCTAACGGGATCTGTTCACTTAATGAAGGTGTGGACCGTTATGCAATTAGCTGCATTATGGAAATCAATGATAAGGGGCAGGTTGTAGATCATAATATCTACCCTACTGTTATTAGAAGTTCTCATCGTATGACATACAATAATGTGAATGCGATTCTTGCAGGTCATAAAGGACTAAAGAAGAAATACAGTGATGCTGTTGAATTATTCTTTAATATGAAAGAATTAGCTGCTATCTTAAGAAAGAAGAGAGATCGTCGTGGTGCGATTGACTTTGATGTAGATGAAGCAAAGGTTCTTGTAGATGATAAAGGACGTGCTGTAGATGTTGTCTTAAGAAATCGTGGTGAGAGTGATCATATTATTGAAGAGTTCATGTTATGTGCTAATGAAACAGTAGCTGAACACTTTAAATGGATGGATGTACCTTTTATCTATCGTATCCATGAGTATCCTAAAAAAGAGAAGTTACAACAATTTGTTTCCATTGCGAAGCCTTTGGGTTATACTATTCATGGGTCTCTTGAAAAGATCAACCCTCATGAATTAGCACGTATGATTGAAGAATCTAAGGGAACACCTGAGCATGATATTATTTCCACATTATTATTAAGATCAATGCAGAAAGCACGTTATGATGCTCAATGTCTTGGACACTTCGGTCTTGCAGATGAATTCTATACACACTTCACATCACCTATTAGACGTTATCCAGACTTATTGGTACATCGTTTGATTAGAACTTACTTATTCAAGAATGATTATTCTAGAATGAATGAGTTTGAAGAAATGATTCCAGTACTTGCTGAACAGTCTTCTAATCGTGAAAGAATTGCGATTGATATTGAACGTGAAGTCGAAGATATGAAGAAAGCTGAATTTATGTCTCATCATGTTGGTGAGGTATTTGATGGTTATATTTCTTCTATTACAAGTTTTGGATTCTTTGTATCACTTCCTAATACCATCGAAGGTCTTGTTCATATGACTTCCTTAACAGATGATTATTATGCTTATGATGAAAAGAATCTTATTCTTATCGGTGAACATACAGGACGTATGTTCAAGATGAGTGATCCAGTAAAGGTCAGAGTAACTGAAGCAAATAAGCTAGAAAAGACAATTGACTTCGAGCTTGTAAAAGCTGGAAGTCATAGAAAGAAGAAAAGAAAATTCCGTACAAGAAGGTAATATATATGAAAATCATCTCAAATAACAAAAAAGCATATCATGATTATTTTATCCTAGAAACTTTTGAAGCAGGTATTGAACTAAAAGGTACTGAAATCAAGTCTATTCGCAAAGGCAGTGCTAACCTTAAGGACTGTTTTGTAAGAATTAAAGACCATGAAGCTTTTATTGAGAATATGTATATTGCCCCTTATGAAAATGGAAATATCTTTAATCATGAACCTAGACGTATTAGAAAACTATTGCTTCATAAGAAAGAAATTAGTAAACTAGAGAAGAAGGTTCGTGAGGATGGTTTAACAATCGTTCCTACAAAGCTTTACTTCAATACCTCAAAAGCAAAGCTAGAAATTGCTCTTGCAAAAGGTAAGAAGCTTTATGACAAGCGTAATGATTTAAAAGAAAAAGATGCTAAGCGCGATATTGAGAAAGCTCTCAAACGCGCTTATTAATGGGGGCGTCTTGGATTCGACAGGGGTCAGTTTGAATCAGGCAGCAGTCGTTGGCAAACGTTACATGCACAAACAAATATCTGGAAACAGAACAAATTACGCTTTCGCTTAATAGTCGATATAGACTTGCGAATGCAGACCTATCTGCGCTTACACCTTTAGAGTCTGTAACATAACCTGTAAGATAAGGGATATAGGATGTTCTGACTATATTCATGAAAATCAATTAGAAATCGGTATGCGAAAGATTGCTTATTGATCGTAACATACTTAAATTGATTCAATAAGATAAACTGTAGACACCTGATATGGGACGGCTTTTGGACGGGGGTTCGATTCCCCCCGCCTCCACCAAAAGAGGAAGCGTCGAACTCTTCTTCATCAAGAATGAGTTCGCGCTTGTGTATAGATTTGGGGATGCCCTTTAGGGCGTCCCCTTTTCGTTTTCCTGACATCGTATTTTGCGTTTTAAGACGTTTTAAGCCCGAGGAGGTACTTGTTACCCTTCGGGCTTTTCTGTGCCCTAAAACGGCTTTGAGGACGTTCTGAAAAGAATGTAAGAGCACAACCTGCATCTCGCTTCGCTCGATGCGCTTTATGGACTGGGTACATGGGAAGGGTGACGTGCTCAAGGTATTGTTGTTCCATTTTGTTCCAAAAAAGTTGGAACAGACATTTCCCGCATTTTCTCGGTGTTCCAGCCCGATTTGAAAAATCTTGTTCCATTTCTCAAAACAAAATTGGAACAGACGAAACCCGCATATTCTCGGGGCATTTCTTCGATTGTTCCATTTGTTCCACTTTTTTATAAACCTTTATTTACGCGAGAAGAAAAAAGAGAAATCCGTATATATAAAAAAGTTTGTTGAAAAAAACTGGAACAATTGGAACAACGGCGTTTCGGGTCGAGAACCATCGGGAAATCAGCGTTCCATTTTGCCTGAAAAAACTGGAACAAAAGTGGAACAAAACTGGAACATTTACCTGAGAGCACCCCTCTTCCCCCTGTACTGCGATTTTTTTGCATAATGTTTCTGCTCATTTATGGCGGGAAATAGTGTTAGACATGCCCCTGACCTGCTGGTATGTGATGTTTGGTATTGCTTTCCGTCATTTTGTGTTGTATAATATATGCATAAATTCGCGACATGATTGCCGATGGATAGCGGCCGGGATATACCGACGTAAGCCTATCTGAGACCGAGCCTTAGGCTCGGGAGGAAGCCGATGAGGGTCCGCCCTCGAAACTGCATCGGTCTGACGAGCCGATACGGGATGGCAACAGCGTCTACCCGTCCAAATAGGACGGAAATCGCACGAACGTGACGAGCGGCGAATCAGATTTCAGCTTGATTGCTGGATTCTGGTTCGCCGCTTTTTTGCGTTTATAGGCAGGAAAAAGGAGGTTGCTTTATGGCAAATGCAAAACAGAAGAAGGGGTTCACGAAGAAGATTCTCGGCGGGAGCGAGCTGACGATGGAGGAATACGCGGCCTACATCACGGCTCTGAAGGCGAAGCCGTTCCTGACGAGTGCCGAGGCGTCGACCCTGTTCGAAATAGGAATCGGGCGCGTGCGTTCGCTGATGAAGGCCGATGACGCGGACTTCGTAGTGATGACTGACACGATTCGCAGTCGTCGTATTCACCGCGAGACGTTCGAGAAATATCTGGTGTCTCACGGGATTCATTAAGGAGGTGAGGTTATGAGGCAAAAAGAAAACCGCCCCAGCGCTGGCGACGCTTACGGGACGGTACCATTTAACTATATTAATGATACCACAGATATGAGCGAATTTCAAGACTTAACATACAACGGGCTGCTCAAGGCGGTCACGGACGATTATCTGGACGGCCTCGACGAGGACGCCGACCTGCCGTTCGAGAGCATCGAGGCGGAGCTTCTTCAGGCGACCAACAACGCAATCGAGGAATACAACCTCGGTCCCCGCGACCCGAACGCCCCTATGGGAGCGCCCATCAAGGACGCGTACCCGAACGCGAAAGCCCCTGCTGACCGCGTACGGAAACTGAAGGCCCTGACGCCTTGGCAGGTGGCGAGCGTGATAATTCGCCTGTACCACGCGGTCGGAATCCGCCTGAACGGTCAGGAAGGTGATGGAAATTTCGACGTGGGGGTCTATCAGTCCGATGGAGAGCGTCGAGGGCTGTACGACACCCGCACCGAGACGGTCCGGAGGTTGATTACGGCTCTCCACCCGGGAATCAGCGATGTGGACATGCGCAACACCGAGAACAAGCTGCGCGTCCTCGTGTCGAAGGTGGAGCCTTGCAAAGACAAGGCACTCGTTCCCGTGAACAACGGAATCTTCGACTACGAGAACAAGATTCTGCTGGATTTCGACCCGAAGTACGTGTTCACCAGCAAGTCGAACGTGGATTTCGTCCCGAACGCCCGGAATCCGGTCATCCACAACGACCAAGACGGAACGGATTGGGACGTGGTCTCGTGGATGGAGGAGCTTTCCGACGACCCCGAGGTTGTCAAGGTTCTCTGGGAGGTGCTGGGGGCTTCCCTGCGTCCGAACATGCCGTGGAACAAATCCGTCTGGCTGTACTCCACTCAGGGCAACAACGGAAAAGGCACGTTCTGCGCCCTCGTCCGGAACCTGCTCGGGAAAGGCTCTTGGGCCTCGATTCCCCTGAAGGATTTCGGGCAGGATTTCATGCTTGAGGAGCTTACCCGCGTACAGGCGATTATCACGGACGAGAACGACGTCGGAACGTATATCGACAAGGCGGCCACGCTCAAGTCGGTCATCACGGGAGACCCGTTCCTGCTCAACCGCAAGTACAAGGCTCCAATGCCGTGCCTTTTCCGTGGGTTGATGATTCAATGCGTGAACGAGATTCCGAAGCTCAAGGACAAGTCGGAATCCATGTACAGGCGATTGCTCGTGATTCCGTTCGAGAAGCGATTCGAGGGCTGCGAGCGGAAATACATCAAGGACGATTATCTGGGACGAAAGGATGTCCTCGAATACGTCCTGTTCCACACCCTGTACGAGATGGATTTCGACGAGTTCAGCGTTCCCGAAGCATCCGAGAAGTCGCTGGACGTGTTCCGAGTCGACAACGACCCTCTTCGCCAGTTCGCGGACGAGGTGTTCGACCAAGCCGCATGGGACCTGCTCCCTTGCAAGTTTCTATACGATTTGTACCGCTACTGGTTCCAGACGAACGTCCCTCAGGGAAAGATGCTGAGCCGGAACTCCTTCTATTCCTCGCTCGAACTGATTGCACCGGAATACGGATGGCAGTTACAGGACAAGGTCCGCTCGGCGAACCGGATGGATGTCCCCGAGATGCTGATTCTCGAATATCAGGTACAGGAGTGGATGAATCACGACTACCGGGGAAACGACAAGATGCGTCTGGCGCAGCCCGACGTGAAGGACAGCTATCGAGGCTATGTGCGGAACAAGGTGGGGTCGATTCCGGCGTACATGGTGTCCGGAGAAACGACCGCAAGTGAAGAGATAGATTCAAATAGATAAGGAGTGATTGATTATGGCTATCAAGAGATTCGATGACATAGACAAGAAGGCGCGCGAGCTTGAGGCTCAGGCGAAGAAGTTGCGCCGCGAGAAGCAGGCTGCGAAGACCAAGGCGTACGCCGATGCCCTCGTGGCGGTCTTCCCCGAAGTGAAGGAAATGGGTTCCGCCGAGGAGGTGCTCGCGTTCGTCAAGACGCTGCACAGGGACGCCGGACATGGAAACGGCGGAAATCCTTCCGATGGTGACCCGAGCGCAGTCGTGCGCGAACCTGCGGGCGACGCCGATTCTTCGGACGGCGACCGCGGTTCTCTCGGCGTCGAGGGCTTCAATCCCGAGCGCCGCCCCTTCGATTAAAACGCGCCGGAGGTTCGGACATGGGGAGTCGTCCCCGTGTCCGACATTCGGTCGCGTGGTTCTGTCGGACAGAACATGTTGAGTCGGAGGGGACAGATTCGGGGGTTCGAAGGGGACGGCGAAGCCGCCCCCTCGCAAGCTGACCATGGCGGGAAAAATGCGATATTCGCATTTTGTACGTACATGGTCAATGCTTGCTCCCTTCCCCGTTTCGCAGATTGCAGCAAAGTGCGACGAGAAATGCACATCGCATTTGGATTGCGAACAAGGAGGTGTTTTGCATGGCAAAAGAAGTTGAAAAAAGAAGCGGCAAGGCGACCCGCCAGCGCTACAAGAAGGACCGTCGCGAGGCGGTGGTTCAGGTGCGCATGAACGCCGAGGAGCTTGCCCTTCTGGATGGGAAGAGAGGCGGACGCACGCGCTCGAACTATCTGCGTGGCGCGCTGTACGGTTCCGCCGGTTCCCACACGGAGCACGAGGTCGTTGCGGACACTCCGCAGCTCGACCGGATGCTGATGGAATTGAACCGAATCGGCGTGAACATCAACCAGATTGCACGGGCCTTCAACGCCCGCGTGAAAGGGATGGGCATGCTTGAGGAAATCAAGATGGAACCGGACAAGAAGGCGTTCGAAAGCCTGAGGGAATCCATCGAAGGATTGTCGGACGAGGTCAAGGAGCTTCGGGCCGATTTGCATGGCGGAATCACGGGAGGTGATGTCTGATGTCGACGACCGCTGATGTCGTTCTGCATGGTGTCGTAGACGTAAGCATTGCAGTA
>OLQN01001646.1_pt1 | contig 16453 bp, 12 predicted proteins | sample 1673181 | NCBI WGS metagenome assembly OLQN01 (sample SAMEA3136763, study PRJEB25190) | human gut metagenome | biome: human gut; feature: human-associated habitat; material: faeces | place: Austria | collected 2013
TCTCGCACAGCTCATAGCCTGCGGGAACCTTCTTCAGCAGAGAGGTGCTGAAAGTAGTAGCGCTAGCTGCCACCTCAATCTTCTCGATTTCAGCATCCAGAGGCTCACCGCTCTCCAGAATATAGCTGACGTAAACGGGTTTGGTAGCGGGCTTCGGGGCCTCGAAAACGGGGTCCAGAGTCAGCGTACCACCCTGAGCATACTTGCTCAGCTCATCCCAGCTATAGTTGGTGTGGAGCTTCAGGGTAACGTCGGAGTGGCCCAGAGGCACCCAACCAGTCAATTCTTTACCTTCAGGAATAACGCTGTCATCCTCGAAAGAATCGCGCAGAGTCCAAGACTCATATTCCTTCTTGAAGGAATCCGAACCAACAGGCTGATTATCAACATAGTAGTTGATAGTCATCACTTCGTCATCTGCAAACGCTGCAAACGGGACGCACATGACGAGCATGAAAGCGGCAGTCAGCAGAGCCAGCAGACGAGTTTTGAAGTTCGTTTTCTGCATGTTAATTTCTCCTATTCTTTAGTATTTATCTAAAGCGTTTTGCAAACCGGTGCCCCAAGCGCACCTGCTTGCTGACGCAGTAGATACGGACATATATCCAACACTTCCACTTGGGATGGAGGTGGTGAACCAAGGATAACGGGCGGCTTCGGGGCCACCCCTCACCGCCTGACGGCGGAGCTCCCCTCAAGGGGAGCCAAATCAGCAGGCAGCTGCACCCAAGGCTCCCCTCGAGGGGAGCCAAACAAGCGGGCGGCTGCACCCAAGGCTCCCCTTGAGGGGAGATGTCACCGAAGGTGACTGAGGGGTGGCTACCGTGCCTGCACATAAACCCTGATTATTCCTTGTGCAAACAAGGAATAACAAAAGCCCTAGGGCTTTTCGGATAGTATCGAGAGATTTATTTACCCGCAGGCCAGCGGGCGGGAAGGAGCGGGTCGCTGTTGACATGCACCGTGTCGGCCTCGGTGGTCTCGCCGTCCCGCAGGGGGCGGGCCAGAATGACCAGCCGGGCATCGTCCATCTGGTAGGTGCAGGTGCTTAAGGTCAGCAGCCGCTCGGTGGGGTAGGCGTAATCGCCGGTGGTGTAAAACGCGCGCTTGGCCACTTCGTCCAAAAACGTCTGCTCGGCGGCATCGTCCAGGTCGATATACTCGTTGAAGTGGAAGACATCTCCGTCGCTCTCGCGGGAGGTGACAGCATAGACCGCTACGATTTTGTAAATCTCGCTTTTGTACAGCGTGTCCAGCTTCAAGTAGGGGTGCGCGGTGTAGTAATCGGCATCGCGGTACTTTTGCAGGTTGGAGAAGCGGTCGGTATTATTAACGCCCATGTTATGCCCGTAGATGATAAGGTGGCGGCCGTTTTGCATGTCGCACTCATAATCCGCAAAGGGCATGCCGCGCTTGTCATCGGCGCGGTCCAGGTCGTGGTATAAGTAAAAGTAATTGTCGGTGGTTTGCAGGATGGGCAGGTCAATGTCCACGCCAGGGATCTCGATCCAGCCTGCGAACTCGGGGTTGCGGGCAATGAGGTCAGCGTACTTGGCCCGCTGGGCGGCTTCCTCGGCGGCCGGGTCAGGGGTCGCTTCGGGTTCGTCCGTGGGGGGCGCGGTAGTCTCCACTGGCTTGATGGCTTCCATCTCCTTCTTTTCTTTATAGGAAGGAAGCCAGAAGATCAGCCCGCCGACCAGCCCTGCAAAGGCCGCGCCAGAGATGACCGCCGCTAAAAGTGCTTTGGTGCGTTGTTTCATAAACTAAGGTCCACAAAGTAAGCGTCGCCGTCGCTGCCATCTTCCAGCATTTCCTGGTAAGCAACAACGAACTCGTTGGTATCCTGCGGCAAATTCACCAGCATCCAGCCGGAAAAGCTCTCGCCAGGCTTTAAAGTTGTCGCATCGGGCATCATAACATCGTCCACGGCTTCCAATGCCACGCCGAAGTCATCCTTGCCCCATTGGATCTGAAAATCATCCTTGAAAATATCGTAAGTTTCATCGCTGGTATTTGTTACGGTCAACATAAAAACAACCAGCTTCTCGCCCTCGGGGGTGGTAATCGTGCTGTACCCATCCAGCACGCGGGGCTTGTCACAAGTAAAATCAAATAAGGCTGTTTCTACGGTTTCGTCCGTTTTTGCACGAACAGAAGTATCCGAACCGCCGCAGCCAGCCAACAACAGGGCCGCAACCAGAATTAGTACACAAAGTAATGTTTTGTTAAATTTAAATGCCTTTTTACTCAAAATTCCCGTATCTCCACTAGTAAAATCTATCCCAGCGCACATTTTGCTACGATAGTTTCTATAATAGTACACCAAATTCCAAAAATTTTCAAGAGTTGCACACATTTTGTTCGCCGTAAAAATGCACAATTATTCCGCAAACTTTGCGGCAATTTGTGAATGACTTGTGGTAATAGTATAGTTTAGCGCATTGCACCACAATTTGTAGGGTTTAGTAAAATTTTAATAGGATACACAAAAAGGCCCCCGGTCGAGGGCCGGGGGCGGGGATAAGGCTCCCCTTGAGGGGAGCCTTTTGCCTAAATTATTATTTTCTCCCCTTTCTCCCGTACTTATTATAATATAGACCCATTAGCCCACCGGCAGAGAGCACGGCCAGCGCGGCCAGCAGGGTCACCGGCATGGGGTCGGCGGTTTGGGGCAGGGCGGGCTTGGGCGCGGGGTGCGCGGGGACCGGGGTGGTTTTGGCCGGGGCAGGCGTGGGCGTCGGCGCGGCGGGCGGGTCGTACCGGTTCTGGAACAGCAACAGGCCGGTCTTTTCGCTGCTGCCGCCCGTGGCCCAGATCTCGGCCCCCAGGCCGCCGTCCGGCTGGTTGGTCACCCGTACCGTCACCGTGTATACCGTGGCATCGTAGGTCATGTGCGCCGTGCCGCCCGCGCACTGACGCACCGTGTAGCGGTAGTCGCCGGGGGCGGTGTAGGTCAGGCCCGTAAAGCCGGCCGTGCCGCTGCCTTTGACCTGCACCGTGTCCGCCGCGGGGGCGGGGGCGCCGTCCTCGGGCGTAAGGGTAATGGTGAACCGCTCGGCCGTGGCCGCGCCCGAGGTGCGGACCTCGACGGGCAGCTCGACCGTGCATTTGTACTCCGCCGCGCGGGCTTGCAGCGGCAGCAGCAAAAGCAGCAGTGCAGCCTCTATTATTATGCGTCGCAGCGTGCGTTTTTGGGTGTTATTCATCCTTATTTCCTCCTTTTACGTTTGGGGCAGCAGCTGGCCGAACAGCAGCACCCGGCCGTTGGTGGCGGCCTCGGTGCAGGTGGAAAAGGCCACCACCGGCCCGCTGCCCGGCGTGCGGTACTGCACCGCGTGCGCCTTGATGTAGGCCAGCAGTGCGTCCGGGCTTTGGGCGGTGTCGTAGAGCACGGGGTCGTAGGCGTCGGCCTGCACGCAGGCGAACAGCACGATATTATACGCTGTATCGTCCGTTATCAGTGTGCCCGTGGTGTGCGCGGCGAAGTAATCGCTTTGGGTGAACTGCACGATGTCACCGAACATGCCGCCGTCCTCGATATGGTGACCGTAGACGATGCTGTAGGGCGCGGTGAAGTCCGCCGGGCAGCGCGAGTCCAAAAATATCGCGCCAGAAAGCGAAAAATCTCCGTACACGTCGGTGTTGACGTAGACCATGTTGTCCGCCCCCTGCACGACGGGAAAGTCGATGCGGGTGCCGTCCAGCGTGAGCCAGCCGCAGACGTCCGGGTTGAGGGCGCGCAGCTCGGCAAAGCCGGGGCTGTCCGCGGGCGCGGCGGCCAGCGGCTTGAACCGCAGCGTCTGCTCCGGCAGGGCCGCGCGGCGTGTGGCGGCGATGTCCCACAGCGACCACGCCCCAAACAGCGCCAGCGCCCCCAGCAGCAGCGCCGCCGCCAGTGTAAGCAGCCGGTCACCCCACCGCGCCAGTTTTGCCGCCAGCAGCATTATTCGTCGCTGTTACGACGTTTACGCAGCAGCAACACGCTGCCCGTGCCCGCCGCCAGCAGCATGGCGCCGTAGGGCGCAGCGTCCAGCAGCAGGCCCGTTGGCGTGGGTGCGGTGCGGCTGTTGGTGACCGTGATGGTCTTGTCCGCGGCGGCCATCGTCTGGGCGTCCGAGGTTTTGTCGTCGCTGCCGGTTTTGGTGATGCCGTCCCAGGTGGTGGTATAACTTGACGCTGTATCGCCGGATTCCGTGATGGTGTAGCCCGTGTTAGCGGGCAGGCCGGTGACCTCGATCTTTTCGCCGCCGGTGATGCCGGCTTTGACTTCAGCGGTGCCGTCCGCGTTGAAGGCGACGGTGTCGCCGGTGATGGTGGAGAAATCTGCCGATTCACCGCCGGTTTTTACCGTGACCGAGCTGGCGTGGGGTGTTTCGTCCGGGTCGTCCAGCGCGATGGTAAAGGTGAACTCGTCGCTGGCATTGGCAAAGTTGCCGCTGAGGTGCTTGACCACCGAGAGGCCGTAGGCGGCGTAGGTGTTGGTGACCTCGTCCGCCTTGGCCGTGCCGTCCGCGTTGACGATGTTGATGTCCGAGATGCGCAGGGCGCCGGTGGGTGCGGCGGGGTCGGTGTTGACCACCCGCACCACGATGTAGCGGGCGGCGGTGTCCTGCGTCAGGCCGGTGATGCCGGCAGCGGTCTCCGTGAGGGAAAAGATGTAGTCGCCCGGGGCGGTGAAGTCGTCGCTGTCAAAGGTTAAAGGGACTGTGACGGTGTTGACCGTGCCGCCCGTAAAGGCGGCGGTAAGCTCGGTGGATTTGATCTGCGCGGCCGTGCCTTTGACGGCAGTGCCGGCCGCCCAGGAGGGCAGGTTCGCGACCGTGCCGACCGTGAAGGTGATGCTGCCGTGGGGCACGCCTGCGCCGGGGGCGGCGGTCATGTCGATGGTTTTGGTCAGCTGGGCGGTGTAATCCGCGGCCAGCACGCCGGGCGCTGCGGCACCTGCCAGCAGGGCAGCCGCAGCGATGGCAGCGGTAAATTTGCCGAATTTGGCGCGGGAAATGTAGGTGGTCTTCATAGGTGATTCCTCTCTTCCAACATGGATTTATGTTGCTTTCGTTGGGGTTGCAGCAGGGTTTACAGCCCGCTGCGGCGCAGGGCGGCCAGGGCCGTGCCCAGCACTTGCCGCTGTGGGATGGGGCCGTAGAGGCGGCTGTCCGCCCCCGTGGTGCGGGCATCGCACAGCAGGAAAAGCTCGCCCTCCGCGAGGGTGACGGGGTAGTCCGGGCCGCCCTCGACCGGCTGGGTAGGGGTGGTGATGTCCGGCTCGGCCACCGTACTGCCGTTGATGATGAGCGCGCCGGTGTCGGTCACAGTGACGGTATCGCCGCCACGCGCCGCGATGCGCCCAAGGTGGAGCGTGCCGTCCTGCCGGTAGAGCACGACCTGCCCGGCCGCGGTGCCGCGCTCGAACCGGCTGAACAGGACGAGGTCGCCGCCGCACAGGCGGGGCGCCATAGCGCTGCCCGGCACCACCGCCAGCCCGAACACGACCCCGAACAGCACCCAGCACAGCGCGGCGAACACCGCCAGGCGGGTGAGGAAGCGGTGAATTTCCACTTTTGCACGTGCTTTTTCTTTGTCAGTGGTCAGAAAGTCCTCCCGCGGCATGGGTCACACCTCCCTGCAGCGCAGCAGCCGCCAGCCCAGCCAACACAGGCCGACCAGTGCCAGGTAGGGCGCCGCGCCGGTGTGCAGGCCGGTGGGGATGCCCACGTTGCGGGTATTGATGCAGGTAATCTCGGCGGGCTGGGCCCGGGGCACTTGCATCGTGCAGGTTGCGCCGGTGGGGCCGTCGTCGCCGTTGAGCTGCCAGCTGACCGTGTGGTCGCCGGGGTCGGTCTCAGTCAGGGTGAGGGTCTGGTCCGCGCGCAGGTGGGTGAGGGTGACGCTGCCGCCGCTGCGCAGGGTGAAGCCGGTGTCGGTCAGCGCCGCGCCGTCACCCGCCGTGGTGTACGCGCTGCCCTGGCGGATCTGGGTGGTGTCCAGCGTGGCGGTGAAGGAGAAGTTTTTCGTAGTATCGCCCATATCGCCCACCACTTTTTTGGTGATCGTGACGGACAGGTAGGGTTCGTAGGTGTTGGTAAAGTGCGCCTCGGCCGTGCCGCCTGCTGTGACATCCATCGATTGGGTTCGGTCGGCGGTGGGAGTGGTCAGGTAGTAGTTGGTCAGGTTCGGCGCGGCGGATTCGGTCACGGTGTAGCCGGCGGGGGCCAGGCCCGGCAAGGTCACGCTGCCTGCGCCTTTGATGGAGAGCGTCAGGCGGCCGCTCGCGTCCGGGCTGACGGCAGCCGGGGCATCCGCCGGGCGGGCGCCCGCGCTATACTGCGGCGTGTAGCTGCCTGCGGCAACGGATGTGATCGTAAAGGTGTTGACTGTTTCGGCGAAGTCGGCTTGCAGGGCATCGTCGGCATCGTTGGGCAATTGCTTGGTGATAGTCAGGCTGCCGGTGGCGCGGGCGTAGGTGTTTTCAAACCGGATATTTGTTGCCGCCTGGGCGGTCAGTGCAATGCCGCTGTGTATCGGTGTATCCGTCACGTCTGTCCACACGCCGCCGTCTTTTACGGTGCGTACCAGCGTGCAATCGTAACCGGTGGGTTCACCGCGGGCGGTCTCGGTCACAGCGTAGTTGTAGGTGTTGCCGCTGCTGTCCGCCAGGGGCAGCTCCAGCGTGTATTGCAGCACGTTGGGGTTGATGCTATCCGCTTGCATCGTGCTGCCGCTGAAGTCCCCCACGATCTGGCGGTCCGAGTTGACCACGGTAAAGTGCAGATTTTCTTTAGCCTGTATCAGCTCGGCATCGGTCAGGGCGGTGCCGTCGGTTTTCAGCAGCGTTTTGGTAACGCGCAGGATGCCGCTGCCCGCAGCGGGGGGTACAGGGTCGGTGCTGAACCAGACGCGGTCAATGAGGTTGCCGCGCTTGAGGCCCTCCTCGCTGTCGCCGCTGGCGCTGGCCACCGCCACAAAGAAGAACCGGCTGACGTACTGCCCCGCCGGGACCGTGTAGGTACCGTTGTGTACGCCCCATGCGGTGCAGCCATCCGAGATATTGCCGTCCACAATGTAGTTGCGGATGGGCACATTCACGCCGTTCACCGTGATGCTGCCGTTCAGAGCTTCCTGGATGGCGGCGCGGGTGGTCTTATTTTTCAGCGCGTCGGTGATGTCCTGGGCCACATCCACCGGAGCGATCAGCAGGGCCATCGTGTCAGTGCCGTCGCGGCCCGCGTGGGCCAGACTCCAGTTTAAGGTAGCGCCGGGCACGGTCAGCACGTCCTGGTACAGGGCGCCGTAAGCCTGGCAGTTCAGTTCGGAAAACTGGCCGCCATCGTAGGCCTTGCCGATGGCGTAGGCCTGGGTCACGTCGTTGGGGTCTGTGTAAGTTTCTTTTATCGCATTACCCTTGCGGTCCCATCCTGTAATAACTGTGTCCGTATAAACGGTCGTGGTCGCGTCGGCAATCTCGATAAATTTTCCCTTGACACCATCACCCCGGCGATTGCACTCGGTAGTTGTATACCAGTAAATGCTTCTGGTCGTTTCCGCATCCCGCGTCTGCAAAAAGTGGGCGCGCTGATGGTCTTCCGGGTAACAGAAGCGGTCACTTGCAAAATTGCCGTCGCTGACCACCGGGTACTCAAAGCTGCCATTTTGCAGCTGCACATAATAGTTTACCTGAGCCTCGGCTTGCAGGGTGCTGCTGCCGGAGGCGACATCCACCTTATAATGGTAGCGGTCGGTGTCGGCGGCGCTGGGGTCACTTTGGCGGGCCAGCAGGGTATCCAGCGCGGCGTTCAGCGCGTGGGGGTGTTCGGCGGTCAGGTTCTTGTCTGAACCATTGACGGCCTGGCCCGTGACCTGCTGCCAGCTGCCATCCGCGCCGGTCTTGCTGCGATACCAGGTGTAGGTCACGCCGTCCACCGGGTCACTTTGTCCGTTGACGACTGCTATCAGCTCGCCCGTAGATTTGATGTTATCCTGTATCTTCACGCTGCGCAGCGTTACCGCCTGCACCGCCGGTTCATCCTCGTCATCCGGCGGGTCGGCGCTTTCAGGCGTGGCGGTGGTGGCCGGTGTCGTGCTTGGCGTGGGTATGGACAGCTCGTCCCCGGTCGTGTTCTCCCCTGCTGGGTCCTCCTCGGCCGGGCCGGGCGGCGCAGGTGTCGGCTCTGCCGGGGCGGCGGTCTCGCTGGTGGCGATCTCGGTATGTAGCGGTCCCGATAATGGCGGGTCCTCAGCAAAAGCGGCATTGGCGGCCCCAGCTGCAAGGCAAAAGGCCATAAGCCCTGCCAACAGACGTTTGTTCATGGCGGTTCCTCCCCCGTTTGATCCGGGCGGCCTGTGGGACAAGCCGTCCGCTGATTTCAAGGCTGAGTATACCCCCGCCAACGGGGAAAAAACGTCACACGCAGGTTCACACAAAAAAAGACAGCCCGCACTGTTTTCTGCAGTACGGGCTGTCCGCCTTTAGCTATTCTTTTACTTATGCGGTTTTCTGTTTTTAAGAACCGCTGTGCCTGCCAGCGCCAAACCGCTGAGGACAAACAGGCTAATATACAGCTCTCTGTTCCAATTATCCCCTGTTTGCGGGATGACAGAACTTACCGCCGCAGTTTCCTTCACAGTTTCCGCCTGTGCAGACACAGTTACAGGTTTGGCTGTTGCTGTCGGGGTGGACTTGGCAGGTTTTCTCTCCAGCGCCGCGATGGCATCCTCGATAGTTTTTGCCATTGCATCCACTTCCGCCTGCTCGGTGATATTCTTGCCGCGCACTACTGCGTTTACAGCTTCTTCCACCTTGGTAAAATCTTTGTACTCATTCTTGTTCAGCGCTTTGGCCTTAGCAATGGCTGCATCTACCTTACTATAGTCCGCATCCTTATATTCCAGCGCCGCGATGGCATCCTCGATAGCTTTTGCCATTGCATCCACTTCCGTCTGCTCGGTGGTATTCTTGCCGCGCACTACTGCGTTTACAGCTTCTTCCACCTTGGTAAAATCTTTGTACTCATTCTTGTTCAGCACTTCGGCCTTAGCGATGGCTGCATCTACTTTGCTATAATCCGCATCCAGATAGCGCAGTTCCAACTGCTGGGTGTGGGTTGCCCTATCCGCAGTAATCGTAATTTCTTTATTGACAGTTTCACAGTTATCCGCCGCAACGGTAACGGTGTATATACCGGCTTCCAGTTCTGCGTTTTCCTCTACAGGTTCTCCGTTCACCGTGACAACAACATTCGTCATATCAGCAGGTGCCACAACAAAGGTGACCATGTATTTCGGCGCAGGCAGCACAGGCGTACTCGGCGTATTATACTGATACTGGCCACCGCCTGCTGTAAGTTCGTTATAAAAATCCTCGCTGCACATAGCTTCATAGGTTCTGGCTTTACCGGCTTCTACGCCCTTACCACAGGCAGTAACCTCGTTGCTTTCTGCATAGTAGTTGTTCTCAAAAGCCGTTGTATCTTTCGCCGAACCAGCAATTGCACCCAAGCGACCATACGGGGAGCTGGCCGTATACTGGCTCATATCCATTTCACCGGCAAAGTAGCAATGCCGGATCGCTGCACTGCCAGCGCTGCCGCCTGCCGTACCTACAATACCGCCAAAATCCTCCGTTCCCTTGCCGTAGGGCGTCAGTTTTCCTGTTGCATAGCAGTTGATGACCTTTGCATTACCCGCCAGCTGACCAGCAATTCCGCCGCCATGGCTGGCCGCCAGCGACAGTTCACCAGTATTTACGCAATAGCGAATCTCGCTGTCACCATCTGCAAAGCCAACAATACCACCTGCATACAGGCTGCCCGCGTCCCCCGTGAGCAGCAGATCACCTGTATTCCGACAGTAATCAATCACCGTATCGCTTGCTTGGCCACACAGTCCTATCGTACCGTACACAAGATTTTCGTTATTGGTAAACGACACATCTGCCGTGCAGTCAAAAATTGTGCAGCCGCCAGCAAAACCGGCAATCGCACCGTAATACGTGTACTCCCGCTCGGAATTAACGTTGATCGTTCCCTGCACAGTCAGGCTGGAAATCTCAGCATTTTCAATATCGCCAAAAAAACCGCAGAGACCCGTTGTTCCATACACATCCGAAAGATTCAGGTTGCTTACGGTGTGGCCATTGCCGTAGAATTTGCCGCTGAAGCAATGCTCTACTTCACCGTCCGCATTCACCGTTGATCCAATCGGCGTCCATTCGATTCCCGTCAAATCCAGGTCAGCTGCCAGTTCCACCACAGCATCCGTTTTGCCGTCATAATCGCCTGCATCCACCGCACGGGCAAACTGCTGCAAATCCTCCACTGTAGCAATGACGGTTCGGTCACTCGCTGCTTCGTCTTCTGCCAGTGCCGTGGTCGGCAGCAGGGTCAGGCAGAGCGGCAGCGCAAGAAGCAGACTTGCAATACGTTTTTTCATGGTTTCCTCCTTCTTTGCGGTCAGTTAATCCGCACATCCAAAATTTATCGATGTACTCCGCAATTTGAGATAATTTTACCCCCCCCCGTCAAAAAATGTCAATCAAAAATTCGCCGTTTTTCGGCAGTATCCTTATTTCGGTTCACCTTTTTGCATCACAAAGCAAAAAGACAGCCCGCACTGTTTTCTGCAGTACGGGCTGTCCCTAAATCTCTTAAATCCATTCCGTTATACGGTCGTCTATACGGTCGTCACCAGCGTCTGGCAGGTGCCGGTCACGGCGTAGGGGCCGCTGGCGGCGGGCAGGAAGTAGCTCTCGCCCTTCTTCACAGCCACGGTCTCGCCGCCGCTGGTCAGGGTGCCTTCGCCATCGGTGATGAGCAGCGAGACAAAGCTCTTCTCGTCCGCCACACCCTCAAAGGCGCCGTTTCTGGCATCCACCGTGAAATACTCGCACTGGGCCAGATGTCCGCCAAAATCATGCTTTACCGGCGGGGTGCACAGGGTCACATCCAGCGCCTTTTCCACATGCAGGGCTCGGGGCTTGCCGTCGGCACCGACGCGGCCGTAGTCGTAAACGCGGTAGGTCACGTTGGAGTTCTGCTGTACCTCGGCCACCACGATGCCCTTGCCGATGGCATGCAGCGTGCCCGACGGGATAAAAAAGCAATCCCCCTTGTGCACAGGCACGGCATTCAAAACCTCCGTCAGGGTGTTGTTTTTGATGCGCTCGGCAAATTCCTTTTTGCTGATCTCATGGTCAAAGCCATAGTACAGAAAGGCGTTCGGCTCACAATCCAGCACGTACCACATCTCAGTCTTGCCGTACTGGTGCTCATTTTTCAGTGCGTACTCATTGAAGGGGTGTACCTGGATGGACAAATCGTTCCTTGCATCGATAAATTTTATCAAAACCGGGAACTGTTCAAATTTTGCGCAATCGGTGCCCAGGGCTTCCGGGTGAGCGGCCGCATAATCAGCCAGGGTGGTACCGTCGGGCAGGTAGCTGGGGCCGTCCGGGTGGCAGGAGAGCACCCAGGCTTCGGCCAGCGGGTCCAGATCGCTCTGCACGCCAAAATCGGTGCGCAGACGGCTGCCGCCCCACAGGTAGTCTTTGCAGCTGGGGGTCAGTTTGATGATTGCCATAAACAGGTTGCTCCTTTTTTAAATAGAAGGTCTTTTGCAGGCACCTCGCCGTAGTCCCCTCCACAGGGGCAAGCCCAGGGTGTGCAGCACAAAGCCGGTGCTGCTATAAAGGCGGCTTCCGGCGCGGTGAAGCTTTCGCCGGGAGCCAGCGTCCAGGCAAAATGGTAGGGGTGGATACCCTACGGTTTGCATGTACCTGTATTATACTCCCCCGGTCTCGGGCAGGTCAACCCGAATTTAGCTAATGTTTAAGCGGCCATTTTAGTTAATTGGCAAAAAAAGACGTCCCCGTCGGCTGCTTGGGGCAACGACGGGGACGTCAGCATGCAGAAAAAGCTGATTCAGCTTTATGGGAAATTGCGGTTCGGGTTACTGGTGGTTACGCTTTTTCAGGGCAAAGGCCACACCAAAGGCACCCAGAGCACCCAGGCAGGCAACCGCCAGCGGGACGATAGGCATATCATCCGAAGTCTGCGGGATAACACCGGTGGTCTTAGCCACGGGTGCGGTGGTCTCGGCCGCGGTAGCGGTCACGGTAGTGGGCTTCTGAGTAGCGGCAGGGGCCGTCGGCTGCGGCTTGGTCTCGGTTTTGCGCTGGATCCACAGCTGCGTGCCATAGAACGGGTTTGCCGTGCCGAGGCACAGGCCCTGGTTGGTAACAGCAAACACGCGCAGGCCGTGGTTGTACGGGTCACCGAAGCCGCTGGTGGTCAGCGTTTCAAAGTTCACACCGTCAGAAGTAACATACATGTCAAAGCCGCGGCTTGCGGTGCGCATGTAATGCAGGCAGACAAGGACGCTCTTGATCTTGTCCCAGGTCTCCTGGTTCAGCAGCTTTTCAAAAGCATCTTTCAGGTCATCACCCAGATCATACTCAGCGGCCAGCTGTTCATACTGGTCCAGCATGGTCTCGTAGTAGTCAGAGAAATCCTGCAGACTGGTAATACGATCCTCCACAGAATTTTCCGAGGACAGTACTCCCATCTCCGTATCATTGCCCAACACATCGGGGGCTATCTCCATCATGTCAGTCAGGTCAGCTGCCTCACTGGCGAAGGAATCTTCAACTTCCACTGCCATGTCATCCATATACATAGCCGTTTCCGGGGTCGCAGTCTCCGGCGTAGCCTGCATTTCATAGGTAGCCACCGGGTTGGTGTTGTTCTTTTCGTACAGCAGTTCCAGCAACTCCTTGATGTACTGCAGCTGCGTTGCCCACTGCTCAGGCGTCATGCCGATAATATCGCCGTTGGAGAACTGGCCGATGGGCTCCAGCAGGCTGCTGGTATCAAAGGTGCCAATGTACAGCTTGCCATCGTATACTTCCATACGCCAGATGTACTGGTTCTCGTTATGGCCGAAACCGGAACCAATGCCGGAAATACCGCCGTTGGGGAACATGGTGGTGGCATCACCGACCAGCAGCTCAATGTTTTCGTCCTTGTCCATGCGGTACAGGTTTACCGACTGTTCCAGGTTGGCGTTGACGAAGCTGCAATCCACACCGCCCAGGGATCCATCGCTGCCCTCGCCGGTCTTGTTGAAAAGGATGCGCTCCATGGCGATCTGCTCGTCGTTGTACTCGCCGATATAGAGGTGGTCTTTGTAAACGATCAGGTTGGCTGCGCCGGAACGGGTACGCTCCGGGTCGATGCCGAAGGTGTAGCGGGCGCTGTCCTTCTCCTGGTCGCCGATCAGCGGGGTCCAGGTAAAGGTGCCGTCGGCCTTTTCGTCGCCGCGCACGATGGCGAAGGACTGCATCGTGTTGTCATCGGGGGCATTCTCCTCGGTGCCGGTGCAGATGGAAACATACAGGTGGCCGTTGTACTCGACCATATCCCACACGGAACCGCCGTAGATGCTGTCGCGGTAGGTGTAGGCCGGGTAGTCAAACAGGTCGTCCTGGCTGGCAATCTCGGTAAAGCCCTCAGAGGGGTTCGACGAAGCCAGGATGGTAGCGCCGCTCTTGCCGGTGGTGGCATCGGCGAAAACATTGCTGATCACGAGCTTGCCGTTATACACGCACATGCCGCGGATACCGGTGGAGATGCCCTTTTTGTATGCTGCGCCGTAGTCCTGCATGGAGGACAGGCCCACGTAAACAGCCTTGTAGCTGTCGTCCTTGGGGTCGATCTCATACACGCTGGGCAGGCCGCTTTTCCCGTTTACATGGACACTGCCGCAGAAATACAGCTTACCATTATAAACGATAGCGTTGCGGAACAGAGGTGCCATGTGGTTGAGGGAGTTGGACATCAGCAGCTTGGTCTCGCCGGTCTTGGTGTTTACCTTGACCAGGATGCCGCCGCTGTCAGCGCCGTCCTCGTGGCCATAATAGAAGGTGCCGTTGAACATGGCCTTCAGGCCGGCTTCCATAACGTCCTTATCGAACTTGTCGCCCAGGATATTCTGCATCAGGGTCAGCGTGTTGCCCATAGCCGAGTAGCAGGTACCCACATACATCCAGTCACCGTAAGCAACAGCGGACCAGCTGTAGTTCTGGCCGCGGTCGCCCGCGTTGTAGTTCGGGTCGCTGGGGTCGGTAATCACGTTCACTGCACCGTCCCCGATATAGTCCACGATGCCGTCTGCCGACATAGTGCCCTTGGTGGGGTGTGAAATCTTTTCAAACGTGTAATTTCCTGCATTATACGTTATTTTCTGTGTGCCCTCGGCAAACGCAGGCAGGGCAGTGGCTGTAAGCAGTGCCGCGCCCAGGGCCAGCGCTGTAATGCGCTTTGCAATTCCATTCAGGTGCATGCTTGGTTACCTCATCTCTGATTCTTTATTTCCTTCTTCTTTTGGCATTTATACAATAAACCTATAAAATACCAGATATAAGTATAATACCCCTCCCCGCTAAATTTTGTCAATCTTTATCGGCCAATATTTTTAATGATTAAGATGACTTTTCTGTACTGCACAAAAAACAGCGCCTTTCTGTTATACAGAAAAGGCGCTTTGCCGGTTTACTTTGTTACAAATTAACTTTTTTCAGAATTGAAACCACCTCGGCCTCCGTCAGCCGGTAGCGTACCGGCTCCGGCGGGGCCTCTCCGGTGCGCAGCGGGTACTGCCAGTACACCACATCCAGCCAGCGGCCAAACTTGTAGCCGCTGTGCTTTTCCACAAAACTTTTGGTAAAGCCCATCCGTTTGTGGAATTCGTGGCTCGCCTTGTTCTCGCCGGTCACGATGGCAAAGGCGTTATAGTAGCCCTGCATCCGCAGCAGCTCCAGCAGGGCGGTGTACAGGCGCTTGCCCAACCCCTGGCCGACGCAATCCGGCGCGCAATAAATGGTAGCCTCCACATTCCAGGCATAGGCCTCGCGGCTGTGCCAGGGGTGGGCGCAGGCAAAGCCCTGCAAGCGGCCGTCCGGGGTGATGGCTACCAGAAACGGTGCTTTTTCCAGCACCCCCGCAATGTTGGCGGCGTACTCCTCGGCCGTGGAAAGCCGGTACTGGAAAGTCTGGGTGCCATGCAGCACATACCAGTTGTACAGCTCGGCCACCGCCGCGCCGTCCGCCGGGGTAGCCATGCGGATGGTGATACGGTTGTCCGCCGCCCACTTTGCCGCCAGGGCTTCTTTTTCAGCCTTGGGCAGTTTTTTGATGGCGGCTTCGCGCTTTAAGGCCGCGCTTTTGTCAGCGCAGCGCTCGGCATAGGCAAGGCGCACGGCCGGGCCGCCGTGGCTTTTGGTGTACTTGGCCCCGCCCTTGCCGGTGCGGTGGGCCTTTAAGCGGCGGGCCAAGTCGTTGGTCCAGCCGCCGTACAGGCTGCCGTCCGGGCAGCGCAGCAGATAGACCCAGGCGGTTTCGGGGGCAGGCTGGCAGGCATCTGCCAGGCTGGGGGCCGGGCCCCGCAGGCTCTTCCCGCTCATTCGCTCACCTTGCGGCCCGCAGCGCGCAGGGTGCGGCGGCAGGCCTCGATGGCCGTCTCTTTATCGTCCGCCGTAATCAAGAACCGGCTGGGGTGGCAGAACCGCAGCCCCAGGCCGCTGATCTGGCGCAGCTGGGCTTCCGGTTTACCGGCCCACGCGGGCGGGAACGGCTGTTTGCTGCGTTTTGTGCGGTGGTCGGTCACACACTGGGCACTGTAGCCGCCGCGCTGGCTGGGGTAGACCACAAACAGCGCATCGGTCTTGTACAGGCCGTTTTTCCAGGGCATGTAGGCGGGCAGCACCACGATGCCATCCTTCATGTTGGCATAGGCGCGGCGCACGGTGTCGTCGGCGCGGTTGACAGCGTTGGCGGCGGCGATCTCGTTTTCCAAAATCTTTTTGGCCACCGGCACGGCGCGCCAGAAGCACTCGTCCGGGTCGTCCTTCGAGTCCCACAGCGGATTGAAGCTGCCGATGGCGTCAGCCAGAGAGTTCTGCTCGCCGGTGTTATCGTTCAGATCCAACGGCTGGATGAAGTTTTCGTCCAGCAGGCGGGCCTGATGCTCGCCCACCAGCTGGGCGCCCAGCACCTGCCACAGCAGGCCGAACGCCGCGTAGGGCACGCCGTTGGGACGAGTCTCGCGGGGCTCCTGGTGGTGGTCGAACATGCCGCCGCCGACATCATAGACGATGCCGTCGAAATCATCGGGCACCACAAAGCCGCGCGTGACCTGGATGTCCGGCCGCACAATTTGCAGCAGTGCGGTGGAGAACACGTCATCCGCGTGGAATTTGCCCCCGTGGGTAAAGCCTTTTGCAGGTATTTTCATGGTTTGCTCCTACATTTAATTTATCGCCAATTTGTAGGGGCAGATGCTCGCCATCCGCCCGCAGGTCGATGCAGGCATCGACCCCTACAGAAGTATTTGCTTTGTTTAGGCAACACCGCACAATTCCCGCCTTACGGCTTAAGCACCGCTCCGGCGGCTGCGGCACGGC
>OLQN01001659.1_pt1 | contig 16358 bp, 14 predicted proteins | sample 1673181 | NCBI WGS metagenome assembly OLQN01 (sample SAMEA3136763, study PRJEB25190) | human gut metagenome | biome: human gut; feature: human-associated habitat; material: faeces | place: Austria | collected 2013
TGACATAACAATTGAGCTTTTTTACTTTGATTACAAAAGTAATATCACATTTTTACGTTAACTTAATGTTAATGATGCCTAATGTTGAAGAACTAATAGACATTCTTATAGAAGAGGGTGTCAAAGTAGTTACTACCGGTGCAGGAACACCGAGAAAATTTATGCCTCGTTTAAATGAAGCGGGTGTTAAAGTAATACCTGTAGTCCCTTCAGTAAAAACTGCAAAAAAAATGGAAGACTTAGGTGCAACAGCTGTAATAGTAGAAGGTATGGAAGCCGGCGGTCACGTAGGCGAGACAACAACAATGTCCCTAGTACCGCAAGTAGCCAGTGCAGTGTCTATCCCTGTAATCGCAGCAGGAGGCATAGGTGACGGGCGTGGTGTCGCTGCAGCTTTTTGTCTTGGTGCCAGCGGCATTCAAGTTGGAACTTTGTTTTTAGCAACTGATGAATGTCCGATTTCAAAAGAGTACAAAGAAGCAATTATCTCGGCAACAGATACATCAACAACGCTTACGGGTACAAAATTCGGTGCTCCTGTTCGCTGTTTAAAAAATGACTTAACAACACGTTACCATGAATTAGAAGAAAAATCGAATACTTTAATGGAACTTGAAGAATTAACACTCGGTTCTTTAAGACGCGCGGTATATGAAGGAGATATAGTAAACGGCTCTGTTATGTCAGGACAAATCGCCGGATTAGTCAAAGAAATACAACCGGTTAAAACGGTTATACAAACATTATTTAAAGAAGCCAATGAAGTATTGGAAAAAACTAAAATTTAAGTTTTTACTACTACTTCACAACTACAGAAGTAACAACAAAAAACTTTGTGTATAATTTATTCTTCACCTAAGTCCATTATTTGTGTAACAAGGGGAGGTTAAAGTTATGGTTAATTATAGTAATATTTTAGTGTCTATAATTGGTATAATAATAGTTATTATAGGCATATATATAATCTACAAACTAATAAAAAAATTAAAGTAAGAATATGTCTATATGAAAACAAAATTAGTTAATAACAGATAGTGAATTTTATTTAACAAAATTAGATTAATTATAATATACTGAAAACCTTATATATGCCATTTTTAATCTTTATTAGTATTGCGATAACCGTTAAAAAGAGATTACTCAATTTATGCTGAGTAATCTCTTTTAATATTAGAATTTATTTTTTTCTACGTTTATATATTACCTGATCGCCGGTATTTCGTTTTTGAAGACGATCATTTCTTGAATTTATTTGAGCGGTTTTTTGAGAATTTTCTTCCTTTAATGTCGGTTCAACATTAATCTCTTCTTTTTGAATATCAATATTTTTAGAGAAGGTTTCATTTTCTTCCGTATTAAATTGACTATTATTAGAGTTAAAATCCTGTTTTTGTGCGCTAAACTCTACATTTTGGTTATTAAATCTAGGGTTAAAACCTTGATTATTAGGATTTACCTGTTCGTTAGGATTAAAACTTTGAGCTGTTCTATTGTTAGTGTTAAATTGACCTTGATTATTAGGGTTGACGTTTCGACCATCTCCATTGAACTGAGAATGATTAAAGTTTTGACCTTGATTATTAAATTGAGAATTTTGTCCATTAAATCTTGGATTAACACCTTGGCTGTTAGGTCTTGGTTGTCCGCTTGCAAAATTTCCTTGTCCTCTTTGGTTATTAGAATTAAAACTTTGAGCATTTTGATTATTTCTATCGTAAGCTGTGTTGCGGTTTATCGGATTACCGAACTGGTCAAATTGCCCTCCTTGTTTAAAGTTTGGAATAGGATTACCAAATTGATCATATTGAACAAATTGTGAGTAGTACGCCTTAGCTTGCGGTGTCTGTCTTACAAAAAATTTAATAAAATCATCATTTTTATTAGTTTCAAGCGCATTAGAAGGTAATGACATTAGTATGAAGAAAAATCCTATAACATAAATAAATGATATTATGTATATTGTAAAGTAATTTAATAAATAAAACAATACAATTAAAATAGCCAATCCCCAGTTAGTAAAACCTACATCTCTTAAGCGACGTGCATAGCTTGCTGTTATAGGAATTAATATAATAATACCTATAACTATTAAAATAAAAATAACCGCTATACTGGTAGTTGCGGTAGATGCCGCATCAGCGAAAGAATTACCGGAAAAGTAATCATAATTACGATAAGCACGAGATGTAATTCCGGCAAAAGAAGCAAATACACTATAAAAAAATACAATTAATACAATTAAAAATCCAACGTGAATAGTTCCGACCGGAAACCAATGCCCGGCACGTGAAGAATAACCGTTAAAATCTACAAAACCTTTAAAAAAATCACTAAAAGCGGATCCAAAGGTAACGTGTTTTTTTCTTTGATCTATCATAAAATCCTCCTTAAAAAATAAACTTAGAATAATATACTAATAATATAATATCTATATAAATAAGTCAATTAAAACAAGGAATTTTATAAAGTGATTACCACTACAAACATTGCTATTAAGTTCGTTGCTGTTCTTAGTGGTGGAATACTGGCTTCACCTGAGATTATAAGCTCAGGTGAAGCTTAAGAAAACTGCGTAGCAGTTAGTTCTTAAGGTTGCCACACCACTATAAAATCAGCAAAAAATAATATTTTGTATATAAATATATACTTTTCATAATAATTACACATAGAATTACCTACATTATATCATTTTTTTAATATTTTTTCAGTATTTAATATTAAATCGATTGCTTTCTATATCAAAAGTTAACTTAAAAACAGATTGAAACTTAATAAATTCGGTAATCTTATTTTTCTAAATTAATTATTTTTTAATTTTTTATCTAATAGTAAAACTTCTTGTTTTTCCACATCTTCATTATTAATATTTTTTGTTTCTGTTATTTTCTCTAAAACATTTGTTAAGAAGTATCTAAAATCAACATGGTATGGATTTTTATTGAGATTACACATTACCGTTTCACTCATCAACATGCCCGTTAGTTGATTCTCCAGATAAGATAATTTGTCTTCTGAAAAATATTTAAGCATATTAATCTCAGCGAGGCTGAATTCTTTATATTCTGTAGAAAGATTTTCTTCCTTAATATCTTCTATAAGTAATTCTTTTAAAGTAAGTTGACGTTCTCCGAGAAAATTTTTTATACCGTGCATACCCGCCTCTTTAATAATATATTCTTCTCCAATATAATAACCGATATTTAAAAGCTCCGCTATACGGGTAAATACATCTTGCTCAGAAACTATCCTTTTTACATCACCCGTAAATAACTGTTTCTTTTTCTCTATTCTGTTGACAACTCTTTTGTATCTCGATAACCTTCCTTGATATAATTCAGTATCTGCATTTTTGTTCATAAAAATATCTATTCCTCCGATTAGATACAACGGTGCGGCGTTATAAACAATCGTTTCTGCAACATTATACTCCAAAGCAACACGTTGAGCGATATTTCCACCAAGGGAATGACCGGTGAGAATAATATTTTCACCATATTTTTTCTCCATTTTTTTATAAAATTTATAACAAACTAAATAATGTTCTCCTTGCCCTAGACAAATCCCTACTATATCAGCGTATAAGTCTTTTTCTCTATCAAAATAAAAATTCGTTCCGGTGAAAGATAAAACATAATTATCTTTATCAATATTTTTAAATAATGCTCCGCTGCTACCGGTATTTTTATCATAAAAGCTGTGTAAATATTCCAACTCTTTCGGAAACTTACCTACTATTTTTTGCAATTCTATAAATTCCTTTATTACTCTTTTAGGTGTGTTAATTCTGTCCATAGCTTCTATTCGATATACAATAAACGAAGCATAGCTGGTTACTTCTAGTTCTTTTGCCACTTTTTTTCTCCTAATTTACTAATCAATAGTATTCTATCACACTTATTATATTTTTAACACTATAACCGTTGCCAATAAGTGATAATTATTTTCATCTACCTATTTAAAATAAAATTATTTTTTGTTATAATAATATCAGATGTTTAATAACAGCTTAAACGGAGGTTAGATTTATGAAAATTTTACTTGCTTACTCTAGCAAAACAAAAAACACAAGAAAAGTAGCTGAAGCTATTTACGAAGATATAAAAAATCTAGGGGACGTTGATTTAATTGATATAAAAAAACACAAGAAAAAAATGAATAAAGAGTACGATTTTTATATACTCGGTGCTTGGACGGATAAAACAAATGCTAATAAAAATATGCAGCATTTTATTGATATTCAAGAAATTCACAACAAAGATGTAGCAATATTTTTAACCTGCGGTGTTCCTCGTGAGCATTACCACGCCGATGATTCGATAAACAACTATATTGAATTTATGAAAGAGCGTAATAACCGCATTCATAAAACATTTATTTGCCAAGGGAAAATAGACCCGAAGGTAATGATTGTCTTTAGAATTTTAACATGGAAAGATCCTAACTTTATTCATAAAGTAACGCCGGACTTAGTGGAGATGGTTAATGAGTCTAAAACACACCCTGATGCTCAAGATTTAAAAGATGCACAAGATTGTTTCAGCACGCTTTTAAAAGATATAACTCTTGAAAAATCACCGCTTAATGTTTAATAATTTTATTTCCAAAGTAAATTCTCAAATAAATAAACACTGTGTCTAAATACCTATAAGCATTTCTATTAGGATTTTTACCTTTAGAAAAACGTCCTAATTAAACTTATTAAACCTGTTGCTAAATAATAACAACAGGTTCTTTAAATATATCTTTGTCCCCGGCTACCAAGTTATACAACCTCGAAACTTTTATATCATGTTCAAAATATTGAGCATTTTTACTATTTAAAACTGTAACCAACATTATTTCTTTTTTATTATTTATTTCTTTTATTAAATGAGTTTTTTCTTTTTTTACCGCCAGCACTCTAAACGCTTTTGTTCCAAAATACTTTTTATAGTCTTCCTTTGTTGTATTAGTCAGTATATGAAGCAGGTTTCGTTGTATTTTTTTATTACTGTATCTTTTTGTCGCTATATTTTCTACCAAATCCTTATAAGTTTTCGATATTCGTGCTGCATTAAATATTCTATTTTCCAATCCCTCATTAACATCGTAAATATTACTTAAACCGATTTTTCCTAAAATATTTATTTGATAGGTTATAAAGGAATAAAAATCTTCCAAGTAGATATTTTTTTTATTGCGAAGTTTTTCCAGCATTTCGGCAGGAAGATAGTTTTCTATCTCTTTTTTATAAATATTTGTCCTTAAGGCGGTAGCACTGAGAAATCTTGTTTTTTCCAAGTTTGAGTTGTTTAAACTTTGACCTTGTCGTTTTATAGGTATTAGTTTCACATTAGGAGCTTGTTTTTTTAACGCTTTGTAATAACTGTAAGCCAGAATAAAATTTGGAACATTTGTATCAATATCAAACAATAAACTATTTATTTTTGCGTGGCTATAACCCTGTTTTAATAATTCTTTATATTTTAATTTAATATCTTTTCCTTGTTGTTTATTATACAATGTGGAAAATTTTTCCATATTTATTTCTTCTGTTCCGAATATTAAATGAGTAATTCCCATCTTGGTAAGAATTTCCACACTTTTTTCAGCAAAGTCATCTCCAAAAGAAACGCTCGCTACGTAAGGTAGTGCAACTACCATATCGCAACCGTTTTTTACCGCTTCTTCAGCACGGGTATAACCGTCTACTATTGCCGCTTCCCCTCGTTGAGTAAAATACTCACTTATTACACAAACTATTTCTCCTCCACCGTGATTTTTTATATATTTTTTTGCTTGCTCTATTAAATATTTATGTCCATTATGAAACGGATTAAATTCCGCTATAATGCCTACTCTAATACTCATTTTATCGTCCCTTTTATCAGTTATAATTTTAATAATTTTTTTACAGTTATATAGATGACTACCCTAACTTTAGAAAAATAAAGGTAACTTTCGTCACCTTTATCCATTATTACTTTCAAATATATCGACTGTCCAACCAACTAACTTACCATCTTCTGAGGTTACTCTGCTGATTGAAAATTGTCGAGGTTTTTTATCTTTTTCTATTAACCTTGCAATCTCTTGATTTCCATATTCCATAGCCTCTTTTTGTGAATTAAATACCTTTCCTGTATTCCCAAGTCCGGCACTATGAGATAATTTTTTACCGTCATATTCATAACTGTTTTTTTGATCTTGGTTTTTTGTTTTATTTTCTGTTGAACTTTGAGCCGAATCTGTCGTATTTGAATTTTGTTTTTCTTCTTTTTCTACCTTTTTGGTAGTATTGGTTTGTGATGTTTTATCTTTCTCTTTTGTAGAACTTTTTCCAAAAAAGTAACTATATCCTAGAAAAAGTGCACTTGATAAAAATATTACAAACACCATTCCCCATAGTATTTTTAATAAATTATTATTTTTCATATCCATCAGTCCTTTTTATTAAACTTTATAAATATTCACCCCCTAATTATACCACCGTTAGCTATTTTTTGCGAAGTTTTTCCCTTATAACCAAAAAGATACCCTTAGGTAAAGAATTTATAATATTCTCTACCTTTGGAATATCTTTTTTATCGGTGATTAACTTTTAAACTATTTTTTATTTGGTATAAAAACTACCGTTCTTTCCCCTTTTGGATCCTGAACAATTTTGTAAGTATAACCTGTTTTATTTTTCTTAATTAATTTATCCATCTCTTCATTTGCATATTTATGGGCTTCTTCTGAAGTTTTAAAGGTTCGTGAAGACGGTTTTTGTGAGTTATCTGAAGAACCGGTTTGTTCTTTATTATCTTGTTTCTTATCTTGATCGGTATCTTTTCTTTGACTATTATTTTTTATGTTAATTTCATTTTTTTTATTATTTGATGATGAATTGTTTTTATTATCTGAAGTTTCGTCTTTGTTGTCTGAAGAATTATTTTTTTCTTCCTCTGTTTTATCGTCATCAGACTTTTTATCATCTACGTTTTCTTCATTATCTTTATTATCTTCACTATCTTTTTTTACAAAACCGGATTCATTATCTTTTTTCGGCTCTTTGTCACCACTGGAAAAATAACTTATCCCTATAAATAATGCACTGCATAAAAATACAGCAATCACTATTCCCCATAATGTTTTTAGTAATTTATTATCTTTCATATTAAATCAGTCCTTCTTTTTTTACTATTTATTATTATAATACTCTTTTAAAAAAATTTCTATAGGCGATTTAGAGTAAACGTTTCCTTTTATTCCGGTTTTTCCAAATCTCCATTAATGGAAAAAAGGAGCGACTTTATAAGGTCGCTCCGACACGGTTCATTGATTTTAAAAAGTTCTTTAAAGTAAGTTCCCAACTCAGTAAACCGCTACTCTAATTATCAATAGCAAATTTTATTAATATGGCGTTACCCTAACAGAAATTGCCTTTATTTTAACTCTAATATTTTTTGTTGATTATTCGCATTATTTTCTACATATTTTGTATTATTATCAGCTTGTTAACTATTATACTTACCTATTACTTCAAACAAATATTTCCTAATATCTTCACTCGTAGAATTACTTAACATCGTGCGAAGTTTTTCTAATTGTTCATCTAAAGTAGCAATATCTATATCCAATGTTGTATTTTTATAAATCATTTTATTATCAGTTTTTTCACTATTTTCGTAATCAAGTGATAACTCTTCGTACATTTTCTCACCGGGGCGTAAACCTATTTCTTCTATATCTATATCTTTATACGGCTCCAACCCTGAAAGTTTTATCAAATTTGTAGCAAGATCTATAATTTTCACAGGCTCACCCATATCAAGTAGGAAAATTTCTCCGCTACTGGCATAGTATCCGGCTTGTAAAACGAGTTGTGAGGCTTCCGGTATTGTCATAAAATAACGAATTATGTTTTTATGAGTAATCGTTACAGGTCCACCTTTTTTTATCTGCTCCTTAAAAATAGGAATAACCGAACCGTTTGAACCTAGAACATTTCCAAATCTAACCGCTGCGAATTTAGTTTTGTATTTAGCACCTTTAGACTGTAAAATAATTTCCGTTAAACGTTTTGAAGCTCCCATAGCGTTGGTCGGATTAACCGCCTTATCTGTAGAAATCATTATAAAACGTTCAACTTCATATTCAATAGCAACATCCATAACATTTTTCGTACCGAAAACATTATTTTTTATAGCTTCTTGCGGGCGTCTTTCCATTAACGGCACATGTTTATGAGCAGCCGCATGAAAAACAACATCAGGCTTGTATTTCTCAAACACCTCTTTTAAAGCGGCTTTTTCTCTAATGCTCACTATCTCAGAGATATAATTTACCTGTTCGTATTCTTTAGCGTGAGATTTTTCAAAATCCAAATCACGCTCCAACATATATAGAGAATTTTCATTTATATCAACCAAGACCAATTGCTTCGGTTTAAACTTAAACACTTCTCTTGCGATTTGACTACCGATAGAACCGCCTGCGCCTGTTACAAGGACACTTTTTCCTTTTATATATGACTGAACTTCTCCTTGCGAAAGTTTAACTTCTCCACGTCCTAAAAGGTCTTCTATCGACACGTCTTTAAGATGTTTTGAAATGCTTTCGCCTTCTTCAAGTGCAATGCCCGAACCCATTACCTTAACTTGAACATCCGCTTCTTTTAAAATATTTAATATTCTATTTTTATCCTTGGTAGAAATAGACGGTATCGCTAAAAATACCTGTTCTACTTCATGCTTAGGTATAATTTTTAACAAATCATAGGTTGTTCCTAAAACATTTACACCGCTGATAATTGAATTTTTTCTATTATCATCAATAAGTCCGATAACATTGGCTTTAAAAACATTGTTTTTAGAAAGTTCTTTTAAAAGAATATAACCGGCATCTCCCGCTCCTATGATTAATGTATTTTTATAGGCATTTTTTCCATGAATATTATTTTCACGTTCTCTTAATGCTCTGTATAACATTCTAATAAACATTATCCCCGCAACAATAAGTAATGGAGCAAAAATAACAAATCTTACATTAGAAAATGTGTCAGGTAACATAAACTGATACAACACACCGCAAAATAAATCTGCAATCAATATTGAAGTACAAATATTAACTATCTCGGTAACTCCAAGATAAGACCATAAAGACTTGTTAATACCGAATATTTTAAATAATATTCCGTAAATAAAAAGTGACAGCACTACAAACTCTAAAATACTTACACCATGATTTTCCAACATCTCCAGCGGGTAAGAATTTCGCCCTAAAAAAATAGAGGCTAAAGTACCAAGTGCTACTATAAACAAGTCTATCATCATTATTAATTTAAAACGATGATATATATATAATTTTGATGAAAATAATTTTCTCATGTTCAACTCCTAATATAATAATTCAATAAAAAAATATATTATTTTACAAATATCCCGGCAATGGTTAGTAGCGATATAAACACCTACAACCAACTTTTTCACAATCTATCCTTTTAAAAGTTTTTATATTAATTTAGCAACAGCAACCTACCTGTATTCAAATTTGTTTTATGAAATTTTTTGTCCTTGTTAAACTTGAGGGATGACTTAACAAAATCCTACTTTAAAAAATTATGATTTTTGCGCCGTCTTCAGTTAGCCATCCCTTTTTTATCTTAAAATATTACCAATATACTTTTTATAAAGTTAACCTATATCCTAAGTAAGCCGCCGCAATAATTATTACTCCTAAGATAACGAAGCTCACTTTTCGAGTTTCTTTTATTACTATTATCTCAACAATTTTTTGAACAATTAGAATAACAAAACCTACTGCAATAAGGATATTTTTCATTTTTTCGTTATCAATAAACGTCGTGCCTATTATAATAACTAAGGCAACTACAGTAATCAACATACTTATAGCTAAAAATATTAGTTTTTTATCTACCATAAACCTCTATTTTCTCCTTACCTTAATTGTTACTTTTACTATTGGAGTATCAGTAGCGGTTTTTACATCTTCTTTCGGATAAATTTTTAAATTACTACGTTCTTCGGTTTCCTCTTTAACATCACTCAAATCAACATCAACATACATCGCTGATATTTTATCAAGCTCTTCTTGTGTTTCCGCTCTTACGGTTACCTTTGTTGAATCCGGTGTTATGGATACCAATTCGTAATCTGAAGAAAGTTCCCCCACTTTATTAACAAGTAACGGTACTTCTTTTTCTATTTTTTTAAGATCAATTGTCATTACAGTTGATTCCGTTTCTATTTGAATATCTTCTATCTTGTTGTAATCACTGTCATAAGCGACAATTTTAGCCTCTTCTCGTGTATTTTTGTTAATTTTAGTTTTTGTAGCACTTTCTGCCCGTACTTCTTTAATTCTATTAATACTGTCTATATCTCCGGAAATTTTTACCGTATCATTATTTAAACTTAGTTTATCAATTTCAAAACCGAGCAATAACCTTTCTTTTTTAACTATCGGAGTGACTTTAAATTCACGTGTTACTTTTTCTCGAATGGAAATAGTAATACTGCTAGGCTCAACGGTAGCCTCCAGCCCTTTTTCCAATCCTTCCACTTCCAACTTAACTTTCTGATCATCGCCGATTTGGGCATTTTTTAAATTAAGTTTCACCTTGAAATTTTTAGCAATACTTTCTTTTTGTACTTTTGATGGAGGCCCGCTTAATTTTACAGACACCGTATTCGGTATTCCTACTACATAAAGTTTATCCCTATCATAATCAGCTTCCAACGGTACATCTGTTATCCAAGCAGCCGCTATGTTGTCATTATTTCCGATAACGGAAATATTTTTGAAATTTTCATTTACCGAAATAAAAAGTAGTACCGCTATCAAAAATGATATTAATTTTAATTGGTTATTTTCTTTTAGTCTCACAATATCACCCCCTATTTTAATTTATCTCTAAGGAGATTATCTTTTTGAGTAAGCCAATTTTCTGTTAAATATTTTGAAAGTTCGTCGGATTTAAAGTCTGTCGTTAAAATACCGTTTTGACAAACAGAAATTTTTCCCGTTTCCTCCGACACAACAACGACAATAGCATCGGTTAATTCCGAAAGTCCTAACGCCGCTCTATGTCTTGTTCCATAACTGCTGGCAATACTTCTATTATCCGACAAAGGAAGAACGCAACTCGCCGCACGAATTTTATCTTTATTTAAAATCATCGCACCGTCATGAAGAGGTGTATTAGGGATAAAAATATTAATAATAAGTTCATTGCTAACAGTTGCATTGATTATTATCCCGCTTTCAACATACTCATCCAGACCGGTATAATTTTCCAAAACTAACAAAGCTCCTATTCTTCTACGTGACATATGACGTGTCGTTTCGACGATGGAACTTATAATATCAGCTTTATTATCTTTTTCTTTTTTAATATTAAGGTTAAGGATATTAGATAGCTGAACTCGACCGATATACTCCAACGCCCGTCTTAACTCCGGTTGGAATATAATCATTATACCAAGAACTCCCCATGTTACCACTTGGTCAAATATATAAGTCATTGTTGTAAAGCCTATAAAGCTAAAAAATATTTTTAATCCAATAACGATTAAAATACCTTTAACAAGTTGCATACCACGTGTTCCTTTTAACAGTGTCAGCAATTTATAAACTACTACCCAAACCAATAATATATCAAGCAGGTGAATAATAAGTGTCAAAGTTCCTATATTTGATAAATAATCAGCTATCATTTCAAAGCTCCTTTCTTTTTAATATTCTTTGTTACAAATATTTTTTATTAATATTAAATACCCATAACAATCCACTTTTTATTATAACATAAATAAAAAGGTTATGCTGTAGTTTTTTTCTTTTTTCTTCTGTATCATATAAACTTATTTTAAAATTTTCTTTACTGCAAAGAACAGATTAAAAAAATCGGTTCTTTATCAAATATCGGTATGTATTTTTCCCATATCACATATTTATTGTACAACCAAAAATCCCCACAAAGATACGTCTTTATGGGGAAATTTCTTATTCATTATCTATTATATTTTCAGTTGCAGAAACATCAATTATTTCTTCTTGCTGTTTTTCTTTTTCCAAACGAGCTTGTTCTTCATAATATTTTTTATTGACTATTCTATCTAATTGCTCAGCTTCTTCTTCGCTAAGTTCTTTCGGCATTTTACCGAATTGGTATAAAGCAACGATTTCTTTTCTGTCAATTGTTTCCACTTTCACCAATGTTTGAGCTATTAACTCCAGTTGTTCTCTATGAGTTTCTATAATATGAAGCACTTTTGTATAACATTCATTAATTATTTTTCGTACTTCTCCATCAATTTCTTTCAACATATCTTCCGAATAATTACCGATACTTGATAATTGACGTCCGCTGTACGGATCATGAAACGGTGCTTGCATCGGTCCTACAGCATCACTCATACCGTACTCCGTTACCATTGCACGAGCAATTGCCGTAACACGTTCGAAGTCATTATGAGCACCGGTTGATACTTCATTAAAGAAGATTTGCTCAGCGGCACGTCCTCCCAACAATCCACAAATTTTATCGATTAGATCCGTTCTTGTTTGGAAGTATTTTTCTTCTTCCGGTATCATTAAATTGTAACCACCGGCATCACCACGTGGGATAATAGTAACTTTTTGCACTTTATCGGCACTGTCTAAAACCATTCCGACGATTGCATGTCCTGCTTCATGATATGCTACTAAACGTTTTTCTTTTGGAGTATAGACTCTACTGCGTTTAGCAGGCCCACCAATAACTCTGTCCATTGCCTCGTCTAAATCTTCTTTTTCAATAGCTTTTTTATTTTCTCGTGCTGCAAGTAAAGCCGCTTCGTTTAAGATATTTGCAAGATCCGCTCCGGAAAATCCCGGAGTTTTTTGTGCAAGACTTCTTAATTCAACATCTTCTGCCAACGGTTTTCCTTTAGCGTGAACTTTTAAGATTGCCTCACGACCTTTTACATCAGGTGTTGATACTTTAATTTGTCTGTCGAATCGTCCCGGTCTTCTTAACGCACTGTCAAGAACATCGGCACGGTTAGTAGCCGCAATAACGATTATACCTTTGTCGCCGTTAAATCCGTCCATTTCTACAAGAAGTTGGTTTAACGTTTGTTCTCTTTCATCATTACCGCCACCGACTCCGCTTCCACGCTTACGACCTACGGCATCTATTTCATCAATAAAGATAATACATGGAGCACTTTTTTCTGCTTCTTTAAACAAATCTCGAACACGGCTCGCACCAACCCCGACAAACATCTCAACAAAATCAGAACCTGATATGCTAAAGAAAGGTACTCCTGCCTCACCGGCTACAGCCTTTGCAAGTAAAGTCTTACCTGTTCCCGGAGGGCCTGTAAGAATAACTCCCTTAGGAATTCTCGCTCCAAGATTAGTGTATTTTACAGGATCTTTAAGGAAATCAACGATTTCTTCAAGTTCTTCTTTCTCTTCATTAAGTCCTGCCACATCCTTGAATGTAACCTTATTGGCATCACCACTTATCATTCTTGCACGGCTCTTACCAAAATTCATCATCTTGGCATTACCGCCACCGCCAGCCTGTCTAGTCATCATCAGCATAAGTGCTACAACAACGATAAGACACATACCAAATGGCAGAATAGTTGTCATCCATACACTGTCTCTTTTAACATCCCTTACAGTATATGTAATATTTTTATCATCAAGCTTTTCCTGTACAGAAACAACATCAGATACATTAAGAGTATCCCTGCTTCCATCAGTGAATGTAATTGTAAGTGTACCTGTTGGGACTTCTGCATTCTGACTTATAACAACATCTGTAATCCTGCCGCTCTTTAAATCAGATTCAAAATCCTTATACTTATAATTACTTGTTCTCTGGCTCATCTGTGCGATAACAGCCCAGACAATACCAATTATAATAATCATGAAGAAAATACTTCCAAATCCTCCAGACCTTTTTTTCTTAGTATCCATCACTTCCTCCTTATTAATTATGCCTCTTCGTCAAGGTGTAAAACTCCTACAAAAGGAAGGTTTCTATAGCTCTGGTCATAATCAAGCCCATAACCGACAACGAATTCATCAGGAATGTTAAAGCCATTATACTTAACATCCACCTCAACCTCTCTTCTTTCCGGCTTATCAAGCAGAGTACATATACATATATCTGCCGGCTTTCTCTCCTCTAACATAGGCATAAGTCTTGCAAGAGTATTACCTGAATCGATAATATCCTCAATAACAATTACATGCTCTCCCTCAATGCTCTCATCAAGGTCCTTCTTAATCTTAATCTGACCGCTTGATGATGTCCCGCTTCCATAACTTGACACCTGCATAAAATCAAACTTAACAGGTACAGTAATTCTCTTGGCAAGCTCGCATGTAAATATAATACTTCCCTTAAGAATACAGATAAGTTTAACCTCCTTACCCTCATAGTCTTTACTTATCTGCTCTCCAAGCTGTGCAATCCTTTCATTCAGCTTTTCCTCAGATATAAGCACACTGATAAATGGTTCTTTCATCGTTTCTCTCCTTTGTCAATCTTAATATTAACTCTATTGTATAGTTATATCCAGCACATTCCTTGTTTCATCATCGATAAGGGCGCACTCACTTCTTCTTACCCCGACAGCCCATAAAACTCCCGAATCATCAGAAACAACAAGCACATTATCTCTCATATCGGCAGGTACTTTACGGTCAATGAATTCTTTTTTCAGCTTGCGCCACGTTCCCGCCCTGTTCACAACAATCCTGTCGCCATCAGTACGGTGTCTTATGCAGAGCTTTCCTTGTATTTTATCATAATCAAAGGATTTCGCATAGCAACTATTAGCGTAATTTCTGTTTTTTTCATAATTAGAATGAAGTGAAATTACAATATGCACCTTTCTTAATTCCGTCTTGCCATCATTATTATAATAAATGTTTTCTTCTATGGTAATATTTTCACCTGAATTAAGTCTTTTAAGCTCCTGCGGCGTAAGTACATGTATGAGGTCCGAAGAAACATGTGTCCGAGATGCCACATTTTTCCTGCTTATTGTGATATCCTCATACCCTTTTACCGCACACAGTCCATAACATATATCTACACTGCTGCCAACCTGTTTTCGTATAAGCTCATCTACAGCATTCACATGAACCTTATATATATCCTTTGCTGTCTGTGTAAGTGCATGTACTGCCTTGTAGATAACTCTCTTTCTTATGACCTCATGAAGTCCTGCAAACTCCTCCCCATAAAGCCTTAAAACCACCGTATCTCCCACATATACATGCTTATCATAAGCCTTTTGGGCCTCTGCCTCAATAAAATCAAAATTCTTCTGTAGCTCCTCTGCTGCATCAGCAATGTTTTCAACAGTGTGTGCATTAACCTTTTCTGTCATGTACGGAATAACAACATTTCTTAAAGAATTACGCGTATAATCATTGCACAGATTCGTTGCATCAGTAACATATGGCTGGTTAAAGTCTTTAAGTACTTCTTCAACCTCAGCTCTCGTCACTGAAAGCAGAGGTCTTATAATATTATCCCTTACCGGTCTGATTCCACCTATTCCTTTAAGTGAAGTTCCTCGGGAAAGATTCATAAGAACTGTTTCTGCCTGGTCATTCATATGGTGTGCAACCGCAATCCTTGCATTACGCCCTTTACATGCCTCATTGAATATACGGTACCGTTCTTTCCTTCCTGCTTCCTCAACACTCATTCCAAGCTGCTTTGCAAGCCCGGCGGCATCTATATGATACGCCATGAATTCACCCCCCATGCGTTCACACAAGACTCTGGCAAACTCCTCATCATCTCCTGCCTCCTGCCTTATGCCATGATTGACATGCACCACACATAATTCTGTCTGTAGATGCTTCCTCTCTATATACCCCTTAAGCACCATAAGCAGACACACAGAATCCGCGCCGCCTGAAAGACCGACAACCACTCTTTCGCAATCCGTAAGCATATTATTCTGTTCAATATATCTGTAAATCTTATCTATAATTTCATTCATGCGAGAATTATATTATACGTTCACATAAGTGTCAAACACTCCCAGTACCATAACTGTACAGTCATCAAAAGCCTCCATATTATTATTCTTCAGGGACTCCTCAAGAATCTTTTTCGCAATGCCTGCCGGCTTCTTTACATTTATATTATTAATAATCTCCACCATCTGTTCCTCCTTATTAATTCCAGACAGATTATCAAGCACACCATCACTTATCATTATAATATAATTACCATCATAAAGCTTTTTAGTCGTACAATCGTAGTCCACCTGTTCTAACACTCCCATCGGAAGCGTTGTTGACTTAATAATCTCAACCCAGTTATCTCTTTTTATAAATGTGGATACAGCTCCAAG
>OLQN01001669.1_pt1 | contig 16290 bp, 7 predicted proteins | sample 1673181 | NCBI WGS metagenome assembly OLQN01 (sample SAMEA3136763, study PRJEB25190) | human gut metagenome | biome: human gut; feature: human-associated habitat; material: faeces | place: Austria | collected 2013
CGGCCTTATATGTTTCTTATGTAGCTTATGTTCTTATGTCTCCGCGGTAAGCGGCAAACACGAACGTCATATCTTATGTTCTTTTGTTCTTATGTCCTTCTGTTTCCCGCGTTAGCGGCAGCCTCAGCAATGTAAAGCGAAAAACATGGCATTTTTCCCGCGGGACGCGTTAGGATATAAGGTCAAGGAAAGGAGATTGAGAGCCAGGCGCATACGCCGTCATACCCGGCAGCCCCTGGCCCTCACGTGTCTTTATTTTGCAGCGCGTTTGGCACGGCCAGCGCGCGGGCGCTTATTCTTCTTGGCATAGTTCTTTTTGCCGCCCTTAGCCTTTTTGGCCTCAGGTGGCGGCACGGGTGCGCCCCCGCTCTTGGCAGCCTTTTCGGGCTTTATGTCGCCCCCCTCGTCGCCCACCAGGGCAAAGTCGAGCTGGCGACGCTCAAGGTTAGCGCGCTCCACGCGTATGCGCACCTTGTCGCCCAGGCTGTAACGCTTGCGGTAGCGGCGGCCCACCAGGCAGAAGTTGCGCTCGTCGAACTCATAGTAGTCGTCGAGCAACAAGCGCAGCGGAACCATGCCCTCGCACGAGTTCTCGGTAATCTCCACATACAAGCCAAACTCCGTCACACCGCTCACTGTGCCGTCGAACTCCTGGCCAATGCGGTCGGCCATGAACTCAACCTGCTTATACTTGATAGAGGCGCGCTCAGCCGTGGCAGCCAACTGCTCCATGTTCGAGGCGTGCTCGCACAAGTCCTCATATTTTGTCTGGCTCACCGAGCGTCCGCCCTCAGCATAGCGTGTGAGCAAGCGGTGCACCATGGTGTCGGGATAGCGTCGTATGGGCGATGTAAAGTGGGTGTAATAGTCAAACATCAAGCCGTAGTGGCCAATGTTGTGTGTGCTGTAGCGCGCCTTCATCATGGCACGCAGCGCCACCATTTCAACCACCTCTTCCTCCTTTTTGCCCTTAATGTCTGAGAGCAGGCGGTTAAGGCTCTTGCTCACCTCGGTTTTGGTGCCCTCGGTGCGTATTTTATAGCCAAAGCGTGCCACAAAGCCGCTGAGCTTCTCCATCTTTTCGGGGTCGGGCACATCGTGAATACGGTAGACGAACACCTTTGGCTTTCGGCCGCGCGGCACTACGGCTATCATCTGTGCCACACTGCGGTTGGCCAGCAACATAAACTCCTCAACCAGCTTGTTGGCGTCCTTGGCCACCTTGACGTAAGTGCTGATGGGGTGCCCCTTTTCGTCCACCTCAAAGCGCACCTCTGAGCGGTCAAAGCCTATTGAGCCGTTTTTGAAGCGTTTGGCGCGCAGTATCTTGGCAAATTTGTCAAGCTGTATGAGTTCGGCCGCATATTCGCCCTCGGGCTCAGCGCCGGCGGGCAGTGGTTCGGGGTGTTCGCCCGGCAGGTTGAGGTCGGCCTCCGAGGCCACGCCGTTGCGCTCGAGTATGGTTTGCACCTCCTCGTAGGTAAAGCGGCGGTTGCTCTTGATCACCGTGTGTGCCAGGTGCCAGTCCTTTATCTCGCCCTTGTCGTTGATGTGGAATATGGTAGAGTAAGCCAGTTTCTCCTCATCGGGTCGCAGCGAGCATATAAAGTTGCACAAGCGCTCGGGCAGCATGGGTATGGTGCGGTCAACGAGGTACACACTGGTGGCACGCTTCACGGCCTCCTTGTCAATAATGTCGCCCTCCTTCACATAGTGCGACACATCAGCAATGTGTACACCCACCTCCCACAGGCCCTTTTGCAGCTGGCGTATTGACAGCGCATCGTCAAAGTCCTTGGCGTCGTGCGGGTCGATGGTGAAGGTTGTCACCTCTCTAAAGTCCTCGCGGCGTGCTATCTCCTCGGGCGTGATGTCGGGCGAAAGTTTCTCGGCCGCCTTCTCCACCTTTTCGGGGTAGGTGTACGGCAGTCCGTACTGCGCCAGTATGGCGTGCATCTCGGCATTATTCTCGCCCTGCTTGCCAAGTATGTCCACCACCTTGCCAATGGGGCTTTTCGAGTCGCTGGGCCATTCAATAATCTTTACCACGGCCTTGTCGCCGTTCTGTCCGCCGTTAAGCTTGTCTTTGGGTATGAAGATGTCGTTGGCCAGCGAGCGGCTCTCTGTCACAAGAAAGCCGTAGCCGCGCTCCACCTGCAGTTGTCCTACAAAGGTGTCGTTGGCGCGTTCAAGTATTTCGGTCACCTCGGCCTCACGTGTGTGTCCGGCGCGGCGTGCCAGCATGGTCACCCTCACGCGGTCGCCGTCGAGCGCGTGCAGCGAGTTGCGCTCACACACCAGTATGCTCTTGCCGCCATCGTCGGGCACAAACGAGTTGCGCCCGTTGCGCTTGCGCACAAATGTGCCCTCCATCACGTTGGAGCGCACAGCATTGCGGTAGTGCCCCTGTCCGTCGGAGGTTACATAATCGTCGAGCACCAAATCGTTGAGTGCGTCCATCACTATCATTTTGGCCGGGTGGTTGCTTGCCTTGAAGTGGGCAAACAGGTCCTTTACGTCATATTCTTTCTCAGGGAACTCGTTGAACAGGTCGACGAGCTGCTGTGCCACGGCCTTTTTCTTAAGGCGCGAGCCAGAGCCTCCCTTTTTATCTTTCTTTGCCATAATTTCATGGTTTTGTTTTACAGCTGCTCCCAAGAGCGGGCTTAATACTTACAAAGTAACGATATTTTTCGGGAAAGTGCAAAGTCTTTAATATATAATAACGCTGTAAGAGATACAAACTTCGTACTTTTGTTGCCAAAATAACCGCACACTATCACATGTTACACAAAATAGTAGTCATGCTGTTCATGCTGCTTGCCCCCTGCGCCCCCATGCTGGCGCAGCAGCCCACCGATGATGCAGGAAAGCAAAACACGGAGGTGGAGGAGGTGGAGGTGCCCATTATGACGCAGATGGGCACCGTGCAGTACAAGGGCAAGACCATTCCGCACATTATCATGCCGGCGCTGCCCAAGTATGCACCGCTCACGTTTAAGAACGACCGCGAGCGGGCGGAGTACAACCGCTTGGTGTACAACGTAAAGAAGGTGCTGCCATGGGCCAAACTGGCCAAACTTACCATTATCGAGACGGTGGAGGTGCTCGACCAATTGCCTGACAAGCGCTCGCGCGATGCCCACATCAAGGAGGTGGAGCGCGGACTGAAGGCGCAATACGGCCCGGCGCTTAAAAAGCTGACACGCTCGCAGGGGCGCCTGCTCATCAAGTTGGTCAACCGCGAGTGCAACCAGACGGGCTACGCCATAGCCAAGGCTTTTATCGGCCCATTCAAGGCCAACCTGTACCAGGGCATTGCCGTGCTGTTTGGCAACAGCCTCAACAAGAAGTATGACCCCGACGGCGACGACCGGTACACGGAGCGCGTGGTGCGCATGGTGGAGGCTGGTTTGATATAAAAGGCCGCCCAATATCGCTTCTATATAACAAAGTTCAAATATCATCTTTGTTATTATCTCAACTTGTTTGCCATTCTGGCAAGGGGAACTGTCTGGTAAAACTTTTCTGATATAATATATTGCTACATGCTATCAGACGCAAGCACCAGACGCAAGCACCAGACGCAAGCTCTAAACGCAAGCTCTAATGGGGGCGACGCGTCTCGCGTCGGGCATTTTTCAGCGACCTCGTCCCGCGTCGGGGCATCGTGCATTAAGACAAAGGCTCACAGATAAGCGTGTAATTAGCTGTCTGTGAGCCTTTATTTAGTGTATGAACGTTGCATTTTTCCCGACGCGAGACGCGTCGCCCCCATTAGTGCTTGCGTTTTCTTAGTGTAAAGCATACTTACTTGTTAACCTGTCAACTTGTTAACCCGTTAACCCCAAAATCCGCCAACGGATTACTTTAGCATTTTGTTATAACACAATCATCTGCACATTAGCCGACGCACTGCATCAGCGCGTGCGCGTCATGCCATGCTGCACCATATACTCTGTGGTTTGCAGCAAGGCAAACACATACTGCCGCAATGGCGCAAAAGCTGGCGAGAAACTGGTGGGCACAGGCCGCCCGTCGGGCGCTATGTTATAGCAATAGGTCTGTTTCAGCTCAGCATTGTAAAGGAAGAGCTGGCGGGCGTTGCGCGCGGCTATCATCTTGTCGGCCGTGTAAAAGGCTGCCGGACGCGGCGCGTCGTGCAACAAGTCGAGGCCAAAGTTGTTCTGCACGTAAGGCAAACGCAACAGGCCTAAAATGGTGGGCGCCACATCTACCTGGCCAGCAAACTGTGTGCGCTCGGCGGGCTTGAGCCACGAGGCATGGAATATGAGCGGAATGTGGTTAAACGACTCCGGCAGTTCGGCATCGGTCTGCCCCAGCAACTTGCCATGGTCGCCAAGGAACACAAACAGCGTGTTGCGCGCCCAAGGCTCCTTGCTCACAGCCTGCATAAACTGCCCTATGCAGTGGTCGGCATAACGCACTATCTGCTGCTCGGGAGCCAGTCCTGGTGTCTGAAACTCGGCCGGCACCACAAAGGGCGGGTGGTTGCTGATGGTGAGCAGCGTGGCAAAGAATGGCTTGCCACTGGCCGCATGACGGCGCAACACTGGCAGTGCGTAGCTGAACAAATAGTCGTCGGGCACACCAAAGTGGTTCACCACACGGTTTTTGGGATAGTTCTCTTGAGCATATATCTCGTCGTAGCCGTTGGTGCGGAAAAAGGCGTTCATGTTGTCGTACTGGCTCTCGTGTGTCATAAAGAACATGGTGCTGTAGCCAGCCTGCTTCAAGGTGTTGGGCAACCCCGTGTAACAAGGTATGCTCGAGCCCTTCATGGCATTGCGGAACATGATGGACGGAAAGGAGTAGAGCGTGGCATAAAGGCCGTGGTTGGTGTGGTTGCCGGCCGAATAGCAATTGGCAAAACTCAGCGAGTGGCTGTACAGCGAGTCAAGACAGGGGGTGAGGCCGGCCTTGCAGCCAAAACGGCCCATCAGTTTGGCCGACATCGACTCCATGAGCACCACCACCACATTGCGGCGCACGGGCTGGCTGTCGGGCTCCACCCGCCGCGCTATGGGCGATATGCCCTTGATGCCTGTGCGTCCATAGTACTGCTGCACCAGACGTATGGCCTCAGCATCGGGCATGAGGTGCAGGGTGCGATTTTCAGGACGCAGGTCGTCGAGCGTGCTGTTGAGCAGGCAGAACATGGGGTTGACGCCCACATTGTTGAGCACCGGGCTGCTGCAAAAGTAGGCAGCACTCACCTTGATGGGATTGTAGCCCAAACGGCCGCGAATGCCCAGGAAACAGGCGCCGCACAGGGCCAGGCCCACCAGCAGTTTGCCACCAGCGGAAAACCACCACCGCACACTTTTCAAGTCATACGCGGCGGGGGGCACGACCTCGGGCCAATGCTTGAGCGCACGGCGGCGCATATACCACAAAAAGGCCGAAAACAGGGCGGTGGCCACCACAAACAGGGCTATGTACAGATAGTATGAAGGCTCGCCAAATATCATGCCAAGGGTGGTGCCGCCATAGCCGGCCCAGTTCCATATTGAGGCGTTGAGAACCTTTGAGAAGTAAACAAAGTAGGGTATGTTGCCGGCTGTGGCCATGAACACCAGCGTGTACCACACACCAAACCACACGCCCGCGGCACGCAGCATCCATTTGCGTACAAGACCAAAGGCACCGGCCACACACCCCACCACAAGGGGCAGGGCCATGATGTAGCAGGCTATCACATTGTCAAACCACAGACCGCGCACAAAGGCGGTGGCCACAAGGGCGGGCTGACTGGCTACGTCGGGGGTGAGCATGTGGCTGACCGACAAATAAAAGCACACGCGCATGAGCGTGAGCAGCACAAGGGCCGCAAGGTGTATGCCCAACAGGTAGGCTATGGGCTTGATAAAGTATTTCACAGGGATTTTGTTTTAGTATGGGATACGGGGGATTGGTTGACGGGGGACTGGTTGACGGATTGACGGGGGATTGGTTGACAGGTTAACGGGTAAGCTTGCCAAGTTTCTTGTCATTCTTACTTTAACATCATAAAGTGCAGGGCATACTTACTTGTCAACCCGTTAACTTGTCAACCCGTTAACCAATCCCCGTCACCCCGTCAACCAATAATCAGCGAGTGTCACGCATCGGGCTCGCCGCTCAATATTTTGTGCATCTGATGAGGGGTGCCAAACATCTTGACAGCCTGTTGCACATCTTTGTCATTCTTGAGGTCGTGCTCCTCGCGTCCGGCCTCATAATAAAAGTGCTCGATAATGGCCCCCTCCACTATGCCACGTATCTCGCGCTCCCAACGCTTAAAGTCGTAATCCTCGTTGTGCGTGAGTTTGCTCTCGAGCGCATCAAGTTCAGCCTTGGCCTCGGTTTCGTAGCCCTCGAAGCGTGCCATCTTGCGCAGGGTCGACAGCAGTTTGAGGCTCTGACGGTCGTAGCTGAAGTCGTGCTTTTTCATGTAGGCACAAAAGTCGGCATACTCCTCATCGGTGAGCTTGAACTTTGTGGGGCCGGCTATGTTGGCATGGGCGGCGCGGTACTGCACACAGTAGTCGAAGAGTTGGGTGCTCTCCTGCAGGTAGATGAGCAGGTTGGGCACACTGTCGGCCGGAGTTATTACATCGGGCGTGATGCCGCCACCGTCGCGCACAATGCGTCCGGCAGCAGTGCGGAACTCGTGCGCCAACGAGTCGGGCAGGTGCACGGGCAGCCCGTCCTCAAATTTGTAAGCCTGCACACAGCGGCCCGAGGGTATGTAGTACTTGCCCGTGGTGAGCTTGAGTATGCCCTTGTAGGGCAGTTCACGGCTTTGCTGCACAAGGCCCTTGCCATAGGTGCGGCGGCCCATGATGAGGGCGCGGTCGTAGTCCTGCAAGGCGCCGCTCGTAATTTCAGCTGCCGAGGCCGAACCCTCGTTGGTGAGCACTATGATGGGCAGGTCGGTATCTTGTGCGTCGAGGGTGGTCTTGTAGGTGTGGTTGAGTTCCTTCACCTTGCTGCGTGTGGTCACCACCTCGCGGCCTCGGGGTATGAACAGGTTGACGGTCTTGACAGCCTCCTCGAGCACCCCACCGGGATTGTTGCGCAGGTCGAGCACAAGGCGACGGGCGCCCCGCTGCTTGAGGTCGACCAGGGCACGGCGAATTTCGTTTGACGTGCCGTCAATAAACTGCGACAGGCGTATGTAGCCCACACTGTCGGTCACCATGGCGGCAAGTGTCACACTGGGACGCGTGATGTTGCGCCGCGTAATTTTGTAGGTGTACGTACGGCCCGTGGTGGGGCGGCGCACCTTGAGTTCGAAGGTGGTACCCGGTTCGCCGCGCAGCTGGTTGGTCACACTGTTGGCGTAGTCGGTCTGCGCTTTTTTGTCGGCCGAGGTGCAGGGGTCGAGCTGCTTGCCGTCAATGGCCATTATTATGTCGCCTGGCAATATGCCCACCTGGTCGGCCGGCATGCCGGCAAAGGGTTGGGCCACGATGCAGCGCTTGAGGTCGGGACGGAAAGTGGTGAGGGCGCCTATGCCCACATACTTGCCAGTGGTGAGCTGGCGCAGGTCGGCGGAATTGTTCTCGGCATAATACTCGGTGTAGGGGTCGAGCATTTCGAGCATGTAGTTGGCGGCATTGTCTATGTTCTTGGCCGCATCGAGGGTGTCGACATAGTAAAGGTCGAGGTCGCGGTACAGGGCATTGAATATGTCGAGGTTCTTGGCCACCTCAAAGTTGTGATTCGAGGTGGCGGTCTGTGCGCTGGCAGCCATGGTCATGGCAGCAAGGCAAATGGTGATGATGCAACGTATCTTGTTCATTGCGTAATGGTTGGTGTTTCTGTGGGTAGTGTGTGGCACCGTGCAGGCAGGGTGCCGTTTTATTTTGCGCCATGTGGCGCCGGGAGGGGGTGATAAAGGCGGAGGCCACGCCAGCGGACTGGTCGTCGCCGACAAGCAACATGACATTAGCGCCTTGCCGCTTCCTGTATGTAGTGCGCCGCATTAACGGGCTGATTGAAGTCTTTTGACAATCCAATTTCACTGATTATCAAAGCGTTTCCTACCTGCGCATGGGCGTTTGTATGGGCATTTCCAACACCCCGTATTCGCTTCGTCGTAATTTTTTTTGAAAATTTCTGTGCAAAGATATAGCTTATTTCAAAATTATACCTTACCTTTGCACCGCAATTCGGCAAAAAGTGGTAAGTTTTTATTACACACTGCTTCAGTAGCTCAGTTGGTTAGAGCACCTGACTGTTAATCAGGGGGTCGTTGGTTCAAGCCCATCCTGAAGCGCACTTAGTAGAATTTATCACAGCCGTATTGTTAGGCTTCAGTAGCTCAGTTGGTTAGAGCACCTGACTGTTAATCAGGGGGTCGTTGGTTCAAGCCCATCCTGAAGCGCATCTTTCAATCTCTTTCGGGCCCTTGCAATGATTTATTGCAAGGGCCTCTTCTTTTTGTACAATTTGTGCGCCCCTGGGGGCTTTTATTGAAAATGTGCGGACTTGGCGCAACCGCCTTTTATTCGTATCTTCGCAAACACAACCGCTTTATACTCTGAAATTATGAAATTTCCCATTGGCATACAAGACTTTAAGAGCATCATCAAAGATGGATATCTCTACATAGACAAGACCGACTTGGTTTATCAGCTCGTGAAAGGCGGAAAGACCTACTTCCTGAGTCGCCCGAGGCGATTTGGCAAGAGCCTGCTTGTGTCGACACTCGAATACTACTTTAAGGGGGAGCGCGAACTGTTCAAGGGGTTGGCCATCGATGCGCTGGAGAAGGATTGGGAAAGCTACCCAGTGTTTCACGTGGACTTTAACGGCACGAACTTTACTGAGGCCGGGGCCTTGCAAGGCATTGTGAAAGGGCTTGTCGAGAGTTGGGAAAAGCAATATGGTTTTCAGCCTAACACAGATTACACCTACGGCCAAAGGTTCTGCGAATTGCTGGCACATGTGCACAATACCACGGGCAAACGCTGCGTGGTGCTGATTGACGAGTACGACAAGCCGCTGCTCGACGTGATGGACACGGACTACAAAATGGAGATGAACGGCGAAATGCGCCTTATCGAGGATTGCAACCGCGAGACGCTCAAGGGCTTCTACTCCACCTTCAAGGCGGCCGACGCGCATCTGCAGTTTGTGCTGCTCACGGGCGTGACAAAGTTCTCGCAGGTGAGCGTGTTCAGCGGCTTTAACCAGCCAATGGACATCAGCATGAACCGGCAGTACGATGCCATTTGCGGCATTACCAAGGACGAACTGATAACGCAGCTCGACGAGCCGGTGGCCAACATGGCACTGGCCTTGGGACTGGACAAGGAGGAGATGATCGAACGCCTGGTCAAGCAATACGACGGCTACCACTTCAGCCGGGGCATGGTGGACATGTTCAACCCTTTCAGCGTGCTCAATGCGCTGAACGAACAGGAACTGAGAAGCTACTGGTTTGCCACGGGCACACCAACCTACCTCATCAGACTGCTCAAGCATAACCACGAGAACCTTAACGACCTGACAGGGCACTACTACCGGCCGGCCGACTTTGTGGACTACAAGGCGGACATCGAGAACCCGCTGGCCATGATTTACCAAAGCGGCTACCTCACCATCAAAAGCTACAACCCGAGGTTTGGCACCTACATGCTCGACTTGCCGAACAACGAGGTGAAGGAGGGGTTTGTGAGTCTGCTGGCCAACAGCTATCTGCAAATCAGACGCGACACGGCTACCACGGCCATGGACTGGGTGACGACGCTCGAAAGTGGCGACCTCAACTTGCTGCACAAGCAGCTCACGGCATTCTTTGCGAGCATTCCCTACTCAATGCGGCGCAAGGAGAACGAGCGCGAAAGGGAGCGTTACTTTCACTACACTTTCTACCTGATGTTCAGACTGATGAGCACCTACCTTGTGCTGACTGAAAAACAGCAGAGTGAGGGACGCGCCGACTGCATTATCGAAACACCCGAACACGTGTACATATTTGAGTTCAAGCTGGACGGCACAGCAGCCGAGGCCCTGGCACAAATCGAGACCTGTGGCTACGCCCGCCCCTATGCTGCCGACAAGCGCCACCTGCACAAGGTGGGGGCAAGCTTTTCGTCGCAAACGGGCACCATCGAGGAATGGCTGGTGGAGGACTGACGCGACACCTCAAAGTTTCGTCTATCGAGCTGTTAAGCAGGCATACAAAATTATTACAGTCCGGTAAAACATAAACATGCAAACGGACTCAAGCACCAAACGCTACCTCTAATGGGGGCGACGCGTCTCGCGTCGGGAAAATATTCAGCTATTATTTAGTATAGTTCGTATTTCCCTTCTCTCTATCCCGACGCGGGACGCGTCGCCCCCATTAGTGCTTGTGTTTGGTGCTTGAGTTTTTTTGCAGCGTGTTTCAAGCAACTTAAAACACCCCAAAAACGGTCTCATTTTTGATGCCAATTTTGGACACCCTGCCCATCGGATCTTTACCACACAGCAATAGCCTAAAATAATTCTAAACACCTACCTAAACACACTACACACAAAAAAACACGAAACTGCCTGCACACTGCACTTATTGCTTAAAACGCTTGATTTACAACACAATACGCAGTGTATGTATATGCTTAATGTGCATGCACACCACCTGCACACCACCCGTGCAACACACGGCTAAAGGCATTCGGACTGCAGCACCCCGGCATGACGCTTATGGGCATGGGAAATATCAGTCGGAGCAACTGACATTTCTCATGCCCATAAGTGTTTTCACTACCCGTCATGAGTGTATGACGCAAATGGTTGTGTGGGTTGATTTGCATGATACATGCACACTAATTTTACTTGATAATCAGCACATTACGCCACAAAGTGCAGTGTGCAGACAGTTTGAATGGGAAACACATAATGGCATCTGAAGCAAAAAATAGTGTACAAGTTGTACACTCTTTTTGCATCTGCACTGCCTCGTGCAGTATCTTTGCATTCACATTTAAGAATAGCTGATTTGCGATGCTTGAAAATTACGGCAATGCGGGCCCCCTCTATTGCCGTTGAACTAACCAAATTGTATAACACCCATGACAACAAAACAAACCATGCTGCAATTTGTGCAGCAAATTATGCACGAAGGCATTGACGCCTTGATTGACCGCATAGCGTGCCGCGTGATTGAACGACTTGACGAGCGAAACGCGGCAAAACAGCAGGGCGTGGAGGCAACTGTACAGCCCCCAGCCACCGACAGCCCCATTGCGGCAGACAATGTGCAAGCACTAAACACCTCGGACATCACACCACACGCCACGAATGAAGATGGCGCGTGCGAAACCTCGTGCACCCTGACAGAACGTGCCATGCAGATGGTTGACGAGATGTACGACACACGCTACAATGTGCTGGACCGTGTGGCCGAAATACGCCATCACAACGATGCTGATGCGCCCTTTGTGCCTGTGAGCAAACTGGTGCGCAACACCATTGTCATAGACCTGCACAAACGCGGCTGCATGGTGTGGAACAACGACGTCGACCGCATATTGGAGTCAAGCTATATGACGCCTTACCACCCCTTTACGAGTTACTTGAACTCATTGCCCGCATGGGACGGGCGCGACCGCGTAACGCCCTTGGCCATGCGTGTGAGCCACGATGCACTATGGTGTACCGTGTTCCACCGCTGGTTGCGCGGCATGGTGGCAGGCTGGTATGGTGCCGGGCGGGGTACTGCTTGCGGCTCGCCTTTCAGCACCGCGTCCAGTGCCACAGGGGGCAATGCCATGATTCCGCTGCTTGTGAGCGAGGAGCAAGGCTTGCGCAAGAGTACGTTCTGCCGTATGTTGCTGCCCGATGACTTGCGCCGCTATTACACCGACAAATTTGAATTGACGGGCAACGACAGACTCGAACTGGCCTTGTCGCGTTTTGCACTTGTCAACTTGGACGAGTTTGACCGTTACAGCCAGCGTCATGCCGCCAAGCTCAAGAACCTGGTGCAACTTGGCACCATGCAGTCGCGCCGCCCCTATGCCAGCGGGTTCAGCGAACTGCCACGTGTGGCCTCGTTCATTGGCACAAGCAACCGCTACGACCTGCTGACCGACCCCTCGGGCAGCCGCCGTTTTTACTGTCAGGAGGTGCGTGAGGTGATTGACTGCGACACGCCTCTTGATTATGCACAACTCTACGCGCAGCTGCTACACGAGGTGTTGTCGGGCGAGCCGGTTTATTTTACCCACGCCGAGGAGGCAGCCATACAGCAGCACAACCGCCTGTTCTACCAATCGTCGCCCATACGCGAGTGTTTTGTACGTTGTTACGAGGTGAGCGAAGGATATGTGGCTGGCGGCGAATGGTTGACGGCCACCGCCATATTTCAATCATTAAAGCGCGACATGCGTGGCCTGGTGCGCAATGCAGCCCCCACCACGCTTGGGCGCGAACTGATACAACTCGGCGTGCCGCGCAAGCGCAGCAGCCGCGGCACTATGTATTGGGTGAAGAGGAAGGAATGAGGGGGGGCAAAGCATTGCACACTAATAGCGCGCCCATTAGAGCTTGCGTTGGGTAGTAGCGTTGGGCACTTGAAGAAACGCAAGCTCTAATGGGGGCGACGCGTCCCGCGTCGGGTCTTTTTCAGCAGCCTCGTCCCGCGGGGAAAGATGCAGCTATTATTTAGTAGAGTTCGTATTTCCCTCCTTTCTTTATTCTCTATCCCGACGCGAGACGCGTCGCCCCCATTAGAGCTTGCGTTGGGTGGTAGCGCGTTTCAGGTAACTTAAAATGCCCCAAAAATGGTCTCGCTTTTGATGCCGATTCTGAACACCCTATTAGTTAACTTATTATTTTGTGGGGTGATGGCAATGGCTATTGTGCGGTAAGACATCGCACCAATAAACACCACAGCCGCACAATCATAGAAGGATTGCGCGGCCGTGGCCTATATTACTATCCTGTTAGTGCTTTACTCTTCATTGCCCCACCCTGTGGTGCCGAATAATTGGGAAGGACTTTTGTCGGAATCGTCCACATCTTCTTTGGGATTGACGGGGTGGGGCGTTGTGCCATTGCCGCCACTTGTGGCTATGAGGCCTTCGGGGTGGAGGGATACGCCCTGTGAGAGGGGACGCTCGTAGTGTTTCTTTTTCATTATAGAGGTGTTGTTGCGTTTACTTTATTATTACTTTTCTGCCATTCATGATGTACAGGCCGGGGGTAGCGGGGGTGCTGATGCGACGGCCGCTGAGGTCGTGAATGGTGACGGAAGTGGTGGGGGGGCCGGCAGGGGCACTGGGTAGGGCTGTAACGGTGCCGTCGGCATGGATGACCTGCAGGGCGCGCTGCGAGGCTGCAGTTGACGGGGCGTAGTAGCAGCGGAAGGCTGTGACGCGACCAGCCGGGGTGGTGACGCCAAAGGCGGTGCCTGAGGCATTGAGCTTGTACTTGCCAGCGCCTATGGTGCCGTTGACAAAGGTGCCTGTGAGTGTGCCTTCGGCGGCTGGGGTGTTGAGCGGATTGGCTACTACGGCGGCATCGTGCTTGGTTATTTGCCATTCGGTCAAATTGTCGGGGCAATATACCAGGCAGGGCTGGCCTGCGGGTTGTTCGCCGTTAGCGGCTATGAACTGCAGTGCCTCTGCTCCGTCGGTGCCGGTAGTGAGGGCACTGAACTGCTCGATTATCGCTCCCGTGCCAAAGTCGGCAGGTTCGGTGGCAAAGGGCAGGCACACGCTGTTGTAGCCGGCCGTGTTCTGACGGTTGTAGGTGAGTGTGGCAGCCGTGAAGTCGGTGGGTGCGTAGAAGTCGGCCTTGTCGGTGATGACTACATTCTGCGCGGTGGCAGTAGCGGCGTCAACGATGTTGGCTGCCTCGGTCAGGGTGGCGGGCAAGGCGTTGGGGGTGGGCTGTATGTAGGCCAGGGCATTGCCCTCGAGGGCGGGCAGTGTGGCGGCTGTGCCATCGGTGTAGACGGTGCTGCTCTTGTCGGCAGACAGGGCGTCGGCATGGTACACCTTGAGCGTGTAGGTGGCGGCACCCGGTGCGGGCAGAGTAACGTCTGTGCCATCGGGCTGTGCTACCTTTACTACCATGCTCTTACCGTCGGCAGCCAGGGCATTGACCACACTTTGCGGCAGAGTGAAGGTGTTGGTGTTGGCAAAGTAGAGCAGGTTGCCCTCGTTGTCGTACACCTTGTAGCCTACTGCGCCCTCGCCCTTCATGGTGATGGTGCTGTCGCGACGGGTGTAGGTGTAGCCCGAGGCGTAGTGGCCAGCAGTGAAGTCGGAGTATGAGCCTACATCGCCGCACTTGCCCACTGCATCTTCGGTGTCATAATCGGTGCGCAGTATGAGGTTACCTGACTTGTCGTACAGATAGTTGCCGTCGTGGTCCTGGGCTGGCTCGTGCTTGATGTGGTTTTCAATAAAGAGCAGGTTGCCCTTGGGCTTGCTGTACTGCTTCATGTGCGCCTTGGCGGCATCAATCATCTCCTGCGTACAAACGGTGTAATAGTTGCCGTAGTCGCCAATGACGCGGGTGCTGAACGGCACGAAGAAGCCGTAGGCCTGAAAGAACTCTGAGAGGTCTTCCTTCACTATGTCTGACACCTTTACGGCGAATTTCAGAAAGTCCTCCGAGGCCGGTATGGGATTTTCCTGCGAGCCTCTGCCGTGGTTGAGGGGATCCTTGCGCAGCTGGCGGAAGAGTTCACTGCAGAAGCCGGGATAGTGGCCTGCCACCTCGTAGTAGAGGTAGAGTTTGAGGTACATGGTGTTGCGGTCCCACAGATTGTAGTCGTGCCAGCTTGTGCCTGCGGCGTAGAGGTTGGCCACGTCACGGAATTTGCGGTGCTGGAGGCGGGTTGAGGTCCTGCCGTTTTGGTGTACCACGGCTTGTGCGAAGAGGTTGTTTGATATTTCGGTACAGCCAATCATGTTGATCAGCCCCTGGTGGTTGTGTCCCACCTCGTGGGCCGGACCCCAGAGCGAACCGCCGCCCACAGACATCTTGTCGTAGTTGAGAATTTCGCCAAGCGTGTTCTCATTGTAATAGGTGCCATAGCTTGAGGCGAACATGTAGTTGTAAGTAACTGAGTAGAAGCCGAGCATGTTGCGCCAGCGGTCTTTATACTCGTTTACAGCCATCATGCTGTGCTGCACGTCCACCATCCAATCCCAAAAGTCTACTATCTCGCGCATCTTTACGGGAATGATATTTTTGGTCGAATCGCAGTTCATCTGGTAAATGAGGTTGCGACCCTTCATCATGGCAAAAGGCTTGACAAAGAGGCCGTCCTTCACCATCTGCTGCCATGCCTCGTCGGTGTCGATACCGGCGCGTGTGGCATCAAAGTAGCCGTCTACCTCACCGCCCTCGATGTGGACGGGAATGTCGGGATAGTCGCGCCACTTCTTTGAGTCGGCGGCATCGCTCGTGGCTACCTCGTAGTGTACGTACAGGGCCGAGGCATCGTCGAGGCGCACAATGTTGAGTCCCTTTTTGAGCTGAGTGCTGTTGCCCTGGCTGTCGGTTTTGGTCACAGCACGCAGGTTGACGGTGCTGCCTTCGGGAATGTCGGCTCCCACAAACACGTAAACCAATTGGTTGAGTTTGCCCCAAATGCCCGTCGGGTTGCTGAGGTAGCTGTAGGGATAGCCTATCTTAAGAATGCTGTTCCATGTGTCAGGATTGGTGTATGGCTCAATGTTACGCACGCGGAATATTTTCTCCCACTTGGCCCACGAGTTGTTCTTTACTTTGAGCGCCATGTCCTGCAGTACTGATGAGGTAATGCCGGCCGTGTTCATGGCCTGCTTGAGCTCGCTGTCGGTCATGCTTTGGTATGCGCTGGCCAACTGGGTGCATGCGGCATCGGTAAAGAAGGTGGCGAGAGCAGTGTTATAAGTATCGGCATTGCCCAATTCGCCATTGTTGGCAAGATATTCCTGGCGCGCGGCAGCCAGTTCGTCGTCTGTAAAGTTGGTTGCCTCAATGCTCCACACCGAAGCGCTTGAGCGATCGCTGGCATAACTGTTCCACACCACGATACGCCCCTGCGAACTGTGCAGTGCATACGTGGGCTGCTGACTGAGGGTTATGTCGAAGTGGGTAGAGAAGCGCGAGAAGCTGCTTACCTGGGCCACCTTGAAACCACCATCGGTTTCGTTCTCCGTCACATAGTTGCGCGCGTTGAAGGCCGCAGCATTCATGTAGTGCTGCGTCAGGGCATTTTGCAACTGATAATAGCCTTCCTTGCCCTCGACTGGCACGAAACGCCAGTATTGGCCAAATTTCGCTACATTA
>OLQN01001701.1_pt1 | contig 16080 bp, 9 predicted proteins | sample 1673181 | NCBI WGS metagenome assembly OLQN01 (sample SAMEA3136763, study PRJEB25190) | human gut metagenome | biome: human gut; feature: human-associated habitat; material: faeces | place: Austria | collected 2013
CTGGGTATCGCGTGTTGGAGCAGTCGCGCCCTGAAAGGGCAAAAGCTTTAAGACAAGGCGCAAGTATTGAACAAAATATACATACGATGTTCCACTTTAAGACCGCAAAATCAGTTATCAAGTAAGAATAACAACATAAAGGGTTAAAGCTTTTGCCCTTTCAGGGCGCGACTGATCCAACACGCGATACCCAGGGTGTCGCTTCGCTTGCCCTGGGCTTGGTGCTTTTGGCCTTTCAGGCCGTTCCCGTACAAATCCGAAACTTGAGGTTATATCCTTAACAACAAGTAGTGCAGAGCATACTTACTTGTCAACCTGTTAACCAGTCAACCCGTTAACCCTAAAATCCGCCAATACGTATTTACCTATTCCCCTTCAGCTTGTTGTAAAGCGTTTTGCGATCAATGCCCAACAGTTGTGCAGCCCGGCTTTTGTTGCCGCCCGTTTGCTGCAAGGCCTGGTTGATACGTGCCAACTCCTCGTCGGGCGAGGGCTTGATGGCCAACGAGGCGCCTGGTGTGGCCGCTTGAGGGGCACCGCCCCCCGGCAGATTGAGCAGCAAGGGCGTGATGACCGACGATTGCTCAGCCAACAGTGCAGCACGCACAATGACATTGCGCATCTCGCGCAGATTGCCCGGCCAGGGGTATGCCATCAGGGCAGCCTCAGCCTCGGGCGTGAAACCCGTGATGTGGCGGTGCAACTCCGTGTTGGCCTGTGCCAAAAAGTAGTTGGCAAACTCTACAATGTCGGTGCCGCGCTCACGCAGCAGCGGAATGTGCAGCGTAAACTCGTTGATGCGGTGATAGAGGTCCTCACGAAACAGCCCGTCGGCAATGGCCTTTGGCAGATTTTCGTTGGTGGCGCACACCAGTCTGATGTCGATGGAGCGCTCTTCGTTGCCGCCCACAGCACGTATGCGCCTTTCTTGCAAGGCGCGCAACAACTGCACCTGTACATCGTAGCTGAGATTACCTATTTCGTCGAGAAAGAGCGTACCGCCCGAAGCCTGCTCAAACGCCCCCACCTTGTCGGCCGTGGCACCGGTAAAGGCACCCTTTTTGTGCCCAAAAAGTTCGGAGGCAGCCAGTTCCTTGGTGAGCGACCCGCAGTCGAGCGCCACGAATGGGGCATTGGCACGGTTGCTCAACTCATGAATGCGGTGTGCCACATGCTCCTTACCCGTGCCGCTGGCGCCGATAATGAGCACCGACATGGGAGTGGGCGCCACGAGTGCTGCCAAACGGTATAGCTCGCGGGCGGGCGACGAATGTCCCTCTATGCCCGGGTGCCTTGGCGGTGTGGCGGTGTGGCCGGTGGCGTGGGTAGCCGGCTGTGAAGAAGCGGCAGGGGCACTTGGCAGACCCACCACCGGGGACTGTGGCGCTGCGCCCTCGGTGTGACATTGCGTACGGGCCGAAAGCGCATCACCTATCTTTTGCAACAGCAAGTCGGGCTGCACCGGTTTGCTAATGTAGTCGTTTGCCCCCAACTTCATGGCCTCAACAGCATTTTGCACATCGGCATAACTTGTCATGATGATAAAGGGCGTGTTCATGCCTTGCGTGCGCAACCACCGCAACAGATAAAGTCCGTCGTGGTCGGGCATGCGCAGGTCCGAAAGCACCAGTTGCGGTGCATTACCCTCGGGCTGCCGCAACAGTTTGATGGCCGCCCCCACACTCGATGCGGTGCACACCTCAAAACCTTTTTTACGCAGCCATGTTGACAGCATGGTGCTGAAGGTGAGGTCGTCCTCTACCATCAGCAGCGATATGTTAGCTAAATCAGATTTATTCATTTCAAAAAAAGCGTCGTTCTTCTGTTAACCCTCAAGGGTGTCAATCAGCCGCTGCAGTTCCGTCATCATCTGTGTGGCGGCCTCTGAGTCGTCGGGCTGCCATGCGGGTTGTGCGCGCTGCGTGTCAAGTTTGTGCAGCAAAGTTACAACAGGCGAGCCAATGAGCGTGAATGTGGGCAGCATTTTGTGCGCCACCTGGCACAAAGCAGCCTTGTCGTGCTGTGCATTGGCTGCCGCAATGCGTTCTAGATGTGTGTGGCAGTCGGTGCCGAATTGCTTGACAATGGCTGCTTCGGCCTCAGCATCGCCCTCGGCAAAGGCCAGGAGCGGGGCTACAAAGGCCGGCCATTGCAACAACGGAGCTGCCAGCGCATCAGTCGGCACGGCGCCTTCATTGCCGTCCGCGTTGTCGTGATGGTGTGACAATGCTGACGGTTGTACCGCTGGCTGCGCACCGAACACACGCTGCAGGTCGTTTTGGTTGAAGGGTTTGAACAGCACATCGGCAAAGCCCTTTTGCTTGAAATGGCTCACTGGCAGCATGATGTGCGATGTCATGGCCACTATGGGCGTGTGCCATTGTGGCAGTTGGGTGCGCAGGTGCTCGGCCAGTTCGTAGCCCGTCATGCCCGGCATTTCGATGTCGGTAAACAGCCATTGCGGCTGATGGCCCTCGTCGAGCCAGGCAAAGAGTGCGTCGGGGGTGGTAAAGGCATTGATACTGCCGTCGGGCAACACATTGTGCAACATGGCTTCGGCCAGTTGCAACTGCAGGGTGTCGTCGTCAATGATGGCCACCAAGGCTTTGGCACTGGCTGCAGGCACCGTGGCCGGTGCGGCGTCAGACTGCGGAGCAGCAACCGCTGGCGCCACCTCGCTACAAGGCAGGGTGAGCGTAAAGCGCGACCCTTGTCCCACGTGGCTGGTTACGCCAAGGTGGGCATTGAGCAAGGCCACAAGGCGCTGCGTAATGCTGAGTCCGAGTCCTGTGCCCTCTTGCCCCTCACTCCCCTTTACACGTGTGAAGGGTTCGAATATGCGGTCAAGGTCGTACCGTGTCATACCGCAACCCGTATCACTCACGCTGAGGGTGAGCTGGTGGGCGGTTGCGTCGTAATGCGCATCAAGACTCACACTGCCCTGTTGGGTGTATTTGATGGCATTGCTCAGCAAGTTCTCGACAATTTGCCGCAGACGGTAGGCATCGGTGCTGATGCTGAGTGTGGGCGGCACTTGCACATTGGCATTGAAAGCGAGTTGTTTGGCTTGTGCCAGCGGGGTGAAAGCGCGCACTATATTATCTATATAGGTGTCCACATTGATGGTGTCGCACGTCAGTACAATGCCCCCCGCCTCGAGTTTGTGATAGTCGAGCAGGTCGGTCACAAGACGCTTCAAGTGCGTGGCCGATGCGCCGATGGCCTCATAGGAGCGCGCATTGGTTGCCGCCGGGGTGAGCATGTGCAGATAGCCCAATATGGTGTTGATGGGTGCCTTGATGTCGTGCGATATGGTGAGCAGCAGCTGCTCGCGCCGCTGCATCAGCGTTTCGGCCTTTGTTTTGGCCTGCTCGAGGGCCTTGCGATAGCGGTTGGCCCGCTTCATGTCGCGCCACAGCCACACAAAGAGTATGGCCGACAGCAAGGTGGTGGCAAGGGCCAGCATGCCCAACTGCCACGCGGCCCCCGTGCGGCGTGCCTGTTCGTGCAGCGTGGCTTGTTTGAGCTGTTGCTGCTGGCTGGCGGTAAAATTGTCGATGGTGCGCGATATCTGTGCCGACAGTTGGGCCGATGCATTGCGCAGTTTGTCAGACTTTTTGTAGATGCGGTGCTGCTGCGCGGCCGACTTGTTGGCCATGTCGTTGTGCAGGGTGCTGAGTATGCCGGCCAGGGTGTCGCCCAGATTGACGTTGGTGCGTGTGGTGTCGTGGCGCACGTGTTCGTTCTGCGTAACGGACGTGTGCACCGTGTCGTCCTTGGCACGGCGGAAGGCATCGCCCAAACGACGGAAAAAGCCTTTTTTGCGACGCTCTATCACGATTTGCTCTCCCCGTTCAACCACGGGCACCTCCACCTGCATCTGCACGGGCTTGTCGCTGTGTTTCAGCGCCTTGATTTGCTGTTGCAGCGGGGAACCTTGCTTATTTTCCTTGCGCAGGGCATCTATCAGGTCGAGCGTACTGCTGCAGCGATAGTTTATCAGCGCCTGTAGTGTGTCAAGCCGCAGCCGTTGGGTGGTGTCGGTGCAGAGCCGCTTTACGCGCAGCAGTGCCGAGTCGGTTTCGGCATTGGCCTGCAAGTAGCGTTTGAGTTCACGGTTGTCGGCATACTGCAAGGTGGCCGTTTCGGCTTGCGTGCCAGCGTTGAGCAGACTGGTGAGCAGGTGGTCAGTGGCCCGGCGCTGCAACATGACGGTTTGCTCGGCGTGTGAAATGTCATACACCGAGCGTGCCGATTTTACAACAAAGCCCACCGTAGCACAGAGCGCTGCGGTGAGCATGATGTAGCCTATGATTATTTTAAGTCCGTTGGACATGGGCAATATAAATTCTCAGGTAACGGGTTGACGGGTTTACGAGTAAGTATGCTCTGCACTATTAAGGCATGAAAGATAAGATACTTAATAACTTAATTAACTTACCTGTCAACCTGTCAACCCGTTTACCAATTCCGCCAACGCGTACATTTATGCCTTGCCGGCCAATGGGGCTGCCTGTGTATAGACGCGGGCGGCCAAATCTTTGTCCATCATAAAGAGGCCATAGCCATTGCCGTTGAGCATCTTGAGGTTGTCGATGATGTTGGTGGCATTTTCCTCCTCTTCCACTTGTTCGTCTACAAACCACTTGAGCATGCTCTGTGTGGCATAGTCATTCTCCTGGTGAGTGAGGGCGTATAGGTTATTGATAAGACTTGTCACATGCTGCTCGTGCTTGAGTGTGGCCTCGAACACGTCGAGTTCCGACTGCCATTGGGTTGGCACCTCGGCAATGGGTTGGAGCTCTACCCTGCCGCCACGCTGCAGTACGTAGTTGAACAAGATGCGGGCGTGGTCCTGCTCCTCCTGGAATTGTACTTCGAACCAATGTGCCATGCCGGGTTTCCCCTCGCGTGCACACCAGGCTGACATTGACAGGTAAAGGTATGCCGACCAAAACTCTGCGTTGATTTGCGCGTTGAGCGCTTCTTCCATTTTATTGCTTAGCATAATACTTAATGGTTAATTGGTTATACGTTTAACTATTACAAAGGTAAGCAATAGTTGTGCCCTGGCATGATACATCGTGTTAAAAAACACTTGGCTGCCAAAGTTGAGGGGCGAGGGGGGAGGGCGACAGTTTCCAATTTGGTTTGACACATAAGCGCTGCAAAGGTAACACTAAGGCATTGCACCCAACAAAAAAAGTGTACAATTTGTACACTAATATTTGCACCCTCCCCGTCATTCCTCTTATAAAAGAGAGTGTGTGTTTTTACTGCCATCTTACACTTTTTATACGTAACAAGTTGATATACAGATATTTCAAGAGTGTAAGATGATTTCAAAGTATCTTACACTCCCCTGCATACATCTTACACACCCCACCCCGCTGCCTTGCAGTTGGTTTTATCGTATGCGGTGGGTTTTACGCCACTGGGACGTAGAGAAATCTGTCGGAGCAACAGACTTTTCTGTTCCCCTATGCCGTAATATTGTCCTCCCGTGCTCGTGCCGTGTGGCAGCATGAGGGGTGTGTAGGTGGTGTGTAGGTGGAATTGGCAACATCTTACACTAAGCAAAGTACTGATAATCAAAAAGTTGCAACGCGTTTGTGTAAGATGTAAGATACTCGGTAAGTAAAGCTTTTGTAGTATGGTAAAGGCCCCGCAAGCACTAAACGCAAGCACCAAACACTACCAACAAACGCAAGCTCTAATGGGGGCGACGCGTCCCGCGTCGAGCATGAAAGCAAAAGCTCACAGACAGCACTAATTATGCCCCTGTTTATGAGTCTTTGCCTTCATGCCCGACGCGAGACGCGTCGCCCCCATTAGAGGTAGCGTTTTCTATCAGATTGACAGGTTAAAAAGCGGATTTGAAGCCAAGGAAAGAACTGTTGTGCCAGGGAATTGCGCTCTAATGGGGGCGACGCGTCTCGCGTCGGGCATTAAGGAAAGGCTCATACACTATAAACAAAGGCTCACAGACAGCAGTAATTACACTTCTGTCTGTAAGCCTTTTCCTTAATGCCCAACGCGGGACGCGTCGCCCCCATTAGAGGTAGCGTTTGGTGTTTGTCCGTATTGCCCTTATTCAAAACAAGGGGCTGTAAATACGACAAACTTTCCCGTCAACAAAGTTAAGTTGTTAACTTGTTAACCTGTTAACTTGTCAACCTGTTAACCTGTCAACCCGCCTCACCACAGATTAAACTTTACGCCGGCCATGACAATAAAGCCGGGCTGGCGCACATTGGCCAGGTCGTAGTAGTGGTGGTTGGTCAAGTTATTCAAGTCGGCAAAGAGCGTGTAGCGTGGGGCAGTCCACTGCAATTTGCAGTCGAGCAGGGCATGTGTGCCGTAAGGACGCAGGTCGGCGGTAGGCTTGGCAGCCTGATACACCAGATAGGCGCCCTCGCGCTGCTGCACACGCACAGTCCAGTCGGCACTAAGGCGCGACACGATGCGGTGGTGCAGATGTGCCACAAATTTGTGGCGCAAATACTCCATGGCGTAGTTCGACTTGAAGTAAGGCTCGCCCGCACGACGGTGCTGCGTGGTCCAGGCATACGACAGTGTGAGCCACTCAAACGGCTGGCGCTTGCCCCACCACTCGCTGAGCGAAATGCGCGCATCGGCCCCAACGCCATAGTTGTCGAGCGAAAATGAGGTGGCGTAATACTTGCTGTCCTCTGCCGAACGCATCACCCAGTCTATCATGTGCGTGCCACGCTGGTAGCGGGCGTTGAAACGCAGTGTGACAATGCGGTGTATAAAGTCGGCCCCTATGCGGAAGACTGAACACTCCTCGGGTTTGAGTCCGACATTGCCCTCCTGTGTGGGACTTTTATACCACAGGTCGGTAAACGACGGCAGGCGCAGCGACTTGTTCCACGAGGCAAAGAGGCGCCACGCATTGGTGGGACGGTAGCTGAGGTCGATGCCGGGATAGAAACGGAACTTGTGGTCGATGGCATTGTTGCGCTCGGCCATCACGCCAAGCGACAGGGTGACTTGCCGCCACATAAAGTTGTGTTCGGCAAAGTACGACAGGTTGGTGCGGTCGTCCTTTTTGGTGTACGAACGTCCGTCCTCGTGCTTTATGCCGATATATTGCCCGGGCTGCAGGTCGCGGCCCAGATTGGTGCTGTAAATGTTTTCGTTGCGCACTTCTGCCCCAAAGGCTGTGCGGCCAAGGGCCCACTGTGTCCAGGCGTTAATGGCTGCGGTAAACACATCGCCACGGTGAAGATTCTCGCCCGTGGTGCTGCCCTTGATGAGCTGGAAATGGTCGAGGCTGCGCACCCACGACACTTGTGGCACAAGGTGCACACGCCCCTTGCTTTCGGCCCGTGCCGATATAAGGTAGCGACGTGTGGCCTCCCACTGGTTGGGATAGGCTGCCGAATAAAAGGTGTTGGCGCCAAAGTCGTTGGCTGTGGCACCGGCTTGCAGGTTAAAGCTGAAGTCGGAACCATCATAGTTGAGTGTGCCAAAGCCCTTGCCGCCCTTAAAGGCGCTATTGGCTGTGGCCCCATCGCTGCGCTGATAACTGCCGCTTGCGGTGCCGCTCCACCCCTGGCCCCACTGCCAGGCGGTGCGGGCCTCGCCGCGCACAGTGCCGTAGCTGCCGCCCTCTACCATGGCGTCGAGGTGGGGCGTGGTGGCGCTCGTGCCACGTGTCACCACATTGATGGCGCCACTAAAGGCTTGGCTGCCCATTACGCGCGATGCAGCGCCCTCGAGTATCTCGATGCGCTCAATGTCTGAAATATTAACGGGAAAATCGGCCGCGTTGTGGCCTGTCTGCGGATTAACAAGGGGAACGCCATTTAGCAGAATGGTGATTTGGTCGTGCGTTCCGCCGTCGATGCTGATGTCCGTTTGAATACCAAACCCTCCGCGTTGCCGGACATCTACGCCTGCTGAGAGTTTGAGAACGTCGTTGATGGTGCGCACCCCCGCTGCCGCGAGGTCGTCGTGCGTCAACGTCAACACTTGTCGTGCGGCCACATTGGCGGCCATTGGAGCGCGTGAGGCTGATACGTTGGCCTCGCCCAGTGCCAGGGTGTCGGCGTGGGTGGCAATGCCTGTCTGCATGCTGCCTTCGGCTTGTGCCGGAGTGGCGGCCATGAGTCGTGGTGTGGCGCTGGCCAAAGTGGCTACGCCCAACACACCGATGCGCACCTCGCGGTGCAGGCAACTGAACAGGCTCCAGCCCTTGCGGCTGAATTGGCTGAACGTAGCAACTTGCGCTTTCTTGGTTGAGTTGTACATAATATAGAATGAATAAAATGAAAAATATGCCCGCTTACGCGAGCTGATATGCTGTTATGCTAATGTGCTGACGCCTTAGCGTTGTTATATATTTATAGCAATACTAAGGCGTCAGCACATTATCTCATTAACACATTATCTCACCACCACCTTGCGTGTCAAACTGCTGGCAGTTGTGTTGATGCGGAAGATATAGACACCCGGTGTCAGGCCCTGCAAACTCACAACGTGCTCTTGTCCGTGACGGGGGGCATTAAGGTGAGCATGGCTGACAGTCTGACCGCCCAACGACACTACCTGGATGTCGGCATACGACTCATCGTTGTTGAAGAGCACCTTCCAGCAGTCATTGTCCTTTTTCAGAGTTACCGGAGCGGCAGTGTTCATCGTCTCGTTAATGGCTGTGCGCAAATTGATGGCCTCCTTCAAACCCTCGTAGGCGTCAATCTTGCCATAGCCCCATGAGGGACTCCACTCGTCGGGATTGCGACTGCCAGTGTAGCTGTCGTGACGACCAGTTTTTTGCATGATGCGCACAATGTCGGCCGGGGTCAAATCGGGGTTGGCCTGCAACCACAAGGCTATGATACCCGTCACAACCGGGGTGGCCATTGAAGTACCGTTCATCACACCATAGTAATAGTGCTGACCATTAACCTTGACATCCTGCACCAGTTCTGCCTTCGCGGCACTGAAATTCTGCGACTTCTTAGAATAGGCTGAGGTGATGCAACCACCAGGAGCGGCAATGGTAGGCTTGTTGGCCTTGCCCAGCCACGGGCCTTTGCTCGAGAAGTAGCTCATGGCCTTAGCAGTGCCAATAGAGGCTGTATAGTTATAGCTATTACCGTTCAACGAGGTCCAACTGCTTGTAGCGTTGTACGAAGCCACGGCTATGGCCTGGGGCACAGAGGCTGCACCTTCGCCCACAATGTAGTTGTCATCGCCAGCAAGCGTAGTAAAGCTTACAGGTGTGGGCTTGGTGATGGTGAATGTCTTGCGCGTAAAGGAGCAAGGATATTGATCTGGCTCAACCCATGCGTGAATGGTTTCGCCTTTTTTGCCTGTAACTTTCCACAACAGACTGCCGTTCTTGGCCGAGAGAGCTGATGCCAATTCGGTAACAACACCTGCCATTGAGTAGTACTGGCGATTGCTGTATGGGTCGATGCCGCCCGAGGTGGTAAAGCCTGCCTGACGCAGCTGAATCGAAGTCGGGGTGTAAAGGGTGCTGCCCGACACAAGCACGGGGGTGATGGTGAGGTTCTTCTCACCGCTGGTGCTATTGCCCCACACTTGCGACACCACTGCTTGATTGGTGTTGCCACTTTCGGGCTTCATATATATATATATGGTGCTGTCCGACTCAAAGGTATAGGTGCAGTGCATTTTCTCGCCACCGCTGTTGCCCATGGCTGCCACCATGATGGCACCCTTACCACAGAGTTTGTCCATGTTTTGGTCATAGTCGGTAGAGCCGTCGTGCGGCCCCAGGTTCGAACCGAAACTCATGTTGAGCACCCAAGGCATGCCATTATCTTCGGCATACTTCTTGATGGCTGAGGCTTGCAACAGCACAGTGCCGTCGTTGAAGTCCGACTTCATCATGAGCAACTCTGAGCCGGTGGCCACGCCATAGTAGTCGCTGCCGTCCACCTTGTTGCCCGCAGCTATATTGGTCACGTGTGTGGCGTGTCCCACTTCGTCGGTATTGTCGGCTGCGGGGGCACTGCCCGACAATGCACCGCTGGCGGTGGAGCTACCCCACTTTTTGCTGCGGCCGGCAAAGGCTACATGTTTGTATTCAAAACCTTGGTCTATCACGCCTATCAGCACACCGGTGCCATCGTAGGGGGTGTCGAGGCCCGTGCCTTCTTGCAACTTGGTCACACCCGTCTCGGGGCGCACATTGTTCATCAAGGCACGCAATTGGCGCGTCTTGTTGACATAGAGCACGTCACGCTGCGCAGCGAGCGTGGGAATGAAACTTGCGGGAATGTTGGCCACTACCAGCTGGTCGGTAGCAGCCTCAGCCTCGTAGCCGGCTTGCTTTATAAAGTCGGCCACGTCACCGGCAGCATTTTCGGCAGTGCTCACGTTGATGCGCAGCAGGCTGTCGGGGGTAACAGCTTGCAAGCCACGTGCTGCCACACGCTTGATGTTTTGTCCTTGAATGAGCGCATCAAACTCCTGGTTCCATTTGCGGCCAGTGTCATACACTTTCACTTGCTGTGCCGAGGCATTGGCGCACATCAAGGCCATGGCTGCGGCAAAAAACAACTTCTTGTTCATCGTAGTGTGATATATACTTCTTCTGTTTTGATTGATCGAAATGTGTAGTTGGCGCACATGCGCCTTACCAAGCGTGCAAAGTTAAGCATTATTTGGCACAGAAGGATAGCAAACGCCTATAAATCAGTAACAATATGGTAACAATGTTTGTTAAAGCACGGCCGCACTCGCTACGGATTTGTGTCCTTATTGAAAACTTGTGTTCTTATGTTCCCGCGCTAAGCGGCCAACACGCCAAGCAACTAACAAGCCACGCTACGGCGTCAGCCCTTATGTCTCTTGAGGCCACTCGGACGTTAGTCCGTGGCCGTCAGCCGCGCAGCGGCCTTATGTGTTTCTTATGTAAACCTATGTTCTTATGTTCCCGCGGTAAGCGGCTAACACAAACGATACATCTTCTGTTCTTTTGTTCTTCTGTCCTTATGCTTCCCGCGTTAGCGGCCGTGCAAGCAATGCTTGCAAATGCGCAAATGCGCAGATGTGCAAACAAACTGACGCCGTAGCGTTACTACTCGCAACACTACGGCGTCAGCCCGTTAACATATCAGCCCTTATTACAAGCCCAACTTCTTGGCAATAGCGGCAGGGATAGCCTTCTTGTTGATAAGAATATTCATGGTCTTGTAAGCCACATAAGCCTTTGAGGCATAGAACATGCCATGGTATTTACCATAGTCGCCCCATGAGTTCTTAACCATAAAGTACTCGCGGCCCTTGTTATCCTTGGCCAAACCATAGATAACCATGCCGTGATCGTCGGTAGTTTCCCAATTATCGTAACCCTGCTGACGGAGATCCTGTGTGATAGTCAACTCGTCGTTTGAGGGCACCTGTACATTGTTAGTACCGATAGTGCCACCCCAGCGGGCAGCGTCCGAACCAGTGAGGTCGCGCACCTTGAGGTCCTTGGGCACATAAGCATAATCCTTGCCATTGCGACGGCCAAAGTACTCCTCAGTTACGTCGGCACCCCATGCAAAAGTGTAGCCGTTAGTTACAGCGCTGTCCATCACCTGCATAAACTCGTCGAGAGGCAAGTTATAGCTTTCGGCCCAACGCCAGTTATCCTGAATTTCGAGGATAAACTTGCTGTAGAAGGGGTGGTGATTGTACGAAGTGAGTGACACATAGTCGTCCATGTTAAGGCCGAGGTAATCTGTCACATAAGTCTTCGGCGTATAAGTTTTGCCGTCCTCAGCCTTCACCTCGGTAGGCAGTTCGCCAAAGTAATTCTTGTAAATGTTTGAGAGGTCCTTCTTCCAAGAGAGCGAAATCTTGTTCTGCTTACCCTTAGCAATGGCACCCACATAAGCGCTGGTCACAGCATCGAGCTGGTTGAAGTTGAAGAGGCTGTCGCCATAGAGCGTGCCAGGAGCAGGCATGGCCGACTGCGGCACCATACCATAGTTCTTCATACAATAAACGGCATCGTAGAACGAACCGCCCTGTGAGAAACTCACATCGCCGTGTGTGCGCACAGCCTTGTCGGCACGGTCCATATATGTGTTATATACGAGGAACGACTCGCAAAGGTCGTGTGTGCCCTTGCCCATGCGCAAGAGTTCAGCCTCGAAAAAGCCCAGCGAAGAGTAGGCCCAGCAGGTACCGCTCTGGTTCTGGTCTTTAATAGAAGTGATAGGGTTAGCCTTGATTGTGGTAAAAGTGATCTCGTCGGCTTTCTTTGTCGCAGACGCTTTCTTGCGTGCTGCGAGGCTTCCTGGCAGCAGGCAGAGTGCAGCTACTGCAATAAGGATAGTCTTCTTCATTACTTGTTGGTTTGTGTTATTTGTTTGATAAGTAAATTCAATATATCACCGGACTCTCCTCGCGGTGTTCCTCAACATAGCGCTCCACATCAGCCGTGTGGTACGGAATGCGGTCCTTGCCAAGGAAACGGCAGCCATCGGGAGTGATAAGCACATCGTCCTCGATGCGAATGCCGCCAAAGTCGCGGTATGCGTTAATCTTGTCAAAGTTGAGGTATTGGGCGTTGATACCCTTCTTCTGCCAATCGTCAATGAGGTCGGGTATAAAGTAGATGCCCGGTTCGTCGGTCACCACGTGTCCGGCCTCAAGGCGGCGACCAAAGCGCAGGGCATTGGTGCCAAACTGGCTCGAGGGACGTGTCTCGTCGTCAAAACCTACATACACCTGTCCGAGGCCCTCCATGTCGTGCACGTCCATGCCCATCATGTGACCAAGGCCGTGGGGCAGGAACAAGGCATGGGCACCGGCACGCACAGCCTCCTCGGTGTCGCCCTTCATCAAGCCGAGTTCCTTGAGGCGGTCGGTCATAAGGGCGCACACTGCCATGTGCACGTCCCACCAGCGCACACCAGGACGGGCATGACTCAAGGCCAGGTCATGACAGTCGGCCACAATGTCGTATATCTCCTTTTGCTTGGTGGTAAACTTGCCGCTGATAGGGGTGGTGCGGGTGTGGTCTGAGCAATAATTCTCATTGGTTTCGGCACCGGCATCAACCAGCAGCAAGCGTCCTGCCTCAAGTGCGCGGGGCGAGGGGTAGCCATGCAATATTTCGCCATGCATCGACACAATGCTCGGAAACGACACCTGTGCGCCATAGCTTGAGGCAATGCCGTCGAGCACACCGCCAATGTACTGCTCCGTCACACCCGGACGCGCCAGGCGCATGGCCGTGGTGTGCATCTTGTAGCCAATGACCGAGGCACGTTCAAGCTCCGCAATCTCCTCCTCACTCTTGATAGAGCGCAATTTTACAACCGCCTTTATCAAGCTGAGCGAGGCACCCTCACGCTGCTGCGAGGGGTGGGTGCCGAGCAAGTCCATTATCTGTATCATGGTGTCGTGACGGTAGGGCGGCAGGTAGTGCACCTTGCGGCCGTCGGTCACAGCGTGTTCTACCATCTGGGCCAAACGTGCCATAGGGGCTGAGGCGCCCACGCCACATTCCTCGGCCATTTGGGCCACCGAGGTGACTGAACCATACCACACAATGTCGTCGATGTCTATGTCGTCGCCTATCAGCACTTCGTTGCCCGAGTCGGCATCTATCACGCCCACAAGCCCATTGCGGTGCTGGCCAAAGAAGTAGAGGAATGCACTGTCCTGACGGAACTTGTACACGTTTGAGGGATAGTTATTGGGGCTGTCGTTATTGCCAAACAGCACAATCAGGCCGCTGCCTACCAGCTCGCGCAACTTGCGGCGGCGTTCCACGTAGGTCTCTTTTGAAAATAACATATTGCTTGTTCCTTATATTATTGCGCGATGACGGGGTTCTTGGTTAACGTGATAACAGCTTAACAAGTTGGCAGGTAAGTATGTTATACACTTTACTGAAGTTTAGAACTTAGCAAGGGCGGGCTGAAATCTAAACTTCAGTAAAGCGTATAACCTACTTACTTGTCAACCCGTCAACCAGTCGACTTGTCAACCAAAATTCCGCCACCGGTTTTTAATTATAATGTGTGACATGGTGTGTCGTAACGGCACGCTTTCACTTTATTTATATGGGCAAAAGTACTGCTTTTCTTTCACAATCGCGTATCTTTGCCCTAAATAAATAATAAATAGTGTGTTTTAAGCTACAAAACCATGACATTTGACACAAATACCGGACTGGTGCTTGAGGGCGGAGGCATGCGTGGCGTGTTTACCAACGGCGTGCTCGACTATTTTCTCGACAATAATATCACCTTTAATTATGGCGTGGGCGTTTCGGCGGGAGCGTGCAACGGTCTGTCGTATCTGAGCCGGCAGCGCGGACGTGCCAAGGTGACGAATATCGACATGCTTGAAAAGCACCGCTACATTGGCATGAAGTATTTGTGGACACAGCACTGCATTCTCGACCGCAAGTTTCTGTACGACACCTTGCCCAACGAGATATTGCCTTTCGACTACGATGCCTGTTTTGCCAATCCCATGACATTTGAGATGGTCACCACCAACTGCCTGACGGGCAAGGCATGCTACCTGACGGAGCGCACCGACCCCGACCGTCTGCTCAACATTGCCAAGGCTTCGTCGTCGCTGCCTTATGTCTGCCCCATTGTGTGGATTAACCACCAGCCCATGCTCGACGGCGGCATTGCCGACTCCATACCAGTGGAGCGCGCCATCAACACGGGGCACGATTTCAACGTGGTGGTGCTCACACGCAACCGCGGCTACCGCGAAACGAGTCGCGACATCAAAATTCCGAAATACATTTACCGACGCTTCCCGCGCCTGCGTCTGTTGCTGAGCAAGCGCCATGCCATATATAATGCCCAGCTCGAACTGGTGGAGCGCCTCGAGGACGAGGGCCGCATATTGTCCATCAGACCGCAACGCCCTGTCGAGGTGGGGCGTCTTGAAAACAATCTGGACAAACTTAACGCCCTGTATGAGGAGGGCTATGAGTGTGCACGGAAGGCCATGGAACGGTTGTAACATGGGTGACATGAGTGCAGACGAATATTGAGGCGAGTGCAGACAAATTTATGCAAACGCCATTACATACAATTTACTATTTGCCGTTTTGCCTGCATCTTACACTTTTGGCAAAATATCCACTGATTATCAAACGTTTCAAGAGTGTAGGTTCCATTAAAAATTGCCTACACTGCAATACCACACCTGCACTTGTCTGCACACTGCTTGCACCCCATCTGCACACAGGCTTGTACTACCACACAATCGCGCCACAACCACTACGCGCAACGCTAACGGGAGGGCGGAAATTCTGTCAGAGCAACAGAAATTCCGCCCTCCCGTAAACAATAAAACGCGCTCATACAAACCCAAAAACGACCTGCCACAACCTACTAAAATACCGGTACGTACCGCTTTTTTCACCTTGTGCAAGCAACCGCTTGTGCAGACGATAGTGTAGGCAAAAAACAGCACTACCTACACTGCACAACTGCATGATTTTCAATCTGTTACACCCAAAAAGTGTAAGATGTAGGAAAGAACAAAAAAACAATATGGTAATATTGTACCAATATGCTAATGCGGTAATATTCTTATGTTCCCGCGTTAGCGGCCAACCAAGCCACGCTACGGCGTCAGCCCTTATGTTCCTTGAGGCCACCCGGACGACAGTCCGTGGCCGTCAGCCGCGCAGCGGCCTTATGTGTATCTTATGTAAAGATATGTTCTTATGTTCCCGCGGTAAGCGGCTAACACGAACGTTATCTTATGTTCTTATGTCCTTATGTTCTTCTGTTTTCCGCGTTAGCGGCCAACCAAGCCACGCTACGGCGCCAGCCCTTATGTCTCTTGAGGCCACCCGGACGATAGTCCGTGGCCGTCAGCCGCGCAGCGGCCTTATGTGTATCTTATGCAAACTTATGTTCTTATGTTCCCGCGGTAAGCGGCTAACACGAACGTTATCTTATGTCCTTATGTCCTTTGTTCTTCTGTTTTCCGCGTTAGCGGCCAACCAAGCCACGCTACGGCGCCAGCCCTTATGTCTCTTGAGGCCACCCGGACGATAGTCCGTGGCCGTCAGCCGCGCAGCGGCCTTATGTGTATCTTATG
>OLQN01001705.1_pt1 | contig 16040 bp, 9 predicted proteins | sample 1673181 | NCBI WGS metagenome assembly OLQN01 (sample SAMEA3136763, study PRJEB25190) | human gut metagenome | biome: human gut; feature: human-associated habitat; material: faeces | place: Austria | collected 2013
ATGAATCCGAGAAGACCTATGAGTACACCGTAAACGAGGTGATCCCGGAGGGAGCGACCGCTGAGAATAACTATACTGTAAATGGTGTAACTTACGATAACAGTATCTTTACTGTGAAAGTAATCGTAAGCTATGACCAGGCAACTGGAATAATGAGTGCAGCTTTTGCTGAGGATAGTCAGGAGCTTATATTCGACAATACCTACGACGCAAAGGGATCTCTGACATTGGAGGCAAGTAAGACTCTGAAGAACAAAGCTCTTGAAGCTGATGCCTTTAACTTTGTGCTGAAGGACGAGAACGGAGAGATTATTCAGACCGTTGCCAACGATGCAGATGGAAATGTAACATTCAGTCCGCTCAATTATACTCTTAAAGATGTTGGAACTCATGTTTACACAGTATCAGAAGTTCAGAGAGAGAATACCGAAGTTACTTATGATACTACTGAGTATACTATTGAAGTAACTGTAGCAGATGCAGGAAACGGAAAACTGAAGGTAAGCAAGACGATCAAGAAAGGTGATGATACTGTTGATGCAATTGCTTTTGAAAACATTTATAAAGGAGTAATTGATATCAGCGGTTCTAAGACCTGGAATGATGCAGACAATCAGGACGGAATCAGACCAACAAGTATCACTGTAAAACTTTTTGCAAATGGAACAGAAGCTGCAAGCCAGGTGGTAACTCCTGATGAGGCTGGAAATTGGAACTATGTCTTCAAGAACCTGCCACAGTATGATGTTAATGGAGAAATTAGTTATACAGTAACTGAGGATGCGGTAGCTGGTTATGAAACAAGCGTAAGCGGCTACAATATTACCAACACTCATAAACCAGCAACCACCGACATCACCGGAACCAAGACCTGGAACGATTCCGACAATCAGGACGGCAAGCGCCCAGAGAGCATCACTGTTAACCTTCTTGCAGATGGCAAAATCACAGCCACCAAGACCGTGACAGCTAAAGATAACTGGACCTACAGCTTCACCAATCTGCCGAAATATGCAAACGGCCAGGAAATTACCTACACGGTAAGCGAGCTTACAGTACCTGGTTATACAACGACTGTTGATGATAATTACAACATCACCAACAGCTACACCCCAGGCCAAACCAGTGCGTCTGTAACCAAGATCTGGGTTGACGCTGACAACCAGGATGGCATTCGTCCAGAGAGCATTACCGTAGCTCTCCTTGCAGACGGAAAAGCAACCGACACAACGGTTACTCTGAACGCTGCTAACAACTGGACCCAGACCGTAACTGGTCTTCCGGAAAAAGCAGATGGAGAGTATATCACCTACACCTGGACCGAGGTTAATGTTCCAGAAGGCTACAGCCTGACAGGAACTTCCAAGACCGGAATTGTAACCACTCTGACCAACACTCATACACCAGAGTTTACTTCCATCAGCGGAACAAAGACTTGGGAAGATGCAGATAATCAGGATGGAAAACGTCCAGAGAGCATTACCGTAAACCTTTTTGCAGACGGAACTAAGCTTAAGAGCAAGAAAGTAAGCGCTGATGCAGACGGAAACTGGAGCTACAGCTTCGCAAACCTTCCGAAATATGCAAACGGCCAGAAAATCACTTACACTGTAACCGAGGATGCAGTCGATGGCTATACAACCGAGAGTGATGGCTATAATTTCATTAACACTCATCAGCCAGAGACCACCGAGATTACCGTAACCAAGACCTGGGACGATGCAGACAATCAGGATGGCAAGCGTCCGGAAAGCATCACTGTAATCCTTCTTGCAAACGGCACAGAGAAAACTCGCCAGGCCGTAACCGCAGACGAAGCAGGAAACTGGACTTACACCTTCAAAGATCTGCCGAAATATGCAAATGGCGAGGAGATCACCTACACCGTAAGCGAGGACACTGTAGCTGATTACACTACAACCTACGATGGCAGCAACATCACCAACAGCTACACTCCAGGAAAAACCAGTGCAACGGTAACCAAGATCTGGAACGACGCTGAAAATCAGGATGGAAAACGTCCGGAAAGCATTACCGTAAGTCTTCTTGCAGACGGTAAAGAAACCGGAAAGACCGTTACCCTGAGCGTCGAGAACAATTGGAAACAGACTATATCTGACCTTCCGGAAAAAGCAGACGGAAAAGCAATCGAGTACACCTGGACAGAGGAAACTCTCCCAGAAGGTTACGAACTCACCGACAACAGCAAGAACGGAACTGTAACCACTCTGACTAACACCTACGCTCCAGAAACAACTTCCATCAGTGGAACCAAGACCTGGGATGACGCAGACAATCAGGATGGCAAGCGTCCAGAGAGCATTATTGTCAACCTTCTTGCAAACGGAGAAATCGCAGCAAGCCAGACTGTAAAAGCAGACGAAGCAGGAAACTGGACCTACACCTTTAAAGACCTGCCGAAATATGCAAATGGCAAGGAAATTACCTACACCGTAACCGAGGAAGCAGTGGAAGGTTATGAAACAAGTGTAGACGGATTTAACATCACCAACACTTACACAACCGAGACAACTGAGGTGAAGGGCTCCAAGACCTGGAACGATGCGGACAATCAGGATGGAAAACGTCCGGAGAGCATCACTGTAAGACTTCTTGCAAACGGCGAGGAGAAAGACAGCCAGACCGTAACCGCAGACGAAAATGGAAACTGGACCTACAGCTTCGAAAAACTGCCGAAATATGAGGCTGGAAAAGAAATTGTATACACGGTAACCGAGGATGCAGTTGCAGATTACACAACTGAGATCACCGGCTACGATATCACCAATAGCTATGCACCAGGAAAGACCAGCGTCACAGTTACCAAGTCATGGGCTGATAACGATGACCGCGGCGGTCACAGACCGAAGGAAATCAAGGTTCAGCTGAAAGCCGATGGAGAAAACAGCGGCGAGGAAATTACCCTGAACGCAGAGAACAAGTGGACTTACACCTGGTCCGAACTTGATGAGAAGAAGTCTGGAAAGGATATTGTCTACACAGTAGAAGAAATTGGCAAAACAGCTGGCTATATTTCCACAGTAACAGGAAATGCCACAGAAGGATTTATCATTACCAATACAATCACATCTGTTAAGATCAGCAAAGTGGATATTACCGACCAGAAAGAACTGGCAGGTGCTCATATCCAGATCCTTGACAAAGATGGAAATGTAGTAGACGAGTGGGATTCCATCTGGGAATCTCATGAAGTAACAGGTCTTAAGACCGGTGAGAAATATACCCTTCGCGAGACCGTAGCGCCAGATGGCTATACTATTACAGCTGACACAGTCTTTAGCTTGAAGGAGGATGGAACTCTTGACAAAGATAATACCAGCACAACCATCTCAGCGGATGGAACCCTTCTGGTAGAAGACAGCAGAACTTCTGTAAAAGTAAGCAAAGTAGATATTTCCGATGGGAAAGAGCTGGAAGGTGCTCACATCCAGATCATTGACCAGGATGGAAACGTAGTAGACGAGTGGGATTCCACCAAGGAAGCTCATGTTACCGAGAAACTGAAAACCGGTAAGATTTACACTCTTCGTGAGACTGTAGCTCCAGACGGATATTTACTTACAAGCGACACTACTTTTGTTCTGAAAGAAGACGGAACAGTAGATGCAGAAAAAACAACAGCTGTTTCCAAGGATGGTGTTTTACTTGTACAGGATAAACTGGCAACCTCAGCATCTATTGCAGTAACCAAGAAACTTACCTATATTGGTGAAAATCTGGCAGCAAGAGATCAGACCTTCTATGTAGCCCTGTATTCTGATAAAGAATGCACTCAGAGAGTTTCTGATGTGAAAGCTCTTGTGTTCAAGAATGCAGATGCTTCCACCGTAGTATTCTCAGAGAATATTAAGGCAGGCAAGACATACTACATTGCAGAGTGTACACAGGATGGAACTTCTCAGACGATCGGCGCTCTTGCAGATGGAACCGTCTATGAAGCTGTATTTGGCAATGGTAACTCCACAACAGTAACCGAAGCCAATGGAACAACAACCGTTTCCTTTGAAAACGTGTTCAGCAGCTTCCCGCCAGATGGATTCTACAAACAGGGTCAGCTGACAATTACCAAGAAGGTTCTTGGTGCAGATGGAGGCACCAGAAACAGCAACGAGGTATTCTATGCAGGTATCTTTGATGATGCAGCTCATACACAGCTTTCCCAGCAGGTTGAGCAGAACATTATCAAGCTTGATATGGACGGTGGCTATGAAGTAAGTGAGATCATCAATGTTGGTCTTGCCCAGTCAGGAGCAAAGGTAACCCTGTATGTAACGGAAACTGATTCCAACGGAAAACCAATTGCAGGCTCCGAAGGCTTTGGATATAAAGTTACCGTAAGTGCAGATTCTGTTATATTTGATGAAACGAATATGACAGCAGAAGTTGTCATCACCAACCAGGAAGAAAGCACAGTAACAGAAACACCAACACCTACTCCTTCTTCCGATGGTGGAAATAGCGGTGGCTCCGAAAATCATTCCGGCGGCTACGGCGGTAGCAAATCACCGAAGACCGGAGATGATACCCCGATCGGAACTTATCTGATGCTTCTTCTTGCAGCTGCAATGCTTGCAGCCGAGACTGAAAGACGCCGCAGAAGAAACAAAAGACAGTAAAGCAAAACAAAGTTTCTGATCAGATTGGAACCATAACAAAGCAAGTACAAATGAAGGCGGTCCGCACACAAAGCGGATCGCCTTTTTGCAGATTCACTTTAGCTTCCTGCTCAATTAAGGAAAACTACAGAACAGCCCTGTGGTTCTGGTTTTGCAAAAAAGTAAAAAAACTTTCCTGAAAAGTGGAAAAACATCCCGAAGAAAGAGTTGACGAAACAGCCCTACTGGTATAATGAAGTCAAATTAAAGGATATTACATTTGGGAATGACTTTATAGATTTCAGGAGGTTTCCATTATGAGAAAGAATACATTAAAAAAAGCAATGGCAGTTATGATTTCAGCGACAATGCTGGTGACAGGATATACAGTAGTTTCCGCAGAAGGATTTACAGATGCGGAGGCACTTGCAGAGATGGATGCTTTTACTACAGGTAATGAAGCTGTATATGTGGAAGAAGTTCAGCCGGAAGCTGCACAGACTGAGGAGGTTCAGCCAGAGCAGACTCAGACAGAGGTTCAGCCGGAGGTTGCACAGACCGAGGAAGTTCAGGCAGAAGAATCTCAGGATGAGTTCCAGACCGGGGAATCTGCTGAAGAAGCCGCTTTTGTTGATGGATTCACAGATAGCTCTGCAGAAGCTGATCCAGCTGAGTTTACCGATGGAACCGGTGAAGTTGGAGATGCAGTAGAAACTACCGTAGATTCCGATTTCCGTTTCGAGAACGAAGAAGTCATTATCACTGCAAAAGTGTTTGATGAGACAGCTCTTCCAGAAAACGCTGAAATGAACGCTGTAAAGCTTGAAGCTGGCAGTGAGAAATATGAAGAAGCAAAACAGGCTTCCATCAGAGACCTTGGAACAACAGAAGACGACGAGTACACTTTCTACGACGTAACCTTCATCGCAGATGGTGTTGAGATCGAAGTTCCAGACGAAGCAGTCGTAATTAATATGGAATTCAAAAATGTTGCATCAGAGGAAAACGAAACCCAGAGCGCCCTCCACATCCAGGAGACAGAAGCTGGCGTAGTTGCCCAGGACGTAACCGCACAGTCCGCAGACGGAACACTGAAATCCGTAGGATTTAACTTCTAAAATTCAATAACCGCAAGCAGATACAGGACTTTCTGAGAAATCGGAAAGTCCTTTTTTGTATAATCAAAATTTCATCTATGCTGCTCCCGCCACGCCCGCGGTGAAACCCCATACACATTTTTAAAAGCCCGGGAGAAGTGGAGGGCGTTTTCGTAGCCTACGGCAGAGCCGATATCTCCTATAGATAATGTGGTCAGCTTCAGCAATTCCGCCGCTTTTGTCATGCGGTAATGAATGAGAAATTCCTGTGGAGAGCGTCCTGTGCTGGTGCGGAAAATTCGTCCCAGATAGCTTCTGTTAATACCGCATACAGCTGCCACATCCTCAATAGAAATATCATTCTGGAAGTTCTGTTCGATATAATTTATTGCCTCTTTTATATAATAATCACTCATTTTACTGGTGGTGGCAGGCTGCGGTCTGGCAACAGATTGCGCAAGCAGATCCGCAAAAAGATAGAAATGTCCCATCAGATGAAAAGGAGATTGCTCTGAATTCTGAGAAATATAAATCAGTTCATCCGCCATCTTTTTTCGCGCCTCCCTGGAGTGGGCCATATAGACTGGCGCATCCTTGGAAAAGCCACAAACGTTGAGGATTTCTGTGGTACGCAGCCCGTCAAACTCCACCCAGACGTATTCCCATGGCACCTGAATATCTGCCACATAAGTGGTGATCTGTCCTGGAAAAATCATAAATCCCTGTCCGCTCCGAACCTGATAATTTACATTCTGTCCCTTGGAATTCGTGGCCATCAGGGTGCCTGTTCCGGAAAGAACATAGTGAAAAAGATAGTGATTCCGCGTTGCTGGACCAAATAAATGTCCGGGAGTACATTTCTCATGGCCATATTGGTAAAGGCATAGATCAATGAAAGTTTCGCTTGGAAAAATGTGAAAGTTGTTATCCATATCCGGAATCCTCCGTTACATTTGCTGACAATATATCATAATGTGATAATATATTTCATTATACCATAAAAAAACATCATAAAGGCATAAAATAAGAAAAATTAAGCTATTTAAGTGCTGATTTTGGCATGTTATACTTAACACATCATAGAAAAAGGAGGCTACACTCATGGCAATCACCTTCAACGAAACAACCCGGATCTTTACCCTCACTACTGCCCACACCACCTATCAGATGCAGGCGGATGCTCAAGGGTATCTTTTGCACCTGTATTATGGTGCCAGAACTGCAGGAGAAATGGACTATCTTCTGAATTATGGAGACCGTGGCTTTTCTGGAAATCCGAATTCAGCAGGCAACGACAGAACCTATTCTCTGGATGCACTGCCACAGGAATATCCATCACTTGGCACAGGAGATTTCCGAAATTATGCGTTAAATATAGAGAATGCAGATGGTTCCCAGTGTTGCAATCCGGTTTACATAACACATGAAATTGAGGCTGGAAAATACACTCTGAAAGGTCTTCCATTCGTCCGTGCAGAAGAAAATGAAGCGGAAACTTTGAAGATTATACTGGAAGATCCTGTTACAAAAGTAGAGCTTCATCTACTCTACGGAGTACTGGAAAAAGAAGATATTATCACCAGAAGTGTGATAATTAAGAATGCTGGAAAAGCCCCTGTAACAGTAAAAAAAGCCCAGTCCGCATGCCTGGATTTCCTTCACGGAGACTATGATCTGATCAAATTTCATGGCAGACATGCTATGGAAAGAAACATGGAAAGAATGCCGGTTTCCCATGAAAGTATCCGAATTGGCAGCCGCCGTGGAACCTCCAGCCACCAGTATAATCCAGGGGTAATCCTTGTAGGAAAAAACACAAATGAAGACAGCGGAAGCTGCTACGGAATGCTGTTTGTATACAGTGGAAACTTCCTTGTAGAAGCAGAAAAGGACCAGTATGATCAGACCAGAATCCAGATGGGTCTGACTGATGAACTGTTTGCATATCCCCTGGAAGCCGGAGCTGAATTTACCGCGCCAGAGGTTATTTTATCCTACACAAACAAAGGTCTTTCCAGGCTTTCCCAGCAGTACCATCACTGCATTATGAATCATATCTGCCAGGGAAAATACGTCCATGCAAATCGTCCTGTCCTGATCAACAGCTGGGAAGCCGCATATTTTGATTTCACCGGAGACACCATCGTAGAGCTTGCAAAGGAGGCAAAAGCGCTTGGAATCGATATGGTGGTTATGGATGATGGATGGTTCGGAAAGCGAAATGACGACAATTCTTCTCTCGGCGACTGGTATGTGAACGAGGAAAAATTAGGCGGAACTCTGACAAAATTAATCGAAAGAGTAAACGCAGAAGGCGTGAAATTCGGTATCTGGATTGAGCCTGAAATGGTCAGTGAGGACAGTGATCTTTACAGGGAACATCCGGACTGGGCAATCACAATTCCAGGCCGCAAGCCTGTTCGTTCCAGAAACCAGCTGGTTCTTGATTTTTCCAGAAAAGAAGTACGCGATGAGATATTTAAACGTATTTGCGCAGTTCTGGATCAGGGGAATGTGGAGTACATTAAATGGGATATGAACCGTAGTCTGGCAGATATTTATGCACCAAATGTGACCTATGATTATGTTCTTGGGGTGTACGATTTCCTGGAAAAACTTACAAACCGTTATCCGGATATTCTTATTGAAGGCTGCAGCGGAGGCGGTGGAAGATTTGATGCCGGAATGCTGTATTATACCCCTCAGATCTGGTGCAGTGACAACACAGATGCTATTAATCGTACGCGGATTCAATATGGAACCTCCTTCTTTTATCCAGTAGCAGCAATGGGTTCACATGTGTCTGCAGTGCCAAACCACCAGACCGGAAGAGTGACCAGTATGCATACAAGAGGCGTTGCAGCTATGTCTGGAACCTTTGGCTATGAACTGAATCCCGCACTTTTAAATGCAGAAGAAAAAGCAGAAATCCGTGCTCAGCTTGCCCAATACAGGGAGTATCAGGAATTGATCCGTGAAGGAGATTATTACCGTCTTTCCAATCCTTTCCAGGATAATTTTGCGGCCTGGATGGTGGTATCAGATGACAGATCCAAGGCACTGGTAAGTGTGATAAGACTTACAGCAGAGGCCAATCCGTCGGCAGCATACGTTACCTTAAAAGGAATGGAAGAGGATGCTTTTTATCGGGAAAAAACTACCGGAAAAGTATATCCGGGAGCTGCACTTATGGAGGCTGGAATACTGCTTCCTGCTGCGGTGAGCGAATATGAAGCATACCAGATAGCACTGGAGCGTGTTTGAAAAATCATTCCCGCAATCTGCACCCCCCACTTTGCGGTATATTTTACCCGAACCTTTTCATAGTCGTTAAGTTAATTTTACCATTCTTTTGTGAAGAAAAAAGGAGAAAAGGTTTATAAACTGGAAAGATTGTTTTTTTATATATTCTGAGATATACTTGCAGTATTCGTAGACGGAACAGGGTGTGATTGCAATGGTTTCAATGATTCCTTTCGGGCTTCTTGCCGGGGTTGTGGGGGGACGGGAGGTTCGGATTACAGAGATTGATGAGAGTGGATTTTGTTTTCGGACAATAGAAGAAAATATCTCTGATTCAGAAGCTTTGAAGGTGTGCTTTTATGACATAAAGAATGGGTGTTATCGTGAATTGGAAATTCCAGAATACGATATACAAAGGTTTGATATGGTGGACGCAGAACTCTCCGGATTTTATGTGAAATATAAGGTGACGGTGAAGCAGAAAGCGTATGCGGAGGCGGTTCAGAGGCTTCTTTATCAGTATAATCACTACATTCATCTGAAGCTGGAAGAGGACGACAGCGCGTTGGCGAAAAGCCTGACAGGGTATCCGGGGGAACTGGATGAGGTCAAGCGTGGCAGTCTGGAAGAGCAGGTGGGAATATGGCGGAGAGAGCTTACGCCAGAGGTATTGGAGTCCGCTTATAATGGGAAACGTATAGATTTAACTGATAATTGTTCTCAGTACGGAACTGGCTTTAAGCCTGGGTATAAGTGCCAGGTACCGCTTGAATCAGGTGTTACGGAGCTGGCGCTGGAGATAGATCGCCCGGAACTGTATCTGGCATATTTAAGAAGCTCCCTGACAGAATTTTCCAAAAAGTATGCCGGAAAATGTATCGGTATCTGCGGCAGCATTATTCTGGAACATAGAGTACCGGATCACGTTTATATTGGAAATCAGTTCTGTCATCTTCTGTTTCCGGAACGTAAATTGTTGTTTGAAATAATAGAAAAAGCAGCGGCAGAACAGGTGGAAATCACACTTGTTTTTTCTTATATCCGGGAATATATGCTGGATTATATAACAGAATTGCTTGATGAAATTAACCGGTGGTGTGAAGAAAAAAGGCAGTCTGTAGAGATTGTTGTAAATGACTGGGGAATGGCTTCTTTAGTAAAAAAAAGCAGAAGGAATCTGATTCCCAGCCTTGGAATTTTGTTAAATAAACGCAGAAAAGACCCTCGGATTCCGTTCAAAAAAGGAGAACAGAAATGGTTTGAGAGGAACAGCCTGAATGCTGGATTTTACCGTAATTTTCTGGAAAGAGAATATGGAATCCAACGCTTTGAATGGGAATCTTGCGGTTACGAACAGCAGATTCCACCTGGAAAAAACAGCCTGCATATTCCGTTCTATCAGACCAATACATCACAGTATTGTCCTCTTGGTGCAGTATGTGAAACAGGCGAGAGAGGACGACAAAAGCTTGCAAAAAAATGCCCGGGATATTGTACGGAATATGCACTTTTGTATCCGGAACATTTGCATATGATAGGGCGGTATAATTCGTTGTTTGGGATTGATATGAGGATATTGAAAGAGGAAGAAATACTGAAGAATTATATCCAAAACGGTGTGGACCGGGTTGTAATAAGAGCATGGTAATGCCGCCGGCAGGTGACATACCCGTGTTGAGGCAGAAGCGATATTTTATTCAGGATGAAGTACATGGCTGCTCAAGGCTGGAATTTATGGAGATAAGTGATGAAAATAGTAGCAGGATTAGGCTCGATAGATGAATATATAAAGTTCGCGGAGGCTGGTGCAGATGAATTTTTCTGTGGTTATGTTCCTTATTCCTGGTCCCAAAAATACGGAACGGTACTGCCCTTAAACCGCAGGGAAGTACTTTGTTATAACGTACAGCTTGGCGCATTCAGTGAGCTGGAAATCCTGTCTGGGATGATGAAAAAGTACGAAAAACCAGTCCATCTTACCTTCAATTCCCTGTATTATATCCCGGAACAATATCCGGAAATTTCCGGGATTATAAGCCAGTGTATGAAAATCGGTTTTCACAGTTATATTATTGCAGACCCGGCGTTGATGGTATATTTACGTGAAAATGGCATAAACTGCGAAATCCATCTCAGTGGAGAATGTGGAGAAATTAACAGCCAGATGGTGGCTTCATTGGCAAAAATGAGATTGAAACGTGTGATTTTTCACAGGAAAAATACATTCGAAGATATGAAAGCGGTTGTTGATAAATGTGGAAAAAAGGATGGGACAGAAGGAATTCCGGAATTTGAGGCTTTTGTATTGAATGAAATGTGCCAGTTTACAGGTGCATTTTGTAATTCTTTGCATTGTGATGAGATGGGGTATCTTTGTAAAGTGCCCTATCAGATCGGAACCTTAAAAACGGGAAATGCCGGTCCTGAAATCTTCAATCAGGAAATAAACGGAGGGCATTTGCTGTCAGACGACTTTGTTCCTGATGATTTTCACAGTTTACATGATTTTTCCTATGATTCTGCAGGTTATCTTTGCGGTGAAACTGGCTGTGGTCTATGTGCGCTTTATCAGTTAAAGCAAGCCGGAATTACGCACTTGAAGCTGGTTGGCCGTGGAAATTATACGGATTACATGGAAAAAGATATTCGAAATCTTCGAATGGCGTTGAATATATTGAAAGAATCCGCTGACGAAATGGAGTTTCGGCGAAAATTGAAATTGCAGATTTTTCCCAGCGGGTGCAGCAAGAATTGCTATTACCGGTGATTAGGCAGCATAGGCTCCGGAGTGTGTCTGAAAAATCATTCCCACAAATTGTGGCGCATATCTTGCAGAAAGCCTTTTTCAGACACGCTCTGGATCCTGCGCTGCCTTGAGAAATTTATCTGGTTGTTTTTTTATCCGATGGGTTCGAAATCTGCAGCTCCATGTTTGCACAGCGGGCAGATGAAGTCATCTGGGAGTTCGTCACCTTCGTAGATGTAGCCGCATACTTTGCAGACGAAGCCTTTTTTGCCATCGGTTTCTGGCTTCGGTTTTACATTTTTCTGATAGTAGGTGTAAGTCATGGTGTCAAGATCGTTCATGACGCGGGCTTCGGTGACACTGCAGATGAACATTCCATGGGTACCAAGGTCTACATATTGTTCAACTTTCAGAGACATAAATGCATTAATATATTTGTCCAGGAATACCAGTCCGTTATCGGAACGGTAGACCTTCTGACCTGCAAATTTATCTACGCTACGTCCGGTCTGGAAACCAAACTGCTGGAATACAGAGAACGGTGCATCTACAGACAGGCAGTTTACGTTGAGAACTCCGGTCTGTTTGATCACATGGTGGGAGTAATTTGCCTTATTGATATTTACCGCAATACGGTTTGGAGTATCAGTGAGCTGGGTCACAGTGTTGACGATCAGTCCGTTGTCTTTTTTGCCGTCATTGGAGGTAACTACATAAAGTCCGTATCCGATTCTGAAAAGGGCTGTCATGTCATTTTTGTTTGCCAGCTCATCATTCTGGGCAATGTATTCTTTGCAGAGCTCGTTTGCCATAGCTTCCAGCTGATCCTTGTTTTCCTGGTTTACTGCGGAAAGCACTTTTACAGTAGTGTCCAGCCAGTTGATCTTCTTGCAGCCAGAAAGCATTTCTTTCATAACTTTTGCTGCCAGAGGTGCCCAGGAACCATTTTCGATGATGCCCACTGTGCGGTTCTGGAAGTTGTGCTCGGTCAGACGAGTGATATAGTCGTGCATGAACGGATAAATGCTTGCATTATAGGTTGTGGTAGCAAGAACCAGCTTGCTGTAGCGGAATGCGTCGGACAGAGCCTGTGACATGTCATCTCTTGCAAGATCATATACAACAACTTTGGGACATCCCTTGCTTCGAAGTTTGTCAGCCAGCAGTTCTACAGCTGCTTTTGTATGACCGTATACAGATGTGTAGGCAATCACAATTCCTTCTGTCTCTGGTGTGTAAGAGGACCATGTATCGTAAAGACCAATGTAATGTCCAAGGTTTTCTGTAAGAACAGGTCCGTGAAGAGGGCAAATGATCTGGATATCCAGACCTGCGGCAACTTTCAGTAATTTCTGAACCTGTGGTCCGTATTTTCCAACGATGCCAATAAAGTATCTGCGAGCTTCATCGTCCCAATCTTCTTCTACATCCAGTGCGCCGAATTTTCCGAAGCCATCTGCGGAGAAAAGAACCTTATCTGTGCTGTCATAGGTTACCATAACTTCCGGCCAGTGCACCATGGGAGCGAAAACGAAGGTTAGGTTGTGGTTTCCAAGGTTGAGAGTGCCGCCATTTGTAACCTCCAGCTTCTGTCCTTCCAGGTCGAGACCGAAGAAATTCTGGATCATAGTGAAGGTTTTGGCGTTGGCTACGACGGTGGTTTCCGGATAAACCTTCAGAAAGCTTGCTACATTTGCTGCGTGGTCCGGCTCCATGTGCTGTACGATCAGGTAGTCTGGCTTGCGGCCTTCCAGGATGCGGTCCAGATTATCCAGCCATTCGTGAGTGAAATTTGCATCTACAGTATCCATGACTGCGATTTTTTCATCCAGGATTACATAGGAATTATATGCCATACCGTTCGGTACTTTGTACTGACCTTCGAAAAGGTCTATCTGATGGTCGTTTACGCCTGCGTAGCGGATGGTGTCTGTAATTTTCATAGGGGTTCGTCTCCTTTTTATGAGATATTGTTATTGATGTAATTGTTTGTGATTTTTGAGGGAACTATGTATTTTTTGCTGCTTTGTTATTTCTTTAACATGGCTTTAGTATAACCAAATTTTGAAATAAAGTCTGTTGCAAATACAACAAAATGGTGTAAGATATAAGAAATTATTTTTTGAACATGTTCTGGATAAATTGATAGAAAGGGATTGTAGAAATGACACCAGTGACACTTTTTTCATACATAACTCCTGAAGAACAGGAACGTATGCGCATCTGTTTCGATATGCATGAAGCAGTCTATCGGAATAATGAGACTGTGATGGAATATTCCAGTTCCATGAAAAAAATAGGTTTGATCCTGGAAGGTCAGGCAGTCCTTTATTGCATTGATGAAGATGGAAATCAATATATGATAGATAACCTGAAAAAGGATAGTGTTTTCGGCGAACCATTCCTTTTACCTGAAGAATCCCAGCACTATTATGTCTGTGCAAAATCCGAAACAAGAGTGCTGTTTATCGCCTATGAACATGTGATTAAACGCTGCGAAAATGCCTGTAAATTCCATAGCCAGCTGGTAAGCAACCTGCTTCAGATGATTGCCCTGCGTGCCAGCCAGCAGGCCAGCCGGATCTATGTGCTGTCAAGAAACAGCACCCGAAAGAAGATCATGGCCTATTTAAATTCCATCGCTGCAGAAAAACAGACGAAAACGGTTATCTTGCCCATGTCCTACACCACTCTTGCTGAATACCTCAGTGTAGACCGCAGCGCCATGATGCGGGAGCTGAAGAACCTGGCAGATGAGGGGATTATAGAACGGGATGGGAAGAAATTGCGGATTTTGGATTGAAAATAGAGTGGGATATATAATTTTTTTACCAGAATACTTTCGAAAAGGAATAGCAATGCAAAATCATGCATTCGCATGATTTCACGCCACAATTCTCGAGGGTTCTGTGAACTTTGTTCACAAAAAACACCTTGCGGAACGTTACCAATGAACTGTAACAGGCTCTAAAAAGTTACATGTATTTAATATTTAACTGATTGACTTGGTGCATGTTTAAGAGTTATACTAAGTCAATCAGATATCTGAAAATCATTTGAAATTTCAATTTTAAGTCTAATTATAATCAGTATGGTCAGTTCGATCGGGTAACTCAATTTAAACAGCATAAATAGGAACAAAATACTTGTATTAGCATAACCAAAAAGATATAATAAAAATATAAATTATATATTAACATGAAATGCCAACGCCAAGTGAAATGTTCCGGAAAGGAGCTTATGCAGGCACAGAATGCGGTTTCTATAGAATATTTCAAGAATCCGAAACGTTTTGCAGATCTTTTAAATGGTTATTTTTTCAATGGTGCTGAAGTGGTTTATTGGAAAAGTGTTCAGGAAAGAGATCCTGTGCTGCAAAAGATAAAAGGAAAAGGTACCAAAGTTTCAACGAAAGCAAATATTGTGGACCTGTTTCGCAATGTAGAAATTGATGGCTGCAAAATTGGAGTGATTTTGCAAAATCAGACTAAAATACATTATGCTATGCCAATCAGAGCAATGAATGAGGAGGCAGAAGAGTATCATAGCCAATGGAAAAGATTAGAAAGAGAACATAGAGAGAAAAAGAATTTAAAGGATGGGGCAGAATTTCTGTCAGGTATGAGCAGGAGTGATAGTATTAATCCTCTGTTAATTCTAATTGTATATTTTGGAGAGGAAAAATGGGATGCTGCAAGATCTATGCACAAATTGTTTGGAAAAGTTGCCGAATCAGAGAAAATGCAGCGGATTTTTACCAAGTATCCTATTCACGTTTTGGATATACGAAGGTTTGATAATGCAGATAACTTTCGTACAGATTTGAAATGGGTGATAGGATTTTTGCAAAAGGCTCAAAACAGAAATAAGCTGCAGAAGTATGTGACGGAAAATAAGGAAGCCTTTGAGAATCTGGCAGAAGATACATATAATTTGTTAGCGGTAATGGCTAAGTCTCCAATGTTGGGGGAACTAAAAGATGATGTAAAAAATCTGAAGGGAGGATGGAATATGTGCAAAGCTCTTGATGATATGGTCAAAGATGGAGAACGTCGGGGAGAACGCCGGGGAGAACGCAGAGGAGAACGTCGAGGGAAACGTCTTGGAAAAAATCAGATCAACAAATTAAATCGCTTACTGCTGGCTGATAATAGGCAGGAGGAACTTCTTAGGTCTGTTTCAGACCGAAAATTACAGCAAAAGCTTCTGCAGGAATATGCGCTGTAAGTGATTCTTTCATTACACAGATGTTGAGTCTTTTTATGGATTTACGGCTCACAGAGTAGACGGTAACATTGTTACTGGTCACTCCGTGACCAGTAACACGCTTCGCGATGC
>OLQN01001708.1_pt1 | contig 16008 bp, 15 predicted proteins | sample 1673181 | NCBI WGS metagenome assembly OLQN01 (sample SAMEA3136763, study PRJEB25190) | human gut metagenome | biome: human gut; feature: human-associated habitat; material: faeces | place: Austria | collected 2013
GTGAGTAGATACAATTACTTTCTTACGATATTTTTCCACTATAGCACTTAAAGAAACAAGCAGATCTGAAAAATTCCTTTCGGAATCTACATTTTCCTCACGATGAGTACTGACTATGAAATATTCTCCTTTTTTCAAACCTTCCTTCTCCAAAACATCATTTCTTTCTATTTCGTCTTTATGATACAAAAGAACTTCTGTCATAGGAGAACCTGTCTTGATTATTGTTTCCGGACGTAAGCCCTCTGCTAAAAGATATTTGCGAGCATGTTCAGAAAGAGGCATATTGATATCACTTAGATGATCTACTATTTTTCGATTGATTTCTTCAGGAACCCTTTGGTCAAAACAACGGTTTCCTGCTTCCATGTGAAAAATAGGAATCTTTTTACGCTTTGCAGCAATCACAGAAATACAACTATTAGTATCACCATATAATAACACAGCATCTGGCTTCACCTGCTCCATCAATTCATCAGATTTACAAATAACATTAGCAATGGTCTCAGCCGCATTTTTACCAGCTACATTCAAAAAATAATCTGGTTTACGTATATGCAATTCCTGAAAAAAAATCTCATTCAATTCATAGTCATAATTTTGACCGGTATGTACAATAATATGTTCCACATATTTGTCTAATTCAGCTATAACTCGGCTCAGCTTAATAATTTCAGGACGAGTACCGACTATTGTCATCACTTTAAGCATAAATCCTCCTTTATCATATTAAGTTTCAATAACAGTTGTTTCATCTCATTAAGAGACAGGCGATATGTATTATGTGAATGATAATCCTCAAATTTTGAAATCTTCTCTTGCCCCTCCACAAAATACTTGTCATAGTTTAAATCACGATCATCGCAAGGAATACGATAGTAATTACCCATATCTTCCGCTTTAGCCATCTCTTCACGGGTAACCAAGGATTCATATAATTTTTCTCCATGACGAGTACCAATAATCCGAATTGGAACATCAGCCTTATAAAGTTCCTGCAAAGACTCTGCTAATATTTTTAGAGTTACAGCGGGCGCTTTCTGAACAAATAAATCACCATTATGTCCATGCTGAAAAGCATAGATGACTAAATCTACTGCATCATCCAATGTCATCATAAAACGCGTCATATTAGGGTCGGTTATTGTAATTGGATTTCCACACTTTATTTGTTCCACCCAAAGGGGAATCACCGAACCACGACTTGCCATCACATTACCATAACGAGTACAACAAATTGTAGTAGCACCTCCCTCTCCTAACTGACGACCTTTAGCAATGGCCACTTTTTCCATCATGGCTTTACTAATACCCATCGCATTGATAGGATAAGCAGCCTTATCGGTAGAAAGTACTACTACATTCTTTACACCATGCTGGATGGCAGAATCAAGAACATTTTCAGTACCAAGTATATTCGTACGTACCGCTTGTGTAGGAAAAAACTCACAAGAAGGAACCTGCTTCAACGCAGCAGCATGAAAAATGTAATCCACACCGCTCATTACAGCATCAACAGAACGTTTATCCCGAACATCACCAATATAAAATTTCACTTTTTTGTTTTGTAGATGGTGACGCATATCATCTTGTTTCTTTTCGTCACGAGAAAATATACGGATTTCTTTTATATCAGAATCAAGAAATCTTTTAAGAACTGCATTACCAAAGGAACCAGTTCCACCGGTAATTAATAAAACTCCGTTTTCAAACATTTCAGTATTAATTTACTATATTTTATATATTTCCAAATATTGCTCCATTCTTAGCCTATCGTCCCCTAAAAACGTTTACATATTTTTCTACCTCTTTTATTTGAACTACAATAAAATCTATACTCAATGGATCAAAGTATAAAGAAACTGAATCAGCATACATAGAATATACGAATCCCATACCTAAATACCTAAAGTTAAAATGGAGGGGGCATTCCCATTACTTCAACATAACTTAATAGAAAAACAGTTCACAAATATTGAGAGAATCACATTCTCTATCTAATGAAAAACGTTCTTGTACGTGATGGATGATTCCCACTGCCATTACATTTTTTCCATCTCTTTTTCAAGTATTTTTTCATACTTTTCAAAGGTATTAATAACAATATGCATAAGAAGTATCAGAGAATGACCGTTTGAGTGCTACAGCAAAGAGATGATACACATCACTATACAATAGGCACATCAATATTTCAATAATTATGTACATCTCAATACAAAATCTCACCTTTCGGCTTATTCAGGATTCTACATTTAATATAAGAATAAATATCATTCAGTTTTTCCTCATTTCCAGAAAGAATATGAATATACTTAACACCTAAATTAAATAACTTAAAATACACTATCGAATCCCCTGTACTGCTCTTGAGAAACAACCACAAGCTTACATTATTTGCCCTTTACTTTAAATTATTCATTAGTATTTTTTGATAATTATTACACAAAAAATCAAAAGTAAATGTGCTAAACGTTTTATGCCAAAGATTTCCAGCTGTCCGCCCATAGTTTTCTATGTTTTCTACATCAATGGTATCAATTACTGATACAATCTCTTCTTTACTTTCTTCAGATATATAGCCAATATTATTACTAATCACTTTTTTTTCAACAATAGTCCCTTTGGTAGTAAACAAAGGTTTACCAAGAAATAAAGCTTCATAATATTTATTAGGAGCTGCATAGATATGATTAGGATTAGATTTTGAATACATTGCATAAACTATATCCGCATTATACATAATACAAAGTCCATCAGTGTATTTCACTTTACCATAATATTTAATATTAGGACACTTTTTTAAAGTAAATAATCTATCCTCTATTTGTTTATTTCCATAACCGGCTATCAGTAAATTTATTCTCCCATCTTCTGCAATACTAATAATCTCATTGATACAACGAGATTGAGCAAAACCACCTACATAAGCAAATGTGATAAGATTATTATTGAAAAGATATTTATTTTCTCGTTTCAAGAACTGTCTATCTTCAAAAAAAGGAATATTAGGAAGAACTAACAATTTATCGTCTTTCACCTTAAAAGGAATCTGCTCTATTCGCTCAGGTTCACATAAAATAATATAATCTGCTTTTTTTACCGACAACCATTCCATAATTTTAAATGCAGTAAGAACAATTATATTTTGATTATAAAGCGTTGCAGAAAACCAGTCAAACACATCAAAAATAAATATAGATTTCTTTTTTTTACTTATAAAAAAATTATATACAACAACAGGAAAGGATGCATCCAAATCACAGGCATGAATTACACTTTTTTGCAAGTTTAATCTTATTAAAGTCTTTAGAACAAAAAACATCCATTTTATACGATTAATAACTGCCTTAAAACCACCAACGCTGTACCCTGCGTGACGACGATAGTAAATAGTATCTTCAGCATCTGGCATATTTCCTTCTCTGTCCCACCCAATAAGTAAATATTCTTGACGAGTATCACGAAGATATTTTATATACTTCATTGCTCGTGGATCTGAAACAATGTCATTACATCTAATAAGTACTACCATAATATAAAATCTTCATTCTCTAATTTAATGCAGCTACAATTCTACTACACGCCAGACCGTCACCATAAGGATTAACTGCCTGACTCATTTCATTATAATATATTTCATTATCCAACAAAGCAGACACTTCGTTAATAATTTTCTCACAATTAGTACCAACAAGCTTGACTGTTCCTGCTTCTAGAGCCTCTGGACGCTCTGTTGTATCACGCATTACCAACACAGGTTTACCTAATCCTGGCGCTTCTTCTTGAATACCTCCACTATCAGTCAGTACAATTGTTGATTTTTCCATTAAGTAAACGAATGACAAATACTCCAAAGGTTCAATAAAAAACATATTTCCCAAGCCAGACAAGTCCTTACCAAATGTTTCAAAAATAGGCTTACGAACATTGGGATTTAGATGCATTGGATAAACGAAATCAACATTAGGATATTTTATCGCTAATTTTTTAATAGACATACATATATTAACAAAGCCATCACCGAAATTTTCCCTTCTATGTCCAGTAATAAGCACCATCTTTTTGCCGTTTTTTAATCGATTTACATCATACCCAACATTTTTCAAGCTAATTTCTAATTCAGCACTTAATTCTTGATTATTCTTTATCTTATCTACTACCCAATAAAGTGCATCAATAACCGTATTACCAGTTATCATAATGCTTTCCTCTTTCACCGCCTCCCTAAGAAGATTTTCTTTACTCAATTGAGTTGGAGCAAAGTTATAAGTAGCGATACGTCCCGTAATTTGACGATTCATCTCTTCTGGCCAAGGACTATAAATATCGTATGTACGAAGACCAGCTTCCACATGCCCAACAGGTATTTGCTGATAAAAAGCAGACAAAGCAGCAGCTGTAGACGTAGTTGTATCACCATGCACTAAAACTATATCTGGCTGAACTTCTTTCAATACATCTCTCATGCCAAGCAGAACTCGTGCTGTTACATCATATAAATCTTGTTCCTTCTTCATGATATCTAAATCATAGTCAGGAATAATCTCAAATATTCGAAGTACTTGATCTAACATTTCACGATGTTGACCTGTTACGCATACAATGGCTTGAAATTCCTGCTGATGTCTTTGAAATTCTTTCACCAATGGAGCCATCTTAATAGCCTCCGGTCGAGTACCGAAGACCAACATTACTTTTCTCATCTATATTATGTTTTAGAATTAATGCCCAATTTTAGTTTGCAGCAAAAGATATATTCTTATTTTTTTAAACCCTAATTTGAGCGCTTACAGAAAGAGCTATCGCATAAACAACAAAGCAATTACTAAATAAAAGCCCATCTTTCAAGGATAAAACGTAAACGTTCAACTCCGATTTGAAGTGAATAAAATGATGAATATATATTTATAATATCTCTTTTTGAAGTTTGCAATCTTGTCATTGAAGTGACGGCTGATATAAAAGACTGTTGATCACTATACACAAATAAACACTCTTTATCAAGCATATATTCATAACCTCTTGCAGAAACAAAATGCGTCAATACGGGAAGCCCACTTTTAAGCCCATCCATATTACGTAGTTTCAAACCTCCACCTCGGTCTATGGGACATATATAATAATTGGCTGTATCCAGAATTGGCTGTATATCTACAGGAGACGCAATAACATCTATGCCATTTGATTGTGCAAGTAACAATAGTTTTTCTGATGGGTCACGACCTGCTATCGTTAACTTTGCTTCTGGATCGACAGTCTTTAATATAGGATAGTAATCCTTTATCCAGGGAAGTAAAGAGTCCTCTGTTTGTTTCGCCCCTAACCAACCAGTAATAACATAATTATGTCCTCTTGTTGTCTCAAGATAGCCTTTTATTTCAAACGGTTTAAATTCGAACACACCCAACACCTCAAACTTAGCTATTCCATAATGCTTCTTGAGCAAAGTAATATCCTGTTTGGTAAGTGTTAGATTCAGGTCACTATTCCTGACAGCATCTCTTTCGTATATATAAGTCCAAAAAAGATTTGGTAGTAACGTTATACGACTTGAATTTCCTTTCAAATACTCTATCTGATAATTGTGATGGATCGTAATCACTTTTGGACCATATTTCTTTACAATTTTAATAAGTCCAGAACTTACGTCACTATTATTAAAAACTACTATGTCAAACTGGGATAAATCAACCAACCCTAATAAGTTCCTTTGGAAACGATTTACCACTCCGAAACAAAGATCTACAAACTTCCTAACTACAGTTCTTCTATCCTCAACCGGAATCATATTTATATGACCACAAAGAGAGTCAGTTGGGGTAGTATTCTTCATTGCATAGACTAAAGTCATTGCCTCAGAAAGTTGAGCAAATGCATTTATATATGCCTTTGTTGCATATACGCCACCACTGTTTCCATCAAGATACGTATTGGTAATGAATAGAGTTCTCATAATAACCTATGAAATATTTTTTGAATTAAGACTCGGATATGTACAACATAACCCTACTGCCAACAGCATACGTGAACAAATAAAATATGACTCAGCAAAAAGTATAAGAATAATACTAACCGCTAATACACTTTTTACATAGCTTCCCTTTCGAATAAAAGAAAACATATGGAAAGAAAACAAAGCCAGACCAATTGCACCGTATTGGCATAATATAGTAGCAACACCATTTATAAATGACATATCTTTATCAAACAGTCCCATCGTATTTCTCATCATAAAGTCATTGATTTCCGATGGATTCATTCCAAAAACCATATTTATAAAAGGCAGTCCTGCATACAAATAATAACCACGAAAAAAACGAATAAAACCAGATGTCTGAAATCGTTCATCTGCACCATTAATAGACAATTCATTCATTCTTCCCAACAATGAATCGACTATTTCAGGACTTATTGCAAAAACAAGCAATAAAAAGACACAAGCAAATAAAACTATACCAATTTTTTTCCTCCGTCGCATATTGGCAAACAGTAACCAGAGAAACCAAGAAATTGCCATAACAAGGACTCCAACACCAGAACGAATGAATAGTATTACTACAGAAATATAGATAGCCGTTCTAATATGTTTTTTTCCCCCAGCAAACAATTCAATAATTACCCATGGCAGTAAAAATTGAGCAAAATAGGATGGCTCAAGGAAAAATGAAGCTTGCCGGACTACCTCTTGATGACTTTCAAAATATGCCGCTGTACCATCTCCATACACAGTAGGCAAGAATGAAAACACACCAGAAATCGATACACCAGTAAAAATCAGCATAATCTCTTGTACAAAGAAAAATAGTATACATACTATTGACGTCCTCTTGTAATAACAGAAGATTTGATCAAAATTTAGAAAGGAGCATACAAGTGCCAACAAAATTATATATAATGCTAGCCGCAAAGGAAAACTGTGTGTTACAACTATTGCAGCCAATATGGTATAAATAAAAAATGCCAAAAGGAGTCGTGGAAGTCTCAAGGATTTAACATTATTTTTCAAGAGAACAAAGACACCCAAAATTGTACATAAAAATACTCCTAAGTCAATCGGTCCATAAATTATATAGGCTGACAATATAGGATATAGCACTACAGAAAGTGCAAATATTTTATTTACCATAACTACTATTTTAGAAAATTCAAACAGTCTATAGAATACTCAATTGTTATGTTATGGGAGTTAGTTGTTTTCCGTTTCGTCATTAATATCGCATTAGAATTCTTCTTACAATCGTTTCGTACACAAAAATTACCTATCGTAATAAGAGCATCATCTTCAGACAAAAATGCAACATAATTATCAACTGTGAAATTACAAAACTGAATATCCATCATGCTAATATTTGCTAGTGATTGGATAGAATTCTTGATAATTATTGGCATGTTTTTTATACCCTCTATATGCAAACTTTGAATAGATACTCTAGACATGCCACTTAAATCAATCAAATTAGAAGAGTAATGAGAGCCTTCTATATTTAGTTGAGTCATCGACGCTACAGTATTATCACCTTTTATCGCCCCCAGACTCTTGTTGTCAGTCGTACGCCCTAACCAATCATTAGAATTTATATAAACGTTATCAAATGCACTTCCACTGTCTCCCTGAGGAAACTCTTTTGAGAAATCAAACGCATATCCACTGAATTCATAAATACGGATATTACGAAAGTTACACGAAACATAACATTGATCTTTTATTCTTGTCGGGTTCCACCCTTTCTTTTGGTCATTCAATGGAATATAACCGAAAGCAGACTTTGCTTTACAGATGGTTAAATTCTCAAATAAAGAAAATATTGACCGTTGGCATGCAATAGCAACAGAGCCTGAATTTTCTAGTATCTGCCTGTTCTTATATATTAGTTTTAAATTTTTTATATAATGGTTCTCATATAACCTTATAATATTCACATTGTCTCTCCTCTGACAAAGAGTAGACGTATTTCCATTGCCTTGAAGTGTAACAGGTGCTTCCCAACCGGCCCATAGCACAATAGGGTTGTCAATATAGAAAGTACCATTCGGAATGACAATCGTCTTTGCGCTTCGCGAAGGTATAGAAGATGACTGTAGTTTTATTAAATCATTGATAACAACAGAGCAATCCATATCTGAACCTGCAATTGCACCATAATCTGATATATTAAATGTCTCATTCTTGATATTACCTTCAAATCTCACATTTCGAAAGCAAGGATCTTGGATTCTCGTATTATTGAAGATAACAGTACCATTCAATATTACGCCGCCATCAAATCTTAAAACGCAATTATCAGGCAGTTTCAGAATTCTACCATCAAGATCTATTACTTTGTCAATTGTATAAATAGTATCTGATGACGAAAAACACACCTGTTTACTTGCTATTCTATTTTCTTCTATACGCAAACACTTATCCGAAGCTTTACAGAAGTCCGCAGATAATATAACTAGAAATAATATTAATAATACAAATTTACCTCTATTCATTTCCCATCACCTGATGAATATATTTTTTTGTTTGATCATAAATATACTTATACCATGGGTACATGGACTCAACATCGTATGCCTTATGATCATCTGACGACAATTCAAGAAAATCCACTTGCTTACTGAATACAGCTTCCAACTCAGATGATGTATCTATTTCCAATGGCTGTTCCTTTTTGTATACTTCATCTATAAGAACTTGCTTAAGCAGATATGATATTTGTTGAATAGGCTCTTCGTCACGTGAGAACAAATTAGTAGTGCTTTTTCCATATATGCCCATTGGATAATTGTCGTGAATATCAATTGCTATGGTCGGAATTCCCAAATTCGATGTGACCAATATAGAGTTTGCTGTTGCTATGCTTACATCAGCCTTGTTCAATAAATTAAGTGGAATAGGAAACATATATCCATAAAGATATACCTTCACATTTTGTAACGAAGAAAACATTTTCTCTATTTCCTCTTCTACACTACCATCAGGAGATCCACCGATTATAAGAAAATTAAACTGATATTGAGTTTTTTCACACACTAACGATAAAACTTCTTGCAACATATAATGCACATATGGTTTATCCAATCTTCCCACACTCATTATATTGAAATCCGCCTTTCGTACATCGTCCTGAAAAGAAGTATTCTCATCCACTACATTTGAACAATACGCTCGCATATATTTATGTACATAGTTTGCATATTCTTCTTTATATAGATTGTTAAAATAGCGATGGAATGATTTTACACTGGCATTCAGTATCTCCCATCTTTTCATCTTATATTCAACGAAAGCCGCCTCCTTTTTGGTCAGTTGATTGATGTTTTCTTCCATTGAGTTCAGAATATTTTTTGCACCAGTTCTTTTAGCTATCAACTCACCCCAATAAGCTAAATTCATTATATGGGATTCAACGACTACCTGATCTCCATGCTTAATACCCATACATATTTTATCAAGGATTTCCTTTCGCTTCGCTTTGTTAACATATGTAATACCATAAATCAATTCGGGTATACGATTCTGCCGAAATTCAGCAAGACCATCAATCATTATTTTATTTCCTGCACGAAAGTAGAATACCTTCACCCTCCAGCCTATAGAACTAAGATATCGGCACTTATTACTAGTGAACATTTCTGCTCCACCCATATTAAAAAGCCCACTTGTAAGAATTATATAATGTTTCATATTTGTTTTCTTACTTTTCTAACAACAAAAGACATAATCTCTTTTCTAACACTCTTTGCCATTAAAGTATAAGAAACCACAAGCACAACAATAATAGAGATAAGTGCTAATAAAAGACTTCTAATAATCGTTGTTTGAGGTATTAACACATATAGGACATAACATATTATTGCAACTATAACAAAAGATCGCATACTTCTAAAAATGCATCTAAATAATTCATTCCATGTATAATTGATATCCCGCCATAGAATATAGGGTTTTACCACAAAACTCCAGATGGCAGTAAACACAACTCCTAATATTCTTGCCCAAATAGCATCTAAGCCTATCCGAAACAGGATACATAAGAGACCAAATTGAATAAAACAAAGAAAAGCAGCAGATATAGAGTTCTTCTGAATCTTATTAGCAGCAACCATGGGAGTATAGAATGCTGCGCTAAAATTTCCAAGTATGTCCTGAAGTATAATAAGCCTTGCGAAATCAACTGCATATTCAGGTACCTCCACCAACCACAAATCCAATAAAGAAGGCATAATCATAATACATGGAATCCCCATCAGAAGAAGAAGAGCAAATACATACTCAGCAGATTGAAGAGTAAGACGCTTAGAATCTTCATACTTCTCGTCTGCATAGAGTTTTATTACCTGTGGGTTAATAGCTTGACGAACATTCTCCACGAACTGCATCATCGCATTAGATATCTGATTAGATATAGCTTGAGCAGCAACTACAACTGGCGAAAAGAAGATATTGAATAACATAATTACCCCTTGTTTCATCAAAGTACCGCTTATATTAGCAATAATGTTCCATCCAGAAAACTTCATTATTGAGATAAAAGTAAACTTATCAAAATGAAACTTAAGGCTAACCTCATCAAATTTTCGCTTGGTGTAAAATACATAGAAAAGAAATACCGTCAGACTTGCTAAAGCCACTAATGCTGCATAATAAATTAGTTCATCGAATGGACTGCAGATCAACAAGAAAACAATAGCTAATTTTGCAATAGCTTCGTATATTCCGATGTAAGCATAAATACTCATTCTCTCATGTGCCATCACCTCGGAAATAAATGGTACTTGAAGAATTGTAATTACAGTAGAGAGAATAGATATCTGATAAACAACGAGTACTGCTGATAAACGCTCAGGAGGTATAACCATCACATTATGTACATACCACAATCCAACAGTCTCGCCTAAGAGAATAACAAGAACAGCCAAAAGTACATGAACATATAATGCAACACTAAAAGTTCTCTTAAGTTTTGCTAGATCTCCTTTGCCCAAGGCAAACGTAATGAAACGAGAAGTACCAGAACTTAATGTACCATTTAAAAAAGATAGCAGTCCTATTACTCCATACACAACATTGTATAAACTAAAATCGTCTACACCTAACTTATCGAGGACTACTCTGGATGTATATAGTGTTACACAAAGAACAAGAACGAGCCTTATATAAAGAAAGACAGTATTTTTTGCTATCCGTTTAGAGTCAATCATATGTATCTAAATATACAGTCATGCTATAGCAATGAATTATAGTATATAGTGAGGCCATAACCTGAGAGGAAAAGGGTATCTAAACAAAAGAGATTCATTTATGAGTATAGAGTTCATTAATTAGTTCACAAATCTCATCCACTTGCTCCAATGACAATTCATAAAACATAGGTAAACGAACAAGACAATCTGTATACATATCACAGTTTGGCAATTCTGGAATATTTATACAGTGAGCAACATAATAATCACTTTTATGTAGACTAAGATAGTGGAATGGCGCCATTATTCCTTTATCCTTAAGGTACTGAATAAGCTTGGTTCGTTCTTCAAGATTACGACATACAATGTAAAACATATGCGCATTGTTAGTCGCATAACTTGGGATCTGAGGAAGACGAATATAGCCGTTACCTGCCAATTGCTGCAAACCTACAAAATACTGTTCCCAAAGCCTGCGACGTTTTCTCTGAATATCATCAAGGTTTTCCAACTGTGCCCAAAGAAATGCAGCATTGATTTCTGCAGGAAGAAAGGAAGATCCCATATCTACCCAACCATATTTATTTACCGCACCGCGAAAGAACTCGGCACGATTAGTACCTTTCTCCCAAAGAATCTCAGAGCGTTGAACAAAACTTTCATCATTAATAGTCAAAAGACCTCCTTCGCCACCAGCAGTGATATTCTTTGTTTCGTGGAAAGAGAATGCGCCAAGATGACCAATACTCCCTAACGGTAGCCTATTCGTTCCATATTTTTGAATAAGCTTCTCGTTTTTCGTTATATAAAACGAGTCTATAGCCTGAGCGGCATCCTCCACGACAAGTAGATTATGTTTCTCTGCAACAGCCATAATGACATCCATGTCACATGCTACACCTGCATAATGTACTGGAACAATGACACGCGTTTTGGGTGTTATAAGAGATTCCAATTTCTCTGCATCAAGATTAGGATTGGAATCCATGCTATCTGCAAATATCACGTTCACTCCTTCACGTAAGAATGCCAAAGCTGTAGAAACAAAGGTATATGATGGTACAATTACTTCATCCCCAGGTTTTAGTTTACATAACATAGCACACATTTCCAGTGCATCCGTACCTGACGTTATAAGTAGACACTTTGTAAAACCAAATCTCTCCTGAAAGTAATTTTGACATTTCTTGGTAAAATAACCATTTCCAGACAGTTTACCTGTATATACTGCCTGATACATGTAATGAGCTTCTTTACCGGTAAGATAGGGTTTATTGAATGGGATTTTCATATATTTACAATTTTAAAATTATCCACAATAAATAACACTAATACATTCACTATAAGTAAGAGATTCTAACTGCATATCTTCACCATGATAATCATCCCCCCTTCTCTGCCTTATATTTCGCATAAATACGATCATAAGTATCCCAAATTATCATTTCTTCTCCCTTAATATTTTTTACCGATGCTATTGTTCTTATTGCTTGGAGTGTATCAAACAAAGATTCTTCATCATCAGCTGACACCATCACGCGAGCAAACAACTGATCAAGAGTATTGACATGTTTTTGCAAAATGGTGTTACCAATTTCATAATATATAGTCAAATCAATAACACCCTTCATCGCAGGAATGGAATCAAAACCCTCAAAAGATGCAATCGTTCCTATTCTAAGTGGAAAAGATAAGGTAGATGCAATCTTTCCCTTAAAGTTGACATCAATATTCTTAATATCACTTTCCTCACACATTTCTCCTGTTACACTATAATGAATCAACATCTTTAGAGTATTGTTTCCACTTGTAGCTTCAGTCATATTATAAATCATACCTCCGCTCACTCTCAACCCCATTTCATATATATATATATTTTCATCATCAGGAATTGCTTGAAAAAAGAAAGCACCATTTTTTAATCCTATGGATGAGAATGCTTTCTTCACATATGGATGAACTTGTGCCATAAAACAGTCTAGGTACTTAGATGGATAAAAACTGATAGCAGTAATCAAACCGCCATTCAGTACATACCTATCCCCCATTGCCTCTAAATAGTAATCCCCATCAATAGCCACATATTTTGCATCAATAGTGACACCGCCATTATTCACATATTTTTCGACCAATATTTTACCAGACTTTGATGCCGCCAATGCTACTTCCTTTGCCATTTTGTACTCTTCTTCATTCCAACAAATATTGATGCCTTTCGAAGAATATCCATCAACAGGTTTCACAATCACAGGAAAATCTCTCTTTTCTAACTGTTCATTTACAGAGTACTCTGGAACACCAGGAAGTCCGAATCGTTTGCAAAAATCCTTAAAATTTCGCTTGTCTTGACAAACTTTCCATTGTTCCCTATTACAATAAAAAGGTAGGCCTGTACTACTACAGAGCTCTATTGCATTTTGTATATTAAACTCTCCTGGGCCAGTCATAACACCATCAACACTATTATCTCGTACGAATTTAGTCAAAGCCTCAACATCAGCAGTACTAATCATTACTGGCTCATCTGCATGCTTCTTTGCTGGTCCATAATCTGCTACATTATCTGTCACATACACAAAAGCCCCCATAGACTTAGCAAACTTCGTAACATGTACACATGAAGCTGTAGCTCCAAGAATTAATATCTTTCTTCCTTTTAATGCTTTCATATTAGCCTTTTGTTAAAATTCTCTATTTTGCTGTTTGTTAATACTGACACTTCCGATATATTTGTCCTTCCCTTCGACTATTCCATGTTATAAGGATATAACTCAGAAGGCATAAATATCTCTACTACTTTTATTACTTGCTTACAACTCATTATGAATGGTGGGTTCACTGAAAAAAACAATATCCTTCAGTACTAGTACATCTTCATCACCTTCTGTATTTCTGGCAATATAGATACATTTTCTTTCTAAAATGAGAACATAACCATAATCCATTCTTTCTTTGAGATGATAGTGCAAATGTTCTAGAGCAGCGCTATATGTCGAAACAGCTTCTATTGTAATTTACCTAACAGACAGTTCTTCACCTGAAACAATAACTTTACCAATACCATATCTCCCCCTTCTATGCCTACCTGATGCATAAGCATAGAAAGTTATGTTTATAATAGAACTATCTTTTGCAATTATCTTATCCTAATTGGAATAGTCACTACAATTCCACAGATGCTCGTCTTGGTTCAATGCAACAACACGGGCGTAAAGCTACTATTCTTACGCCACTAGCTCTCTGTGGACCTATCTTGGCAAAAGTTGCTAGAACAGAGGTCTTGCCCCCCAAGCCAAGAGCACCTACATTTGATTCATTAACTTTATCGGTAATGTTTTTCTCAAATTCAGTCTGTTCGTTGTAATTTCCCTTCACCATTGCTTCCATCATCATGGATGTCGCCTCAAACTGAGAGCGGCCAATTCCAACTGCAAGCGTACAAGGAGAACAGCCCAACTGAGCAACTGCCGGAATAGCACGAGTGACTATTTCATCTATAACAGCCTGAACACTATGCTTATGAAATACGTGTTGAGTTATTCCACGGATGGCAGGACCACCTCCAAGCATCATGATAGTTAGTCTGAGAACATCTTCATCCACAAGCTTTATTAATATAGGTGATGAAACCAAAGCTCCTGGATCCGAATCTAAGCCTCCCGACTGGTCTATACGATTGTAATCATCGCCCATAACAGCCATAGGGCGACCAGGAAGCGTGCGAAGTCCGAGGGCTACACCCTCTTGAATCAATTCCAACATCTCACCAGTCACTTGTCGACTCTTCCCAATCTCAAGGAATAAATGAGGTATTCCCGTATCATCACAAAGCGGACTTTTATTTTTCTCTGCGACCAATGCGTTATCCAGAATCTGCCGCATTACCCAGCAACTACTTGTTTTTGGCTCTTTGTCAATAGCCCTGCGATAGACTTCTTTTTGGTCCTCGCGGAATGTAGAGCCAGCCTGCACTAAACATTGTGCGACTTGTTCAACTATACTATCCATAGATACTTTCTCCTTTAGCTGCGGCAATAATAGCCTGATAATGATTCACTTTAATTCTATGTAATGCTTCCATTCCCAACTCTGGACAACATACGCATTCTATCTCCGATGTCTGACTACCCAAAAGAGCAGTTACAGGTGGGATTATTGCAAAAACAGCATTATTTTTCGCCAGTGCCTTAACGGTTTCGGACTTGATAGCACCTTTACCTAAATGCATTTTGATGCCATGACGAGATAAAGGTTCAAAACTACCTTCTATCTCCAACTTGTTACTTGAGGTAGGCCCCACACCAGCAGGACTAACAGCCGTATGGAAAATAACCTGACCTTGTAAATCTACATTCATATCAGCCAAAATACCTGCTTCTGCATATTTCACTATCTTGGGTAAAACAGCATCCCTACCTGTATAGATATATCCGGAGATAGAGACCACATCGCCCACTTTCAATCGAGAAACGGCCCCTTCACCAAATGGTGTCGTTAATTCTATCATAGTAATTTATTGTTTCAGACAGTTCATCAATGCCTCTTTCTGTAATTGGTGTTCTATACTCAATTTAGGCATATCTTTACGGATTCCCTGACAAATATGTACATCCACAAAAGACAAACGGTCACATTCAACCAACGTCTTGACAGCATTCTGCAATGCATCTTTAGTCTCAACAAATGATATGGGAGTCTCATAACCACAAGCCTTGGCAACTCCAGTCAAATCAACGATCTGACCAGAAGATTTCTGACCTCCGACAGACTCATTCACGCCATTGTTAAGCACAATGTGAATCATGTTCTTAGGCTGGTAGCGACCATTAGTTGCCA
>OLQN01001709.1_pt1 | contig 16004 bp, 9 predicted proteins | sample 1673181 | NCBI WGS metagenome assembly OLQN01 (sample SAMEA3136763, study PRJEB25190) | human gut metagenome | biome: human gut; feature: human-associated habitat; material: faeces | place: Austria | collected 2013
CAGGGTGCCGCTTCGCTTGCCCTGGGCTATGTGCTCCATTGGGCTTTCAGCCCGCCCTTGCGAAATCCGAAACTTGAGTAAAGTAACCTCTGTGAGTTGGACAGGTGGCGGAAATCTTTTAACTCCCTAACCCTTTAACCCCCTTCCCCCATTAACTTGTTACTTATAAAATAAATTGCTAACTTTGCGGCCATAACAATATATATCAATTAATATGGCACAAGAAGACGTATTTAAGAAGATTGTATCACACTGCAAGGAGTACGGTTTCGTATTTCCTTCGAGCGATATATACGATGGCCTGGCAGCCGTGTACGACTATGGCCAGAATGGCGTGGAACTGAAGAATAACATCAAGCAGTATTGGTGGCAGAGCATGGTGCTGCTGCACGAAAATATAGTGGGCATTGACTCGGCTATATTTATGCACCCCACCATCTGGAAGGCTTCGGGACACGTTGATGCCTTTAATGACCCCTTGATAGATAACCGTGACTCGAAAAAACGCTATCGCGCCGATGTGCTCATCGAGGACCAGATAGCAAAGTATGAGGAGAAGATAGACAAGGAGGTGGCTAAGGCACGCAAGCGCTTTGGCGATGCCTTTGACGAGGAAAAGTTCCGCCAGACTAACCCCCGCGTGCTCGAACACCAGGCTAAGCGCGACGCCCTGCACGCACGCTACAGCGAGGCCATGAACAAAATGGACCTTGACGAGCTGAAGCAGATTATACTCGATGAGGAGATAGTTTGTCCCATTTCGGGTACACGCAACTGGACCGATGTGCGCCAGTTTAACCTGATGTTCAAAACCGAGGTGGGCTCAACTGCCGATGGCGCAAGCACTATCTACCTGCGTCCGGAGACGGCACAGGGCATATTCGTGAACTACCTGAATGTGCAGAAAACTGGCCGCATGAAGATACCTTTCGGCATTGCACAGATAGGCAAGGCCTTCCGCAACGAGATTGTGGCCCGTCAGTTCATCTTCCGTATGCGCGAATTTGAACAGATGGAAATGCAGTTCTTTGTAAAGCCCGGCACGGAGATGGACTGGTTCAAGCAGTGGAAAAAGACCCGTCTGGCCTGGCACGAGGCTCTTGGCTTTGGCGATGAATGCTACCGTTACCACGACCACGAAAAGCTGGCTCACTATGCCAACGCTGCTACCGACATCGAGTTTAAGATGCCGTTCGGATTTAAGGAGGTGGAGGGTATTCACTCGCGTACCGACTTCGACCTGTCGCAGCACGCCAAATTCTCGGGCCGCAAGATTGAATATTTCGATCCTGAGGAGAACCGCAGCTATACACCGTATGTGATTGAAACATCAATCGGTGTGGACCGCATGTTCCTGAGCGTGATGTGCCACTCATACCAGGAGGAGAAGCTCGAAAATGGCGAAACACGCGTGGTGCTCAAGTTGCCCGCCCCGCTGGCTCCCGTAAAACTGGCCGTCATGCCGCTCGTGAAGAAAGACGGACTGCCCGAAAAGGCTCACGAGATAATGAACGACCTGAAGTTCCACTTCAACTGCAAGTATGAGGAGAAGGACTCTATTGGCAAGCGCTACCGCCGCATGGACGCCATAGGCACGCCTTACTGCATCACCATCGACCACGACACGCTCAACGACAACTGTGTGACACTGCGCGACCGCGACACCATGCAGCAGACGCGTGTGGCCATCAGCGACCTGCGTGCCCTCATCGAGGACAAGGTGAGCATCACTTCACTGCTCAAAAAGTTGCAGTAAGTGTCTTGCTGACTACACATAGATTTTACACATACACACACGCATTTACCACGTAACGTAATGGGGGCTTATGAGGCTTGTATGCCCCATAAGCCCCCAATTTTTATGTTGATGGCGGTGATATGTGTGGGTGTGAACACATGAACTCAGATATTAAATCTCTACTTATGCGCAAAATACTTAACACGCTTGCGGCCCTTGCCCTGGTGGTGCTGCCCATGGCCATGGCTTCGTGCAGCGACAACACGGGCGAGAGCGATGATGCCGAGTTTGCCAACTGGCGCAACCGCAATGCCGCCTTTTACGACAGTCTGCTTGCTGTGGCCCGCACCGATGTGGCACAAGCCAAGGCTGCTCACCCCGACAACTGGCAGGCGTACACGCCGTGGCGCTTGTTGCCCAGCTTTTCAAAGCCGTTTGCAAGCCAATCTACCGACACGGTGGTGGCCCGCGTGATAGAAAGTGCCGCCACACCCGGTCTGACACCTTACTACACCGACAGTGTGCGCGTGAACTATATAGGCCACCTCATGCCTACCAAGAGCTACCCCAAGGGCCGCGTGTTTGACCACAGCGGGGTGTATGAAAACGAGAGCTACGTGTTCAGCGCGCAGTACTCTACGCCCACAAGTTTTGCCGTGTCAAACCTGGTGGAGGGCTATACCACGGCCCTTATGCACATGCAGGTGGGCGACCGCTGGCTGGTGTACATTCCCCAGCAGTTGGGCTACGGCTCGTCGGCCAGCGGGGTGCTGCTCCCGTATTCAACCCTCTGTTTTGACATGCAGCTCAAAAAGGTGGCTCGCAAGGGCCATTCGCTGAGCGAGTAGGGGAGAGGATTTTAGGGTTATAAGGTTATGAGGTTATAAGATTAGTTCTAAGTTTTGAGGTTCTAAGGTTATAAGATTACCATTGTTTACTCAACACGCAGAGGTAACTTTATAACCATATAACCTCAAAACTAAGAACTAAGCCCCCCTGCCCCTCTAAAAGTGACAAGACTCCGGCACACGCTATATGTGTGTCGGAGTCTTGTTCCTTTTAGATCCGGCCCTATTGTCCGAGCTTAAACTCCACCATGCCCTTTACAAAAGCCTTGATAATAAGTTCCGTAGTATTGGTAGCGTTAAACTTCGACAACAGATGCGCCTTGTGCGTGTTGATAGTGTTCACACTCACGTTAAGAATGCGTGCAATTTCGTTAGCCCTCAGTCCGCGCGCCAGTTGTTGCAGCACATTGTGCTCCGTGGTGGTAAGGTGTCCGCACGAGTCGGGAATGTGCATCTCGATGTGCCGTACCAGCTGCTGAAAACGTTTGCAAAAGTAATTGTCGCCCCTCGCAATATTGGTAACAGCCAGCTGCAGCTCCTCCACGCCACAACTCTTAAACACCACCCCGTCGGCCTCAGAGCGCATAATGGCATTGATGTTCCATATCTCCTCGTGCGAGGTGTAAACCATTGTGCGCACCTCAGGCAGCACCCGTTTAACATGCTCAATAAGCGTTATGCCCGAGCCGTCGGGCAAGTCGAGGTCCACAATGCACAAATCGACGTGGCCCCCAGAGTCGAGCAGCTGCATGGCATTGTGCATGGTTGTGCACAAAAGCACATTGCCCACACCGGGTGTGCGCTGCAGGCACACCTTAAGCCCCTCGAGCAGTATGGCGTGGTCGTCGCAGATGAGTATGGAGTATTGTTCAGGCATGATATGGCAGATAATTTTCTTAAGCTGCAAAATTATACGTTTGCTTTTGTTTGCACCTCATTAAAAATAATGATTTGCACCACCGCGCGTGCAGTACGAGGCATCTTTATGCCCACAAATGTAGCAATTGGAGCACAAAACGAGCGTATTGGGGGGGGTAATTTCATTATTTTTAATGACAAAAACTATAAACAAGAATTATATATTTGCAACAGAAACCTAACAAAGTACATTGGCGGAGTTAGCGAATTGGTTGACGGGTAAGTTAGTCCACGTTCCTCATCTTCCAGCTTTTAACACAACAGGATAGTGTAGAACATACTCACTCGATAATTTGTTAGTCGCTAAAATTCCGCCAACGGGCATAATATAATACCAAAGCTACAAGATATGGGACTATTTAGTGGTGGCTACACCGAAGAGCAAATGCTCGAGCTCAAGGCGCAAATCAAAGCCCTGCGCGACTCTGTGACACTTAATGAGCAAAAATACGAACAAAGTGAGCAACTGCGACAGCAGGTGCTGAATGAGAAGCAAGCATTAGACGATCAGGTAAAATCACTGCAACAAAGTGTGCAACAACTCGAACAACAGCTCGCTCAGCACCCCCAAACAGACCATGTGCCCATTGAATCACAACCATCGCCTGGCGTAGTTGAACTACAAGTTCAAGTGCAGACGCTCACCCAACAGTTGCAGCAGAGCCGCAAGGCAGAGCACGAACACGCCGAAACCATACGCCAGCTACGCGTACAACTTGAAAGTGCGACGCACAGCCATGCCTCGACATCAGCGGCCCAGCCAACCACAGAGCCCCCCGTTTCGGCGCAGGCAATAGATGGAGCACTCAAGCAATTACAATCGCTGCAAAAGTCGTACGACCTCATAGCACAACGTGATGAACTGATGCATGCCATGCACCGCGAGCTCGATGCGCTGCGCAACGGCCTCTATGCCAAAATGCTCAAGCCCTACAAGCAATCGTTCATAACCCTCTACGACAGCATAGCCCGCACGCATGCCTATTACTCCCAACTCGAAGCCAGCCAAACGGGCAGCCTCGCAGAGCAATATTCCAAACTGCTCAACCAAATCGGAGCTTACATGCAGCTCATAGTCAACACCTTGAGCGATGAATACGATGTAGACAGTTACCAACCCGAACCCGGCCAACCATTTGTGCGCGGTCAACACAAAGTGAGCGAAGTGGTGTCCACCACTGACCCCACACTTGACTACACCATCGTGCGCATACATCAGCGCGGTTTCAAATACACCGCTTTCGACCCTGTCAAGGGAGTTGAACGCGACGTTGTACTGCGCCCTGCACTGGTTGATGTGTACCGCGTCAGCGCACCCCAGCAAACCACAAACCACTAACATACATATCACAGTAATTATGGATAAGACACGTGCCGTATATGGTATAGACTTAGGCACAACCTACAGTTGTATAGCCCAAGTAGACCAATTTGATCAAGCCGTAGTATTACGCAATTTCGAGGGCGACTCTATCACCCCGTCAGTAGTATATTTTGAAGACGAGAACAACGTCATGGTGGGCAAGGACGCCAAGGACATGCTCAACTCCGAGCCCGAAAAGGCCGTCTCGTTTATCAAACGCGAAATGGGCAATGACGCCGCTTTCGACAAGAGCGCCAACAATACCCCCTACCACTTCGACCCCTCCGAAATATCAGCTTTCATACTCAAGAAACTTGTTAAGGACGCCAATGACGCCAACGGCTACCCCGAACCCATCAAGGACGTTGTTATAACCTGCCCTGCCTATTTTGGCAACAAAGAGCGCATGCAAACCAAGCAAGCCGGCATCATAGCCGGGCTCAATGTGCTGGCCATCATCAACGAGCCCACAGCCGCAGCCATAGCCTACGGCACCAAGGTCGAAGATCGTAAAACCATACTCGTCTACGACCTCGGAGGCGGCACATTCGATGTTACCATCATACTCGTCAACAAGGGAGCCATCAAAGTCATAGCCACAGGCGGCGATCACCATCTGGGCGGTGTAGATTGGGACACAGAAGTGGCCAACTGGCTGCTCGACCAGTTCAACCAGAAAAACGGCACCAGTTACACCCTCGACGACGACCCACTGCTCCGCAACCAACTGCTCTCCGTAGCAGAATCGCGCAAAAAACTCCTCACGCGCAAGTCAAAGGTCAATCTCGCCATCGACTACCAAGGGCAGTCCGTCAGCGCCGAACTCACCAAAGAAGCCTTCGAACAACTCACCTCAAGCCTGCTCGAGGAGACCATCGATGCCACCGACAAAGTGCTCGAAATAGCACGCCAAAAGGGTTTCGACAGCATAGACGAGTTCTTGCTCGTAGGTGGTAGTTGCCGCATGCCGCAAGTCAAAGCCTGCGTAGACCAGCGTTACAACGTCAATGCACGCATAGGTGAGGTAGACGAAGTCGTAGCCAAGGGCGCAGCCATCTATGCTATGAACGAAGCCTACACTCAAGCCATACAAGAGTACGAAGAGGGCGAACGCGACTCACGACCCGCACCACTGCGTGGCGACCGCGCGCACGTAATGAACGTAACCAGCAAGACCTACGGTCTGGGTATCATCGACAACCAGGTAGGCAACGTTATATTTGCCAATTCACCCTTGCCAACCGAAGTAAAAACCTGCGAGTTCAGCACCATCCGCGACAACCAGACAGGCGTCAACTTCAACATCTATGAAAGCGATTTTACCAACCCCGAGACAGATGGAACAGTCGACCAAAAATTCTGCCGCCTCGTAACCACCGAAACATACGTCATGCCCATCACTGGCAATTATCCCAAAGGCACCCCCATCGAGATAATATTCAAAATTGACAACGAAGGCATGCTCTCCGTTTCAGGACGACTGAACAACGACACCATCGACTTCGACCTCAAGGTAACTGGTGTAAAGAGCAACGACGAACTTGCAAAGGCTCAAAACACACTCAGCCGTATAAACATTGAATGATAAACCCACAATTAGCGTAAACACACGAATAGGTACACCCATAATTCAACGTACCATTTGTGTGTTTATGCTTAAAATCATGTACCTTCAACCGAAAGCCACAGCACGATGGACGAAACCATACTCAATATCAACGTAAAAAAGTGGACGGAATCCATACAATTTCTCAAAAGTCAAGAGATAAAACAACAACTCGACCCTGCCGAGTGGACCGCCGTTGACGAACTGAGCAACTTATGGAACAAGGACTTCGACCGCGACGACGTCAAAGCCACCGCAGCCGAACTCGTAGCCGATCTCAAACGCTGCGAGAACCAACACCCCAACAACCTTGATATAAAAAAATACAGCAAACAACTCACCGCAGTTGTGCGCGAAATGCTCATGAAGGACCGGCCCACCTATGAGGCTTTCAAGCTCAAACTACAAACCATCTACCGCCGACGCCGCCCCACGCCCCCGCCACCCAAGCCGCAGCCCACACCGCCACCCACACCACAGCCCGACCCCACCATCGTCAAACGGCAAGCCGACAATTTCATTGAGGCATTTATCTTCCTGTTAGATTTCGACATATTCAGCCAACTATCAAGCGAAGAGGCTGAGGCGGTAGTCAATTTCTGTCTAATACTGCGCGACAACCCTGTACTCACTTCACAGGTCAAGGACGAGGCAAATAAAAGCATTGCCGATCTCAAACGCTACGAAAACCTGCACCCTGCCAACCTACAAATCAAAACCAAAAGCAAGGCTGTAACAGCCGCCATGCGCAGTGCCATAGCCAACGCACCCACTTACCAATACTTCAGAGACATCGTGATTCAACCATTAGATCACTTCATGTCTAAATGGGTAATAGAGTACGAACGCAGGCAAAACAACCCCATAGAAATAACAAAGGTCGAACTCGCCGACATCGCAGCAGGGCACTACTACGTCGATTTCGGTCAACAACTCTACACAGGCGTACACTACCTCACACCACGTGTCACACTGACCACACACCTGTCTGCCACAGCCTCTTTCCACGTCGAAATCATTGCTCCCGACCGAACTCTGATAGCAGCGTACGACTCCGATGTAAGGCTCAATGGCAGTGATACCTATTTCTTAGACGGCTACGGCAGTGAAAATGGCAGTTTCATGCGAGCCGTGGGACAATACACCCTGCGCATCAGCCACAATGGCAAACAGCTCAGCACAACCACCTTCAGTGTAGAACTGTCGCCAGCACAACAAAGGGCCCTCGACGCCCTTGACGAGGAATTCCGCGACATAGTCAACAGATCTGCTTCAACCCCCACGCCTCCGCCCCCTCCTCGCCGCAAGTCACACTTCTGGCAACGCACAAAGTGGTTCCTCATCATAGCCTTTTTCCTGCTCATAGCTTGGCGCGTAGGCCCCACACTGTGGGATCTGATCTTTCCCGACACCAAGTGCTACAGCATAGCCGAGTCCACCATCTTGCGCAGCGAGCCAAGTGCCGAGGCTAATGCCGTCGAAACCTTCCCCTACGGCTACCTCTACGAACGCAAAGGACGCGAGCGGGGAGGTTGGCAAAAAGTAGAAATCGTCAAAACTGGCTACATCGCATCACGGCTGCTTATTAACAAAGAAGACTATAAACTCTTCAACTCCATCTTCGGCGGAAACGATGATGTGGCGTGTTCAGCACGGCGCGCCATCATGAGCGTAGGGGCACGCATCGCATTGCTCAACTACTACAAAAACAACAACATGCGGGGCTTCAATCTCGCTTCGGGCAAAACAATCAACGACATGATGCGTGTCATACAAGGGCAAAACGTGTGGTTGTTCATCGAAATAGAGCAAGACAGCTACTACCCCAACTTCTATCTTGACGAAGACCAAGGCATATTTGCTGCCATACTTTTCAACCCCGAGTTCGACAAGCGCAAAGTCATCGTATTCACCCGTTCAGCCGACAGCTCCGACTATGCCCTGCGCTACGAACATGAGGCACCCGCTAAAGTCGGCATCAAAAGCGTCACGTCATCAAGCAGCGTAGTAGATGTAGAATATGGCGACCAAAAAACATCTACAACCAAAACCACCAAAAAGAAAAAGAAACGCCGCCGTCGCTAATAAGTAATAACTTTATTCACAAACTTAACACACCATGACACTACCCAATTTCAACAACCCTCATTACCGCCTTGCAGGCTATATAGCCACGGCCATAGTCACACTCGCAGCACTGCCACTCATCTACGCTATGGTATTCCACACCGACTGGCAGTTCAAGGTCAACTGGAACCTCTTTTCATCACCATTCTTCTCACCGCTCTTTGTCGTAGGAATCATCATAGCACTCGTCAATATGGGCCGCTCACACTACTCCTACGACACCATCATCGAAACCACCGACCTCGATACTGGTAAAAAAGAAAGGCACAAAAGTCAAGACGTCATCGACAAAATGGGCGGCAGTTGCCTCGCACCTCTTATCGGTCACTTCATCGTCGAGCCCATAGTCTATGCTGCACTCATCTACTACCCCATAGCCGCACTCATAGCCTTTGTGGGCACCTTCGTGCCCTACATACTATCAGTAATTGTACTCATCGTGTGCATACTCATGTACAAAGTTGCTGGCTGGCTTGCACACCTCGCATTCCGTTCGGTAGCACTCGTCACCATAGCCGTCATACTCACCTCATGCTTTGGCGGAGCAAGCTGGTACATCTTGCGCGCACAAACCAACGCCCCGCTCAGCCCCGACAAAATCGAAACTCCCGTCAGCGGACAAGCCGCACAATACGATGCCACAGCCACCGACCTCACCACATTCGACCTCCAAGGTCCAGTCAAGACCAGCACGCTAACACGCGACGGACAAGTAATCAACGGCACTTGTGGCTTCGACAAACAAGGCCGATGGATCACTTGCAATGACCAACCGCTGTCAACTGCCCAAGAGGACGAAAACGCCGAAGTTTACGGCGTAGTGCGCGACGCCAACCAACGTGTCGTACAATACACTATTGGCCAGTACGACATGACCGAAACTATCACAATAAATTTCGACAAACAAGGACGCATCGAAAAGGATAAAACCGAATCGGGCACCAGCACCGAAACTTCCCTCTATACCTACGACACCAATGGCAGAGTGGCCAGCACACGCATTCAAACCACCAGTTTCGAGATGGGAGCAGACGAAGCTGAAACCACAGACGTCACCGTTACTTACACTTACACCGATTTCGACACCCACAACAACTGGCGCGTGCGTGATGTTACCTGTTCAAACGGTGGCAAATACCAAGAAACGCGACACATTACATATTACGAATAAAAACAACCACGTATGAAAATTGCCAACCACCTAAGCCGCGTGCTGGCCGCCACCTTGTTCGGCCTCGGCCTTGGCTGCCACACCGCAGCCCTGCACGCGCAAAACATCATGTTGCACCTCGATGCCCCGCAAGGCATCGATGCACAAACCCTTGCTGCCGACATCGGTACGCTAAAAATCACATTCTCAAACTCCAGCGACTTTTTCGACACCAGTCTTTACGCCGCCAACACCCTCGACTTTGGCAGCGACTACTATAATGATGGAAATTCCAGCACCGACCGTGTCCACAAATATTACAGCCGCGAGCTCACCCTCAACGCCGATGATGGCAATGGCAACGCGTGGTGGGGCAACACAAACAAGATTGAATTCAAGTTTGACAATTTGCGCCGCTATGCTGGCGTCCGCGTGGGCGACCCCATCTACTACCGCATCTACAGCCCCCACTTCAGCCGCATCATCACGGGGCAGATCGACCCCACCGATGCCGAAGAGGTAACACTGCACCACACCGAGCTGACACAAGCCCGCCGCGTGGCCTTCATGCCACCCGTGGGACGCGACGGCAATGCCGTGCCAGCCATTCTCGCCCCTGATCTGCGCATAGGCACCGCCAGATATGGCTTCAGAGGTGCCCTCGTCAATATGTACGACCTCACAGAACCCTTTGCACGCTACGCCTACAAGGGCGACACCCTGCGCTACCTTGTGGCCCCCAACAGCAGCGAACTCGCCCTGCATGCCGACTCCATCGTAGTGACCGACACCACCACCTGCGTCACCACCGACTACCGCAAGGCCGTGGAGTGCCGCTTCTACATCACCGACAGCCAGGGCCAGCTCTGCCCCGTCACCAACGGCCAGTTAGCTTCGGCATACTACAAGTTGCAACCAGGCTTCAAGTCTGACACAGGCTTCCGTGGCTACGGTGACTACAATTTTGGCGGCATCTTTTTGAACACTCTCACCGCCCCCGACGGCACACATGCCGCCTATGTGCTCCCGGGTCAGCAGACTTTTCAGCTCCGCATGCCAACGGTGCAAACCACCGACCCCGACTTCCTCATGCCCTACAATGCCGACCTCGGCTATATTTTAGGCGAGGTAACCATACCCGCCAGCACCGAACCCGTCAGTCTGTCGATAGCCCAAAGCAAGCCACTGCGCGTCACCACCACACTGGCCGATGCCGCGCCCTATGCCGACCACCTGCAGTTTAGTGCCCACACCTATGTCAACCCACCTTATTCATGGCAGGAAAATAAGCAAATGTCTGTAGAGTGCAAGGAGGTGAGCCGCCAAATCAAAGGCAACGACCTCGTGGTCACCACCCTTGTCGAGGGCAGCACCACCTACCTTTCTCTCGCCCTCAACGCCCAATATGGTGCACAGAGCGACACCATAGCCAGCGTGCTCAGCAATCAGTGCAGTGTGTACGGCCTTTTTGGCACCCCACGCACTGAGCTAACACAGGACGACTTCCACTTCGATGGAGCAAAACTCCCCCCATTCAGCAAACTGCACCCCGTCAAGTTCATTGTGCCCTGCCACCTCTTGCAGCAAGGCGAAAAACTCTACATACACGGACAGTTTGGCGATGACTGGTATTCAACCCGCTGTAGCGCATTTGCCACCCATCACGAAGGCTGCGCCAAATCACTCAACCCCGGCACCGCAACCCCCGTTCCCTATGACACACTCACCGTCATACTGCCCGAGGGCAACCACGAATGGTACGTGTGCAAAAATTTCACCCCGTATGACTCTGCCAACATCCACACCATCACCCTCGGTGCCACCGACACCCTCACGCAGACTATCTACGACCGGGAGTTTGCACTGCTGCGCGTCAACGATTTCGACTCCGATAGCATCTATGTGTACACCAACAACATACCCGCCACAAAGCTATACAAAAGGTACATAGTTGATGGGTCTCGCCATAATCAAGTACACTATGCCCTTGAGGAAATTCCCTTGCACCCTGGCTACAACGACTATACAGTGTCTTACCGCCAAATAAAGATACAAAAAGACACACTTGCCCGTGTCAACTACGGAGTCGAGACACCGGTCTATTATGACGATCCTCACTACAATAACTACACAGCGTATAGAAAGACAGGTAGCGTATATAATATCAGAAAGGACGAAATTGCCACACTTGACAGCGCCATCATGGTATCATCGCGTAGCGAAGTCGACCTCGTTACGTTTATGTCTGTGACATCGGGTAGTATATGGATACCTCGCTACTTTGCACACATAGCCCCTTCAGCCGCCGACACTACTGTTACAGCCTACACCCACCCCGTAGTGCCTACCGAGTTCACCTATAAAGGAAGTTTACCGGGGAAAATTGGGAAACTGTCGAAACTCGACATGTTCCTCGGCCCTGAGCGTATGCGAGTAGTACCCTTTAGACATTTCAGTGGCCGCCTCGACCTCGTTCCTGGCCACTACACCATGGAGGGCGAGTTCTACAACGAAGATAGTGAAGCGTATTTCCCCTTTGCTGTCACCTTCACCATCGAGGCCAACAAGCCCACCACCATCGAGCTATGCCCCGACCCCACAGCCGTAGCCGCAGCCCCTGCCGATAGCGCCCCCGCCAAGGCAGCAGCCTGCTACGCCCCCGACGGACGCCGCATCAGCACACCGCAGCCCGGCCTCAATATCATCAAAATGACCGACGGCACCGTGCGCAAGGTGATAGTCAAATAAAAAAGTATTGCTCTACGCGCAAGCACCAAACACAAGCACCAAGCGCAACCTCAAAGCTCTACCTCAAAAGCTCTACCTCAAAGCGCAACCTCAAAAACTCTACCTCCAAACTCTACCTCTAATGGGGGCGACGCGTCTCGCGTCGGAAAAGGGTAGGGTAGTGATAAGGAAATGCGCCCCCCCATTAGAGATTGGGGTAAGAGAAGTGATAGAGTGTAGGTGTTAAAGCGCGCAGTAAATAAAAAGAAAGCAATTACACATCACGTGCCAACTGCAAAGCAAACCATGCTTGCCAGTTGGCGCGTTTTTTATATATTTGCAATTCATAAACAAAATCCTTAGTAAAACAAGTCGACGAACAGGCATGCACTACACATATATATTATGTAAAGGCAAACTTACCCGTCAACCCCGTTAACTCGTTAACCCGTCAACCCAAAAATAGCAAACTTACCCGTCACCCCAAACCCCCAACACACTATGAAAAGACTCCTCCTCCCCCTCCTCATCACCCTCATGCTCACACCCGTGCTTGCAGCCGCACAGCCGCAAGCCGACTCCCTGCGCCACCTCCTGCGCACACAGCCGCACAACCCCCACCTGCTGGCACAAATGGCACAAGCCTTCAGCACCTCGTGCCCCGACTCCGCACTACACTACGCCCAGCTCGCCACCCAGCACAAAGCCCAAGGCGCCGACATCGTCACCCTCGAGGCCGCACGTGGCGAGGCACTCGCCGCACAAGGCCACATACAACAAGCACTCGGCCACTTTACCCAAGCCTACAAAGTGGCCCAGAAACACCACCTCGCCGACCAGCAGCACAACCAGCTATGCAGCATGGGCATCTGCCACAGCCGCCTGCAACAATTCGACCAGGCAGCCAAATGCTACGACCAAGTCATAGCCTACGCCACACGCCACCACAACCACCAACTGGCCTTTGCGGCCTACCAAAACTATGGCGCCATGTGCAGCCGCATAGGCCGCCCCGACGACTGCCGCACCCTACTGCTCAACGCGCTCAAATATGAGCGTGCCGCCGAACCCGCACAGCGCATCTCCGTATACGCCGGCCTCGGCACCATCCTCACCTACAACCCCGCCACCTTTGCACAAGCCGAGCAATACCTGCAGCGGGGCATCAACCTCGCGCGCCAGGCCCGCGAACCACTGGCCGAGGCAAGCTGCCTGTCGCCACTCATCACCCTGCTCACACAGCAGCCCAACCGCCACGCCGAAATACCAGCCCTCATAGCCCGCGCCAACACCATCGTCAGCGGTCTCGCCCCCGGCGGCACCGAACGCATGCAGCTCGAGCACGCCAAGGTCAACTACTACTTCGTCACACGCCAGTGGGCACCCGCCCTGCAGTCCGCCCTCATGCTCTACCACAACGGCCCCGCAGTATCATCAGAGCGCGACAAAGTCATGCTCATGGTAGCACGCGCCTACGAGGGCACAGACCAGGCACCACGCGCCTGCTACTTCTACCGCGAGGCATACTACATAGCCGACTCCCTCCACCAGCTCAACATACAGCAGCAAGTAGCCGATGCCGCCGCACGCTACGATGCCAAGGAAAAACAACTCAAAATAGCCCAACTGCAAAAGGACGCCGCACAAGCCGAAGCACGCCAGTGGCGCCTTGGCGCAAGCCTTGCCGTAGCCACCCTGCTGCTCATCATCACCATAGCAGGCGCCATCATGCGCCACCGCCACCAGCAGCGCAAGGCCGAGCTCGAACAGGCCCGCCGCTACATCGACGGCATCGAAACCGAGCGCAAACGTCTGGCACAAGAGCTCCACGACGGCGTGTGCAACGACCTCCTCGTGGCCGAAATGCAGATAACCAACACCGCCTCCACCGCCCAGGCCACCCAGCAGCTCAACGCCGTGCGTCAAAACATACGCCACATCTCCCACCAGCTCATGCCCCCCAACACCGCCTTTGCCACCCTCGACCAAACCCTCTCCGCCCTGGCCTGCAAGCTCCACGAAATGGGCCACATAGCCATCACCTTCAGCGCCACCCCCGCCCATCACAACTGGGCCGCCCTGCCCGCCGCCCAGGCCCACCAGCTCTACCGCATCGCGCAAGAGCTCATCACCAACCTCATCAAGCACACCCCGCAGCTCACCCATATCAGCATCACCCTCACCCACAGCCCCCGCCGCCCCCCACACCACGCTCACCATCGCCCACACCGCAGCTCCTGCACCAACCCCATCACCAACCGCCGCCCCGTCCCCCGCATCGTCCGCCCCCGGCATCGGTCTGCGTTCCATCAGCGAGCGAGTCAAGGCCATCAGCGCCACCATCACCCACACCACCGGCCCCCAGGGCCAGCACATCACCACCATCAGCTGCTAATATATATATACGTTGGCGGAATTAGTAAACAAGTTGACAAGTTAACGGGTTAACAAGTAAGTTTGCCAAACTTTTTAAGATTCTTACCATTATGATTTTAACATAACAAATAGAGTATAGCATACTTACTTGTTAACCTGTCAATTTGATAGGAAACGCAACCTCTAATGGGGGCGACGCGTCCCGAGGCTGCTGAAAAATGCCCCGACGCGAGACGCGTCGCCCCCATTAGAGCGCAATTTCCTGGCATAACAGTTCTTCCCATGGCTTCAAATCCGCTTTTTAGCTTGTCAATCTGATAGAAAACGCAAGCACTAATGGGGGCGACGCGTCCCGCGTCGGTTTTTTCAGCAGCCTCGTCCCGCGTTCGGGCATTAAGGCAAAGGCTCACAGACAAGCATATAATTAGTGCAGTCTGTGAGCCTTTATTTAATATATGAGCATTGCGCTTTCCCCGACGCGTCCCGAAACTGTCGAAAAATACCCCGCGAAACGCGTCCCTCCCCTCATTAGAGCGCAATGCCCCGTCACAAAAACACCGTCAAACCGCCCGTGCCAGCCCGATTTTTTTCTCGGATCAATATAAAATCCGCTTCCCCGTAACAAAAAATCCGCCCTCCCGTAACAGAAAACCTTGCTTCGTGTCACCTCGGCGCCAGCCCTTATGTCCCTTCGGCCACGCGGACGTCAGTCCGTGGCCGTCAGCCGCGCAGCGGCCTTATGTTCTTATGTTCTTATGTTCTTATGTATTCCGCGTTAGCGGCAGCCGAGTCCCCGCTACGGCGCCAGCCCTTATGTTTCCTGTCGTCTGAGGCGCAGTCTCAGACGATATATATGTTTCTTATGTAGCCTATGTTCTTATGTCTCCGCGGTAAGCGCAATGCAGAGACTCCACACGGCGCCAGCCCTCATGCCCTTATGTCTCCGCGTTAGCGACCTGTCCCCAAATCATTGAAAAACATGTTCTACAGCACAAACCTGCAAAATATCCACCCCAAAACTTGGCATATACACAAGTAAGCCCTACATTTGCCCCGTTGGACATAAAAATCCCCGCCCGTCTGCCCACCGGCAAACCAGCACTTTTGCCCGCCAGCGGGCACAAACGGTCATGTCCGCCGCCCGAGAGCGC